>WUUC01084863.1_pt1 | contig 13332 bp, 10 predicted proteins | sample 6278441 | NCBI WGS metagenome assembly WUUC01 (sample SAMN13675441, study PRJNA597444) | soil metagenome | isolation source: soil | place: USA: Washington | collected 2017-10 | reverse complement strand
GAGGATTCGAACCTCCGACCCCCTGCTCCCAAAGCAGGTGCGCTACCAGACTGCGCTACACCCCGACGTGCGCGGGCAACAGGGTGCAGGCGCGCCCCATTCCGCGAAAACTAGACCGCCTCTGCGGCGGTGTGGCCATAGGTGTGCGGCGGAAGCGCGGCCATCCACTTATCGTAGTCCGCCTTGTCGAGCAGAAACTCGAACGCCGCTCCATGCGAGCGTAAGCGGAGAACGCGGCAACCATTGCGCACTTCATGGCCGGTCAGCAGATCCTCGGCGTACTCCACCTCATCGATCCGCTTCAGCTCAAACGATGCCTCGAGGTCGGGATTCTCGTAATAGAACGTGTCGGCGGTCAGCGACAATGCGACCGGGATCTCTTCCGTCCCTTCGACGTAATCGGCGCGCGTGACCAGCTTCGACGTCGGCCGCCGCTTCTCCATCATCGAGCCGAGAAGATCCCGCCGGCGCATTCTCAGGAACGTCACCGTCAACGCGACGAGACCGATGATGCCGATGATGCTCACGACCTCAAGGACTGTCATGGATTCCTCCTCCTTGGTGTGCGCTTCGATTGTGCTTGTTGCTGAAAATGTAACCCCGTTCGCATAAAAGAACCAGTTGTAATTCATGCCCTCTGGCAGGCACTGCCGTGCACGTTGTGCATTGCACCAGCGGATTGGAAGCGAGCGAGGCCTGCGTCGGCGCCGCTTGCTCACCACGCCGCGTCCGGCGCGCTCCGGGATCAATTGATCACATACACTCCACTAGAATGCGATCCATGAGCGCGCGACGGAAAACTCGCAACGAACACTCGTCGGGCGGCGCCGTCATTCGAGTACGCGAAGGCGCGCCGCATGTTGCGTTGATCGCCACGCGCAACCGCACGCGTTGGGGACTGCCGAAAGGCGCGGTCACCGAGGGCGAGACCTCCGAGGCGGCGGCGTTGCGCGAGGTGCGCGAAGAGACCGGAATCGAGGCGCGGATCGTGCGGCCGCTCGACACGATCGAGTACTTTTTCCGCGCAGGCGACACACTCATCCAGAAACGCGTCGATTTCTATCTGATGGAGTATGTCGCGGGAGAGCTTGAGCCGCAGCTCAGCGAGGTGGACGACGTCGAGTGGGTCGAGCTGTCGGCTGCGCTGCAGCGCGCGAGCTTCGAATCGGAGCGGAAGCTGCTCGCTTCGGCATTGGAGGAGCTTTCTTCGCAGAACGCTTCGTCGTCGTCGAAGTAGGCTGCTTCTTCGCTGCGGCCTTTTGCTTCGTCGAGCGTTTCGCCGTTTCCTTCTCCGCCGCTAATTTTGCCGCTAGTGTCGGCGCCTTGCGCGAAGTCGCCTTCCGATTGCTGATCCAGACGTTCTCTCCGCCGATCTCATCGATGGTCTTGTTCGAGACCACGGAACGCGGCGCAACCTCGGTGACGTCGACCTCCTCGTTTGCAAACGCGTCGCGATGCTTGAGAAGGAGCCACTCGTTGCCTTTGTCCGACCCGCTTTTGCCGCGGATCTTCACGAGCGCCCACTCGCCGAACATCTTCTTTCCATCGAGGCGGAAAGTCAGCTTTCCCGATTTCAGTGCCTTCACCGGATCATCGCCGGGCTCGATGAAGTGCCACGTGCCCTGATCCCAGATGATCACGTTGCCCGCGCCGTAGTTGCCGGCAGGGATGACGCCTTCGAACGCGGCGTAATCGTATGGGTGGTCTTCGGTCATCATCGCCAGGCGCTTTACGCCGGGGTCGTACGAGGGACCCTTCGGCACCGACCAAGACTTGAGGACACCCTCCATCTCGAGACGAAAGTCGTAGTGAAGGTGAGAGGCCTGATGCTTCTGGATGACGAAGATCGGCCCTTTGGCGAGCTTCTTCGTGCGACCCGCCGGCTCAGGCGTGTCGTCGAAGTCGCGCATGCCGCGGTACTTTTTCAGAAGGTCAGGCATCGTGAGAACCTTTCAAAGGCTGATCTCGTTTCGTCGGGATCTTCGCGAGATCCGATTCGCGAACCGTGGCAGACGCTGCACGGTGCATTCCACGCAGTAGAGTACTCAAACATCCTCTTTTCAACGACTTAACCGGGCTGAGGCTTTGTTCTTGCATAGAGGCCTGCGAGTCGCAATGTCTCCAACCATCAGGCGCATGCTCTGGGGAGCCTACATTGGCCTGGCACTGCTCACGGCCGGAGGCGTCGCGCTCACGCTCGCCGTGCTGCAAGCCGAGCAGCGCCAGGAGTACTCGATCCTGCAGGAGTCGCGTCCATTCATCGACGCCGTTCGCAAGATGGAGGAGTCGCTGGCGACGATGGTCTCGTCGACCCGCGGCTACATCCTCAGCAAGCAGACCGCTTTCGAGCAGCAGTACGCCGACGCTGTTCGCGAGTTCGGGACGGCCGAGGCTTTGGCGCGCGAGCAGGTCCGCGACCCGCGCGACCGGCGCGTGCTCGAGGAGTTTCGCGCGCACTTCGAAACGATCAAGAAGCTGACCGACGATCAGCTCCTTCTCACCGACGCGAACCGTCACGCCGCGGCCGAAGAAGTGATGCGAAACACGGCGCGCATCCGCCGCCTCGCTCCCGACTACGAGAGCCTCATCACCGACCGCATTCGCGGCGAGCAGTCGCAGTCGGTCGAACAAGTTGGCTCCGCGCGCCAGTGGGTGATGATGTCGATGGTCTTCCTGGGCGTCGCGATCATCGTCGCCGGTGCGATCGCCGCCTCGCGCATCGAGGGACAGCTCGCCAGCTCGATCACCCGTCAGGTCCGACGGACCGAAGCGATGATCGCGGGGATGTCGGACGGCGTGTTGCTCGTCGACGGCGAAGGGCGCACGGTCTTCATCAATCCCGCAGGCCAGCGTCTGCTCGGCACTTCCGAGGTCGGCGTTCCGATCACGAAACACGCGGACGCTTACCGCTTGCGCGATGAGCACGGCCGCCTCCTCGGACCGGAGGAACTGCCGGCCGCACGCACGCTTTCCACCGGCCGAACGGTGCAGGACGTGACCATTCTGATCGCGCGCGATCCTGCCGAGACCGTTGCCGTGTCGATGAGCGCAACACCCCTGCAGGAAGAAGGACAGACCTCCGGTGTCGTCGTCACATTTCGCGACATCACCGAGCGGCGCGCGCTCGAAGAGCAGATGCAGATTCAGGCCGAGCGCGCGCAGATCCTCGCCGATGCCGGCGCATTCTTCGCGAGCAACATCGATCCGAACTGGGTCACGCAGGCGATCGCCGAGCGCGTCGCGGAAGTTCTCGGCGACTGGTCAGCCGTCATTCTGCGCAATGCCGACGCGCGCGAGCTCAGCGTCGCCGCCATCTATCACCGCGACATGGCTTCCCTCGGCTTGGCGTGGTCCTACATCTACCGCCAGCCGCTGCTCGTCGGCGAGGGAATCATCGGACAGGTGGTGTCGAGCGGCTACCCATCGCTGACGATGGACGTCCGCGGATTGAATGATCAAACGAACCCGGGGACGTATCACCCGTCGCCAGTGAAGCTCGCGTCGCTGCTGATCCTGCCATTGCGCACGCGGCGCGAAGTGATCGGCGCATTGATCATCGCGGCGAATGATCCCGATCGGGCGATGACGGACGATAAGCTGCCGCTCGCGGAAGTGCTGTCCGAGCGCGCCTCGCTCGCGATCGAGAACGCCCGTCTCTACACCGAGCAGGTCGACGCGCGGCGCAAACTCGAAGACTTGTCGCGTCTCAAAGACGAGTTCCTCTCCATCGCTTCGCACGAGCTGCGGACGCCCGTCACTTCGATCAAGGGATATACGCAGCTGGCGAAGATGCTGATCAAGGAGAATGACCTCGATACGTCCGAGGAGTACCTCGACATCGCGCTCGATCAGATCGATCGCATGTCGCGGTTGATCCTCGAGCTGCTCGACGTTTCTCGCATCGAAACCGGCCGCCTCGAGATTCGCCGCGAGCAGATCGCGTGGTCGCACTTTGTCCGCGATGTCGTGCATCGCCATCACACCGCCGTCAGCGACCGCCGCTTCCACGTGAGCGTTCCTGATGATGGAAAAGTCGTGACCGGCGATCGCGATCGTCTCGAGCAGGTGCTGGGCAACCTCCTGGAGAACGCGGTCAAGTACTCGCCCGATGGAAGCGACGTCACCGTTACGGTCGAAGACCGCGGCGAGTCGTTCCTCACCGCCGTCTGCGACCGCGGCATCGGCATCCCCGCCGACGAGCTGGCGCAAGTCTTCGAGCGATTCCATCGCGGCCGGCATGTCTCCTCGACGAACTACGGCGGGCTGGGGCTTGGTCTCTACATCACGAAGCAGATTATCGAGCGTCACGGCGGCACGATCTGGGTCGACAGCAAGGAAGGGCAGGGAACGACGTTTTACTTCTCGCTTCCTGCGACTGAAGCAGCCTCGGTGTCGAGCGCATCGCCGACGCAGGCTTTGGCGCAGAGTTGACGCGATGCGCGTCTTTCTCCTCCTCTCGATTCTGGTAGGTGCGGCGCGTCTGGGCGGAGAGGAGCGGCTCGAGCTCGTCCGTGAATCGCTCACCGGAACGCATTGTCGCTTCCGGCAGTACGTGCGTGGCATTCCGACCGAGGAGTTCGTGACGCGTGCGTGCGACGGCGCGCGATTGCGCGAGGCATCGCTCGCGAGCGAGCCTCTTGTCGACGGAACGCCGCTGCGCATCATCGACGGCCGACTGGCGCGTCGCGTCATCGTCGAAGAACAGCCGCTGGAGCGGTTCGCGTACGACTACGACTTCGAGAGCGGCGCGCTCCTACGGCGCATGCCGTTGTACTTTCATGCGAAGCCGGCACGCGTGTTCGACCCCAATCCTGTCGCCGCGACCAACGATCCGACGTTGCAGGATCGCGACGATGCGGCATCGGCCGTTCCCGATCGTGCCTATCGCGATGTGGACTTGCTCGATGTCGCTCCGAGTGGACCGCTGAGAGGGCCGCACGTTGCGCTCGTCGATCGGCAGGTGCCGAGCGTCGCGCCTCCGGACGCCTCCGGGCCGCTCGTGTTCGATCGAGCCGCTGATGGCTTCGAGGATGTGAATGTCTACTTTCACATCGATCGGACACAGCGGCATCTGCAGTCGCTCGGTTATGTCGGAGCGCGCGCGATTGCGGCCTACGCGATCGAGGCGGATGCACACGCCGCCGTCGGTCGCGACAACTCCTTCTTCATCGCCTCCATTCGCATCGGAGAGGGGAGTCTCTTCTTCGGCGAAGGCGGAACGGATGACGCGGAAGACGCGGATCTCGTCGTGCATGAATACGGTCACGCGATTCACGAGTGGATCTCGCCTGGAACGTTCTCCGGGATTTTTCGCAGCGAGTCGCGCGCGCTCAGCGAGGGCTTTGGTGACTACTGGGCGTACTCCGCGCACGTGGCGCAGCGGCTGGCCAGCGGCCGCGATCCGTTCTGCTTCGCCGATTGGGACGCGCGTTGTTGGCAGGACAGCTCCGCGCAGCAATGCGCGTATGCGCCCGGTTCCGATTGTCTGCGCCGCCTTGACAGCACGAAGACGATGGCGGATTACGAGCAGATCGACAGTGCCGGAACGGAGCATCGCAACGGCATGATCTGGTCGTCGGCGCTGCGCGAGATCCACCAGAACGTTGGACGCGCCGTCGCCGACACGATCGTGATCGAGTCGCTCTTCGACGCGCCGCCGCGTCCCACCTTCGCTGTCATGGCTCGACGTCTTCTCGAAGCCGATCGCCTGTTGTACGGCGGCGCGCATGCCCAGCCGATCTGCGCGGCGATGCTGCAGCGCGGCATTCTCACGAGCTGTGCTGATCTGCACGCGCGCGGCGAGCAGACGTTCTTCCAAAGCAGTGACCATGCGCTGCCGATCCCGGACGCAAACTTCGCAGGCGTCACCTCGCTGTTGACGATCACCGACGCGCGTGCGATCGAGGAGATTTTCGTCCGTGTCGACATCGTCCATCGGCTGCGTGGGGATCTTCGCGTGGAGCTCGTTGCACCCGATGGAACGACGATCGTGTTGCAGCAGGAATCGGCCGATCGCGCCGCCGATATTCACGCGACGTTCGGACTGACCGCACCACCGATCGAGCCTCTCGACGTGTTGCGCGGACGCAGCGCTGCCGGAGTCTGGAAGCTCATCGTTCGCGATGTCCGGTCGGCCGATGTCGGAACGCTGCTCTCCTGGAGTGTCGTGCTCCAACTCGCCGGCGATGAACGCCTGAGCGAGCGTCCGCGTGCGGCGCGCGCTCAGATGATCCCGGTGGTCGCGCATCTTTTTGGCGTCGGCGCAACGCGCTTCGCGACGGATGTGCGCATCGCCAACCCAAGCACGGAGCGCGTGAGCGTGTCACTGATCTTCACGCGCAGCGGCGAGGATGGTCGGGTCGATTTCTCTGTGATCGAAGCCAGCGTCGACCCGGGACAGACGATCGCGTTCGACGACGTCGTCGAACGCGCGTTTCACACCGCCGGCAGCGGCACTCTAGAAATCCTCGGCGACGTTCTGGTCATGAGTCGCACATACGCGGAGAGTGACATCGGAACGATGGGCCAGCAAGTACCCACCGAGCTCGATACGACATCCCTCGGCGAGCCACCTCTACTGGTCGCGCCGCTCGTCACTTCGGCGGATCGCTACAACCTCGGGATAGCTGAAACCGGAGGCGGCTTCGGCGTCGTCCGTGTCGGCGATCGCGATGTTCCGATCGCGCCGTTCAGCCACGTGCAGTTTCCGATCACGGGCGGTGTGACCGAGGTCCGCGTGAAAAGCGGGGAAGCGCGCATCAGCGCGTACGTTTCGCAAGTGAACAACACGAGCGGCGATGCGATGTTCATCCCGGCGGAAGGCGAGCCTGCGCAATCGAGGACGCTGCTCGCGCCTGCGATCAGCGCCGATGGGGCGAACGGTGCCGAATGGCGAAGCGATCTCTGGCTCGCTTCAACAGCCGGACCGCAGACGATCGAGGTAGAAGGGATCGGCGCGCAACGTCCCATCGTCGTTGCCACGGTCGAGCGGCTGACGTCGTTCGAGGATGTGCTCGCTCGGCTCTTCCATCGCACGATCACGCTCGCGGCTTTGAAGATGACGTTGCCGGCAAGGGTGGTCGGTGGAACGCGCGTCCGAACGGGCGACATGAGCCAGTTCCTACCACTGCTGCCTCCGAACGGCCCAACCGAGCAGCACCTTCTCTTCATCGAAAAGTCGGCCGAATATCGGACGAATGTCGGCATCGTTGCGGACGCTCCGGCCGAGGCCGAGGTCGTCGTTTTCGACGCCGCGGGAAGAGAGATCGCGCGGCAGAGTCTGGTGACAGAAGGAGGTGTTGCTCAGCTGTCCGTGAGGGCGCCGGTATCCAGTGGTCGCGCGGTCGTCCGATTCGTTTCCGGGAGCGGTTGCGCGTACGCATCACTCGTCGACAACCGCACAGGAGACGCGACATATGTGCAGGGAAGGTGATCGTGTATCCTGCGCCGGCCATGACCGACGAAACGCCACGGCACTCGCTGCCTGAAGCGCAGTCGCTGGCGCAACTCCCGCTCAAGATCCTCGACGAAGTGATCCGCCAGTTGCGCAGCACGCGCAACGACATCATCCGCTTCGGCGTCTGGAACATTCGGAACCTCACCGACGACGAGTTCAACAAGACCGACGACCGGAAGCTCCTTGGCTATTTTCGCCAGGATCTGCTGGAGACGCGTTTTCTCTCGAAAGGCCGCCGGATCGATCTCGTGCAGCTATGGCGTTGGTTTGACGATCAGATGAACGCCACCGAGCCGCTGCTCATCGACGGCAAGGAAGTCTTCGTCAACATCCAGGACAAAGACCTCGAGAAGGTACGGAAGCGGATCGAGGAGATCCATGCGTTCCTTCCCTCATTGCGGAGCGACGATCTCGACGGATTTCGTCGCGTGAAGTACAAGTTGCGCCGGACGGTGATGCGTCTGACGTACGACCTGCATCACGTCTTCAAGCGGCTGGAGAAGTACCGGAAGAACATCTTCCTCAGCAGCGGGGCGCCTCGCATGGAGCGCGACCGCGTGCCCCTCGAGGCGGTGTCCGAGATTCCGGAACCGCCGCTTCTCGAGGAGCACGACGAGGTCTAGCCGGCGCCGGCCAGCAGCGCCAATGCTCGCCTAATCGGCGATGGCGATGCTCGACCACGGCATGGAGCGCACCGCGATGACCTTGTCATCGAGCTGCTGCTGCGTGGCCGTATTGCCGAGGACGCGCTGGACATAAGCGATCTCGGTCGAGACGAGCTTCACGGTCAAGAGGCGCGCTGCCGCTTTGGTCACGTTGAGCTCGGAGATCGTGATCTTCGGAACCTTCGTAGCCTTTGGAACTGCTGGAACAGCTTTCGTCGCCTTTTTCATCAATCTCTCCCTTGGTCTCGAAATACGTTTAGTTACGCGGTGCGTCGCTCTTTCGCGGACGAGCTTCGCTGACGCGCAGAACCTGGCCGCTGACGTCTTTTCCATCCAGCGCCGCGATCGCCGCGCGCGCATGATCGGCGTCGGTGTACTCGACGAAGCCGAAGCCCTTCGACTCACCCTCGCGGCCTTTGGCCACTTCGATCGACGTCGTCGCGCCGAATGGCGTAGCCAGATCGGAGAGCTGAGCGTCGGTCAAGTCTTTGGGCAGATTTCCAATATGCAGTTTCATCAGGGACTCCTCGGCCGTAGCCGACTCCGCGTGACCGCGACGAGAGCTCCAGCGCGTGCGGCGCGAGAGGTCGCCTGATTCGTTCGGAGCGTTGGAAAGGCTAAGAGGGTGGGTTCAGAGTCGCTGACTTAGTTCAGACGAACTGAAGAGTGAGGAAGCTTCCTCACGTACGCAGTATACACGACGCACCTCGTTACCCTGCCGCGCCCGCTTCGGATCAGAGGTCTTCGATTGTCGTTTGACTCTCGCGAACCACGACCTGCTTGCTGTCTATCACTGCATCGTTCTCGCCGAGAAGTTGAACCGTGTATGAGCCGGCGGCGACGTTTGGAAGGGTGGTCGCTCCCGGACTCGGCACGAGACTGCGAGTGGCGAGAGGACCGCCGAAGCGTAAGTAGACCATCCCCGTTGCGTCGATCAGTCTGATGCGGCGCGCTTCGGAGTGCTTCGATCGTAGAACGAGCGTTCCACCGGGCGAAAGCGCGACCTGCGGCGCGGATGGCGAAGTGAAACTGATGTTGCGGCCGGCATATCCGGACGAGGTCACCGAAGCTGTATAGCTCCCGGGGCCGAGGAAGAGCTTCATGCCTTCGGGATCATTGCCGGCGCCGAAAATGCGCGGCTCGTCGATGACGCGGCCTTGCGCGTCGTATACGACGATCTGTGGCGCGAGTGGATGGCCGTCACGTGCGTCGACCACTTTCAACATGACGCCGTCGAAGCGCGAGAGTCGCAACTCGAGATCGTCCGCGCCGGTGTCGCGAACGACGACGTCGGTGGCCTGGCTGCCGTAGCCCTCCCTCTTTGCCGTCACGGTGTAGCTTCCCGGTGCAACGGAGTCGATGAGGAAGCTGCCCGTGACGTCGGTGAGCGAGCCACGCGTCATGCGACGAGAATCGGCGCCCGTTGCGGCGCGCAGTTGCACCGTCACGTTCGAGAGCGGCTCGCTCGTTGCGGCATCGAGCACACGCCCGCGCAGCGCGTTGGTTTTGTAATCGATGTCGAACGTAGCGCTTCCGCGGACCTGATAGTTGACGGTGTACGGACTGAGGCGCTGCATGTCGCTCACCATTACGCTGTACTCGCCTTCATCGAGTCCGCTGATGCTGTAAACGCCCTGCGCATCCGTCGTCGTCATTGCGGACGGCCGGGCGCTGGCGTCGCGCGAGAAGAAGGAGACGGAGGCTCCGGAAAGGTTGCTGCCATTGCGTGTGACGCGGCCACTGATCGTGATGTCGGTACGAAACGCGATGTCGACCTGCTGCGTGCCGCCGGCGGACAACTCCACCATCTGTGCCGTCGACGTCTTGAAGCCGCTCATCGGTCCGGACATGACGCGCGCCTGCACCTGCACGGTCCCGATCGGAGCGCCTTCGATGCGGTAATTGCCAGACGAGTCAACAGCGCCGGACGAATACAGCCGGCCGTTCCGCGCCTCGACGGTCGTACTTGCGAGCTCCTGCGCACTCACGCCGCTGACGCGGCCATGGATCGTCCCGCCGGTCTGCATGACGATGCGCACCGGCGCGCCGGACGCGACATCGACGTCTTCGAGGATGCCTCCCGCGAAGCCGGTCTTCGTCGCGGTGAATCGATAGCGTCCGGCAGGAAGCGCGTCAATTTCAAAAGCTCCGCTGCCGTTGGTGCGCGCATTCTCGTATGTCGCACCCGACGAGATCTCGACCTCCGCATCTGCTACCGGCGCTCCGGAATCGGTGACGACGGTGCCGGTGACCTTTTGCCCGGAGGTGAGTTGGACGTCGAGGCGCGTTTCGCGTCCTTTCAGCGTGACGGTCTTTCGCACCGGCGCGTGTTTCGCGTGCGAGAACGCGATCGTCTCCTCTCCCGCATCGAGAGCTTCGAGCGCGTATTCGCCGTTGCTGTCCGTGACCGCGCTCCGGTCCATCGCGCCGCTCATCGCGAAGCCGCCACTCGGGGATGGCGCAACCGAAACCTCGACATCACTGACCGCGGCGCCGGTTGCGGAGGTGACGCGTCCGATGAGCCGCACGCCGCTGTCGAGTTGAATCTCGACATCGTCGATGCTCTTTCCTTCGAGCACGGAGAGGTTCATCCGCCCGCTCGTGTATCCGGGCGCATTCACGACGAGCACCGTCGCTCCGGACGGGACGTTCTCGAGCGCGAACGTGCCGTCGTCGGACGTGAAGCTGCGCAGTTGCGGAGGCGTCATCATGACCATGCCGCCTCCGCTGCGCGACGTAGCAATGCCCGCCTGAAACGCCGTCACTGGTTTGCCGGAGCCTTTCTCCGTGACGCGTCCGCTCACTTTGCCGCCGGCGCTGATCTCGATGTTCACGTCGCTCGCCGGCGCCGTCACCGAGCGCTGTTCCTGCACGAAGTCATCTTCCTTGCGCACCATGAGACGCACGCTGCCGGCAGCGAGGCCACTCAGGGTGAATGAGCCGTCCGGACCGGTCATCGTGTTCGCAGTGCCACCCGTTCCGATCGCGATGAGCGCGACGTTCTCGAGACCGATGCCTGCGCGCGAAACGCGGCCACTGATCTCGACGGCCGGATCGAGCGAAGTCTCGATCGAAGGGGTCGCGGCCGCGGACACGGTCTGACTGCGCACGACCTTCGCGGCATAGCCTTCTCGGCGAAAGTGAAAGTCGTACGTCCCTTCCCTGACGCGCATCGTGAACGTGCCGTCGGACGCGGTGAGCAACGACTCTTCCTCGCGCACCGCGGCACCGGCGCCACCGATGCGAATGACCATGCCGCGGCGCCCGTCCTCCGCTTCGCTTGCGCTCACGGCGACGCCGGAAAGCGGCTTCCCCTCGCCGTCGCTAACGCGTCCCGAAACAGCGATGCCGCTCGGAATCGTCAGCACGATTCCACTCTTTCGCTCACCGAGCGCGAGACGGAATGCGTCGCTTCTCGTTGCGGGAAGGCCTCGGCGAGTGGCCCGCAATACAACGTCTTGCTCCGGCTCGACGCGCGTGCTGAAACGTCCGTCCGGACCGCTCGGCACCGACGCTTCTCGCATCCTCATTCGCGACATCACGCGCTCGCGCGGATCGCGCGCACTCTCGACGTTGACGAGCGCCGCGGCAACCGGCTTTTTCGACTCGTCCAGGACGACGCCGCTCACGCGAGCGAGCGGCGCAAGGGCGACGTCCTTCGACACGTGTTGGCCAACCGGCGCCGCCGCGTCGACCATCTTGAAAAGGTAAGCGGCATGCACGGGTGTGACGGTGTATGTCCCCGCTGGCACGACGAGGGAGTACGCACCTTTCGCATCGGTGAGTCCTTCGGCGACGGGCGGGTCGCCCATCGGTCCGAAACGGCGGATGCCGATGACGACGGTTGCGCCAGGCAGCGGGAGTTTGCTCTTGGCGTCCGTGATCCTGCCGCTGATGGTCGTCCCTTTGATCATCCGCATCAGCGGGAGCGATTCCTTCGAGTGCGTGCGTTGCGCGAGCAGCGTTTCCTTGCGCGCGACGGCCGTTCTCCATCGCGGCTGCAGATGCGCGATCGTGAACGTGCCGTCCTCGCCGGTGGTGGCGAGCGGCCAGCCGTCGACTGTGATGCGCGCGTTGGCGACGACGGTCTTCGCGTCGGACATCACGACGCGACTACTGAAGGACTGGCCAGCCACGAGTGTTCGGTGCAGTTCGGACGCGGCGACGCCGGCGCTGCGAGCGAAGAACTCCTCTTCGATCGCGTACGAGGGATGCACGACCGCAATCGCGCGAATCTGCTTCGGGTCCGGCGCTTCGTAACGTCCCTCGTCATCCGTGCGTGTCACGTATTCGTACTCGTCGAACCAAAGCGCGACGGTCGCGCCGGCGACAGCCTTCCCGCCAGCCGTAATGCTTCCTTTCCGCATCGGCGCCTTGAAGAGCGAGATGGCTCCCACCTCTTCGTCGCGCTCGATCGGCCGCTGCACCGGCTCGTAGCCGCGCGCGAAGACGGCGAGGTGGACGACCGGTTCCTTCGGCGAGGGGAGCGCGAATGTGCCTTTCGCATCTGTCTGCGTGGTCGAGAGTGCGACCGGCTCTGGCGTCGCCGACATCAGACGCGCGCGTTGCGCCTCGTACGACTCGTGTGCGCGAATCGAGACGCGAGCGTTCGCGATCGGCGCGCCGTCGGAGGACATGATGACGCCCGTGATGGCAGCAAACGAGCGCGCGGCGACGAGGCAGGAGGCGAGCAGACTCCAGGAGAGACGGCGGTTCATGGTGAGATTATGACGCCCGAAATCCGCTGCGGTTCCACCGTGTTGGCGCTCGCATGAGAACCTTCGCTATCTGCGCCGCGCTGTTGTTCTCCTGCACCTCTACGACCTCGAACGACGCTGCGGGACCTCTCGAGGTGCGCGTCCTCACGAGCGGTGAGTACGGCGGCGTGAGCAGGCGCGAGGCGGTGGCCGTCTTCGATGAGAGTTCATACCGCCAGAAGTGGAACGAAGTCGTGCAGTCGGCAGAAGCGCCTGCGATCGACTTCGCACAGGAATCGCTCGTCTTCGTGACGGCGGGACAGATGTCGACCGGCGGCTACTCGATCGACGTGAGCGGTGCGACGCTCGAGGGCGACACGCTCGTCGTCGATGCGAAGGTGCAAGGTCCGCCGCGCGGCTCGATGACGACGATGGCGCTGACGGCGCCGTACGCAGTCATTGCCGTCCGAGGTGCGAAGTTCAAGGACGTCCGCTGGGCGCCATGAAGTTGCGC
>WUUC01150895.1_pt1 | contig 13334 bp, 14 predicted proteins | sample 6278441 | NCBI WGS metagenome assembly WUUC01 (sample SAMN13675441, study PRJNA597444) | soil metagenome | isolation source: soil | place: USA: Washington | collected 2017-10 | reverse complement strand
TGGGAGACGTCCTTCTGGTTCGACGGGTCCCACTTCACGAAGTACTCGTACCGGCCGTCACCGTCGACGTCCCCGACGCTCATGTCGTTGGCGCGGTAGGTGTACACCTCGCCGGCGGGGGTGACGCCGTCGGCCGGCTTGCGTAACGGCAGCGTCAGGTACGCGTCGGACCACGGTCTCACCTCCCGGCCGCCGCTGACGCGGTACCGGTCCCGCGCGGAGCCGTCGCGATCGAGGTAGTTGGTGCTGTCGGCGACGGTCGCGATCCGCTTTCCGTTGCGGTACACCTGAAAGTTTCGGCCGACCAGACCGCTGTCCGAGTGTCCGGTCACCTCGTCGCCCAGCAGCCGCCAGCTGAGGAACACCCCCTCGGCCGTCGTCGCGGCGACCAGGCCCCGGTCGAGGCGTTCGAGCTGAACACCTCCCGGAACAGCGCCGGCCGGACCGGCTCCCACGACGAGCGCCAGGGCGACGGCGGCCAGAACTCCCTTGCCAGGATGCATGTCGGACTCCTCTCGCGGTGTCACGACCACGTTCGCGCTCGCGCCGATCGCGGTCATGTTGCCGCCGAGGTCGGCGCCGAGTGCCAGCGCCCACCAGAGTGCCTGGGCGTGCACCGGGTTGTCGATGCTGTGTGACAGCTCGAGTACGAGCGAACGGGACACTCGTGCGCTGCGGACTGCTAACTGGTGCTCTCCGGCACCTGCCTGCCCGAGCGCGGTGTCCACGAGGCAGGGGGTTGACGCATACCTTCGGTCGGTATCTAGGTGAGCGGGATACCGACCGGCGGTATGTCACGTTGGTTGTGGGGAGGGGCGCGCAACTTGGTTGTGCGACGGCGGCAGCGGCCGGCCCCTCCGGGACCGGCCGCCGTCTTGCCAGGTTGTCAGGTTTGCGGGCAGTTCCTCCAGCTGAAGTGGTACGTGGTGTTGATGGAGCCGTCCGTCGAGTCCATTGCCAGGAAGCTCGTTGTCGTCGCGGGGTTCGAGGTGCCGGCGCTGACACGCAGCTCAGTGTTGATGTTGAGGGTGCGCATCGCGCCGCATGGGTGGAACTCCATCGACGCTACGTCGGTCTCGTCCGAGGTCTGCCAGTTGTCCTCGTAGTGACCCCGGAAATTGTGTGTGCGGATGTCCGTGTTGGGAGTGCCCTGGAAGTAGTAGGACGCCCTCTGCATGGCGGTCGCGCCGGCTGCCAGGGAGGCGAAACCACGGTAGTCCGCCCTGGCTACGCCGTACGTGAAGCCCTGCGGAACGTGGACGAGCACGTTGAGCTGGCAGTTCTTCCGGAAGTCGGTCGGCTTCGAGCCGACCCCTACCTGCGCCAGGTACTCGCTGTAGGTCACGGTGAAAGCCGTGTTGTCCGGCGCGACCGAAACCGCGGCGGACCCCGGCGGACAGCCGGAACCGTTCACGGTCACGATGTCGATGACGATCTGGTCGTCCGGCGGAGGGACGGGATCGTCAAGAAAACCTATCGCCGACGCCGGCGAAATGAAAAACAATTGGCTGATCAACATCAATAGGATGGTGCCAGCGATCATTGCCATTCTACGCATGGGGCTCCCTTCGGGCATCAATTCCGGCCCCGCACCGGTTTCGATGTTAGGAGTGGCGGGAACCATTGGTCAATGCGCTGATTGGCCTACTGAGTGAATGCAACAAAGCAACCTGATAAAAACCCCTAGGGGTCTTGTGGCGATCATTTCCTGGTTGCTAGCGTTCGCCAGCTAGCTCAAAATTCGACTCCTAGGGAAACCACATGTCAGTCAGGCTGACCAGTGTGCGGCTGCTGTTACTCGTCGCGCTGACCAGCGTCTTCGCCCTGCCGGGGACGGCAGCGGCCGAGGCGCCACCGGTGGACAGGATCACGCTCGACGTCGTGACCGTGAACGGCTCCGGCTGTCCACCGGGCACGGCCAGCGTCTCGGTCCTGCCTGACAACACCGGGTTCCGCGTTACTTATCGGGATTTCGTGGCGACGGCGGGCGGCAACGCCGACCCGGTTGATTTCCGCAAGAACTGCCAGATGAACCTACTCGTACACATTCCCCAGGGATTCACCTTCGCGATAGCTTCGGCGGACTATCGAGGCCGCGCGCGACTGGAGGCCGGCGCCTCAGCACTCCAGCGCACGAACTACTATTTCTCGGGTTCTCCCGCGAACCACTACGCGGATCACTCGTTCTCCGGGCCGCTCTCGGGCATCTGGCACACGACCGACGAGACACCGGTCGCGGAGCTGGTCTACGCCCCGTGCGGTGAGCACCGCAACCTCAACATCAACACCGAGCTCCGGGTCAACGAGGGCGCCGCCAACGCCCACAAGACCAGCTCGATGTCGATGCGGTCGACGGAAGGCAACGTGGACACGATCTTCCACTTCCGCTGGAAGCACTGCTGACCGGCACGTGACCCGTCACTCAGCCGCGGCCCCCGAGCGGGCCGCGGCTGTTCGTATGAGCCGGCGTGCCACGAACAGGCCGGTGACCGCGACGGCGCCGATGGCGGTGATCAGCCGGTTGAGGTCGACGGCCGGCTCCCACCGGACCTCGCCGTCCTTGATCACGAACGCCCCGACCGGCCTCGCGATCAGTCCGAGGCCGCCGCCGACGCCACGCGTCCCGTCCTTGTCCGCGTCGCCGCCGCCCCCGCCGCCGATGATCTGCGCGGCCGGGATCACGGTGACGCCGTCCTTCTCGACCGGTTCCGCGTACACCATCCTGGCCTTGACCGACTCGGTCGCGCGGGACAGCAGCTCGTCGAACTTCATGGTCGGCTCCTCGGAGATCAGGGGACCAGCAGTGTGACAGCCGTCGGGCTCATGAGGTCGGTCAGTGAGTCGTAGGGCACGGGGGAGCGTGCGAGGTCGCACGACATCGGGTAGCCGAACAGCGGCGTGTGGATCACGAACTCCGCCCCGTCCGGGGTGAACACCACTGCCGCCAGCGGGCTGGGCGAGGCGGGGTCGGACTCCGTGAACGACTCCGGGGTCAGTGCCAGCGGCTCCGCGCCGTCGATGGTGGCCTCGCCGCACAGGCCGCGCGGGTTGGCGTCGCGAACACGCGCGGCGATCTCGGCCGCTCCTTCCGGTGTGCCGGCCGCGGGGAACACGTCGGCCAGGTCGACCGGTTCACCGGTGGCCAGGTCGATCGTGACCGCCACGACGTCACCCGTGCCGCCCGCGCCGAAGTACCACCCGGTGGGATCGCCGGCGACCTGGAGGTAGTCCACGGACAGGACCTTCGGGCCGGAGATCCGAACCGTGGCCTCGACCGTGGCCTCCGCGGGTGGCGTGCCCGGTTCGGCGATGTCGGTGGTGGCGCCGGCGACCACGTCCTTCCAGCCGTCGACCGGGGCGGCCAGTGCCGCGTTGACCCGCTGCTCGCGTGCCGGGTCGCCGAGCCCGCTCACCCGCACGTACTGCCCGGTGAAACTGAAGGTCTCGAACGTCTCCGCGCGGTCCTCGACATCGACGCGCAGCACGGCGGTCTGCTGGGTGGTGGTGGTCGGGGCGGCCGCGGCGGGCGGGTCGTCACCGGTGGTGTTGATCACCGCGACGGTCGCGCCGGCCGCCACCCCGACCCCGACGGCCACGGCGGCGACCTTGGCGGCGACAGTGCCGAGGAAACCCGTGCCCGCGGCGCCACCGGCGGTCGCCGCGCCACCGGCGGTCGCGGTGGCGCCGGCCGGGAGCAGCGCACCCGTCGTGGACGCCAGGAAAGCCAAGGGGGACAGGGCGAGCAGCGCGCCCGAGGACGCGGCGAGCCACTGCCAGCCGCGGCTTTCCCAGTCCGGCCCGTAGCCGGTGCGGGCGGCCGCCTCCAGCTCGGTGACGAACGCCGCGGCACTGGCGGGGCGGATGGTCGGGTCCTTGGCCATCCCCCTGATCACCAGCGGCCGCACCGGTTCCGGCACGTCGTCGGCTGGTGTGGGTGCGTTCAGGTGCAGCGCGCGGAGCTGTTCGGTGGTGTTCGCGTCGTAGGGCCGGCGGCCGGTGACGCACTGGAAGAACACGCACGTCGCGGCGTAGACGTCGGTGGCCGGGGTGGCGGGGCCGCCGTGCCACTGCTCCGGCGCCATGTAGGCGGGGGTGCCGCCGGCCAGGCCACTGTGGCCGGTGAGCACGGCGATGCCGAAGTCCACGAGCTTGCTCTGCCGGTCCGGCCGGACGAGGACGTTGGCCGGTTTGTAGTCCCGGTGCACGGTCCCGGCGGTGTGCGCGGCGGCGAGCCCGAGGAGGGACCCCTTGAGGATCGCGAGCGCGGCCTCCGGCGGCAGGACCGGTTCGCGTGTCAGGAGGTCCTTCAGCGGTACGCCGGGCACCGCCTCCATCACGATCGCCGCGCCGGCCTCGGTCTCGACGAACTCGAAGAGGCGGGCCACGTGCGGGCTGACCACGAGCCGCAGCACCGCCGCCTCGTGCCGGAACTGCGCCCGCAGCGCCGGATCGGCCAGGTAGCGCGCGAACAGGTACTTGATCGCCACGACCTGCCCGGACGCGTCATGCCTGGCCAGCACCACCCGGCCGAACCCGCCCTCACCCAGTGCCCGCAACTCGGTGAACCCGCCGAGCGCCCACTCCGCCATCCCGAACCTCCTCGAACCACCGTGCCAGGTTCGAGCGCGTCCGGCGACCGACGGTTCCGTGCCGGGCGGTTTGTTTCAGCCGTCCAGCTTGCCGGACTTGACGGTTGCCAGTAGCTGGGTCAGATCACCGGTCAGGGTGTGGCCGGTGGGGTTCTTGCTGTCCCGGACGGCGGTCAGATCTCCCCGGACTTGGACGCAGTTACCGTCAGTTCCCGAGTAGGAGGAGCTACGCCACGTCATGAGGTCTCCAGCATCGAGGGTTGTTGCTGGGTTCAGCGGTTCAGCGTGCCCGACTTGACGGTTGCCAGTAGCTGGGCCAGGTCGGCGGTTAGGGCGGGGCCGGAGGAGTCCTTGCTGTCCCGGACGGCGGCCAGGTCACCCCGGACCTGGACACAGTTACCGTCAGATGCCGAGTAGGAAGAGCTACGCCATGTCATGACATCTCCTTCAACATTGCTTTGAGCATAGTCTGGCTTTCCGAGCTTGAAAGAGCGAGACCGCGAACCATGTTCAGTCGCCGTGTATAGGGTTCGACTTGATCATTTTGCAGGTAGAAGCCACCGGTGTAGGTCTCGATGTTCACCACCGGGCTCACACGCGGGAAGGTCATGTACAGCCAGCTGTGGGCCAAGGCGCCCATGGGTTGTCGCTCCCGCACCACCCGCACCGACACCCCGCGATCACGCGCCCCCAGAAGGTGCCTGATCTGTTCCCGGTGAACCGGAGGACCACCGAACGGCACGTGTAGCGCTGATTCGTGGATGAGCGCCGTGTAGTCGATTTTACCGAGGATCGATTGCCGACGTTTCCGTGCGACCCACCGGAGATCGGCGTCTTCCGGTGATACCCCTTCAGCGAGCATCACCGCGCGGGCGTAGGGCTCGATCTGCAGCAGGCCGGGGACGAGCATCAGCGACCAGTCGGTGAGGCTGGTTGCCTCGTTGGCGTAGCTGGCCAGTAGGCCCATCTCCTGGGGGACGCCTGGTAGTGGGCGTTCCCACCAACCCCCGGTGTCGCCGGATCTGACGAACTCGATCAGCTCCTGCCGTTCCTCCACCGGGAGCTGGTAGGACGTCGTGATCATGGCGACGTCCTCTGTGGAGATGTGGCGTTTCCCTGTCTCTATCCGGCACAGCATGGCTGGGCTCAGGCCCGCGCCTTTCGCCGCGGCTTCCAGGCTCAGGCCTGTGCGGGACTCGCGCAGCTCACGAAGTCGCATGCCTACCTGGCGGTCGCGTGGTGTCGGGGCCTTGCCTGCCATCACCGGAATCCTTTCAAGAAATGAAAGAACGAGCGCCTTTCTGGGGTGGACTCTACCGTTCTCGGTGTGGCTCACATTTTGAGCAGTAAGGACCTCTACTGAGATTTCCGGAATCTGTCAGGAGAACTACCCATGATTTATCTCCGCACCGATCAGTACACGCACGTGAACCGGGACTGCCCCGTGCGGGTCGACCTGTACCCGGCGGACGACGTCGTCGAGATTGCCTTGGGGGAGCACCGAATCAGCGGCGACACCCTGCGGCTCGTCGTTGACCATCCGGACACCTGTGTGCGGCTCGTGGAAGCGTTGCAGGACGGGCGCGCACGGCTCCTCGAACATCTTCGTGTGAAAGGGTGTGCTGACCCGGCGATGTCCGGGCTGGGCAGTGTCCTGACCGCGTACTGAGGACGGACACAATGGATTACCGCACCACGAGCCGCTCGGCGCCTGTCAGGCCCGGTAGGCCCGCGGGGCGGCCTGTCGCGACCAGCAGCAGGTCGGTCACGGTGCCGCGGATCTCCGCAGGGCCGTCACCATTGGTCCAGTCGGTGTCGGTGGCGATCAGGGTGGTGCCGCGGAAGCGGCGGCGGGCGCCGTAGAAAGGGCTGCGGCACACATGTTCCAGCGCGGCGACCGCCGGTTGCAGTGGCATGGTCCTGGTTCGGTCCAGAGGGCGGGCGATGTCCTGGCCGTGCACCAGGAAGTCCACCAGCGGGTCCAGTGGGCCGGCCCCGGGCGTCCTACGGGTCGAGGCGGCCGTCTCGCGGATCTGGGCGATGAGTTCCGCCGGCTCGTACTGCTTGGCGCGCTTCAGGGCGGCGGTGGCGTTCATGCGGTTCCAGTTGCCGCGGGCCTTGATCACGCCCTTGAGCGTGCCCAACAGTGTGTCGCGAGTGGACAGTGTGAGGTGGGCGGCCATGTCCCGGATCGTCCACTCCGGACACAGGGAGCGAACCTCCCACTCGGAGGGGGCTCAGCTCCTCCAGGAAGTCGGCCATGCTCAGGCGTTCCGCTTCCAGTCAGGTGTTGTCCATGGTCAGCTCTCCTCGGTCATGTCGCGCAGTCTGCGGCGCAGGTGTGCGCGTTCCGGGACGGTGCCGGCGAGGTCCAGGGCCCGCCGGTAGGACTCGGCCGCCTCCGTCGTGCGGCCGAGTTGGGCGAGCAGGTCGCCTCGGGCGGTTTGGTACGGCTGGTAGTCGTGCAGTCGTGGCTCGTCCGCCAGCTCGTCCAGCAGCGTCAGGCCGGCCTCCGCGCCGTCGCGCATGGCGACCGCCGCGGCTCGGTTCAGTGCGACGACCGGGGACGGGGTCAGTGCCTGCAGTACGTCGTACAGCGCCACGACCTGGGGCCAGTCCGTCGTCGTGACGTCGGCTGCCTCGTCGTGCAGTGCGGCGATCGCGGCCTGCACGCCGTACGGGCCCGGTGGGCCGCCGGTCAGCGCGGCCGGGACCAAAGTGAGGCCCTCCTCGATCATCGTGCGGTCCCAGCTGCCGCGGTCCTGGTCGGCCAGCAGCACGAGCTCGCCGTTCTGGTCGGTGCGGGCCGAGCGCCGGGCATGGATCAGCAGCATCAGTGCCAGCAGGCCGGTGACTTCCCGCTCGGTCGGCAGCAGGCGGTGGAGGATCCTCGCCAGCCGGATCGCCTCGTCGGCGAGGTCGATCCGTTGCAGGGCCGGGCCCGAGCTGGCCACGTAGCCCTCGGTGAAGATCGAGTAGAGCACCTGGAGCACGCCCGGCAGCCGGCCGGGCAGCTCGTCGGCGCCCGGCACGCGGAACGGGATGCGTGCCTCGCGGATCTTCTTCTTGGCACGCACGATCCGCTTGGCCATCGTCGCCGGCGGGACCAGGAAGGCCCGCGCGACCTCCGGTGTGGACAGTCCGGCCAGGCAGCGCAACGTGAGTGCGGTGCGGTCCTCCGCCGGCAGGGCCGGGTGCGCGCAGGTGAAGAACAGCTGCAACCGGTCGTCGGGCAGGCCGTCGCCGGACTCCTCCGGGGCGGCGCGGTCGGCCTCGACCTGCAACAGGGCCAGGCGCGCGGCGTAGGCCTTGTCCCGGCGCAGCCGGTCGACGGCCCGGCGCCGGGCGGTGGTCATCAGCCACGCGCCCGGCTTGGGCGGGATGCCGTCGACCGGCCAGCGGACGAGCGCGGCCTCGATGGCCTCGGAGGTCACCTCCTCGGCGAGGTCGAGGTCGCCGAACCGGCGTGTCAGCGAGGCGAGCAGCAGGCCGCGCTCCTCGCGGAAGATCGCCGCTACCGAGACGGCGACGTCGTCCGCCACCGTCTCAGTCCTCGAAGTCGGCGACCGGCCGCACCACGACCGACCCGCCGTCCCGCGCGCCGGGGCAGCGGGCGGCCCAGTCGAGCGCCTCGTCGAGGTCGGGCACGTCGATCACGTAGTAACCGCCGAGCACCTCCCGCGTCTCCGCGAACGGGCCGTCCGTGATGATCGACCGCTCGCCGGCCCGGTCCACCCGCACGGTGGTCGCCGTGGTCAGGTCGGCGAGCGAGTGGCCGGTCACGAAGATCCCGGCGTCCTTCACGGACTTGTCGTAGAGCTGCCAGTCCTCGACCGTGCACTGGTCGGCGGGGGCGACCTCGTCGATCGGGGCGCTGTGGATCAGGAGCATGTACTTCACGGTGGATCTCCCTTGTCGAGCTTGTCGAGGTGTACGACACCACTACGAACGGGATCCGCGCGCGTGGACACCCGGCCGGAATTTTTTCCGGCTCACGTCGCCCGACGCTGCATGGCGATGGCTCGGCGTGCCGCGGCGGCCAGTTCGGCGGGGGAGTCGCCGCGTTCGAGAGCCGCACGTATCGCCGCGCTGAGCGCGCCGAGCAGCCCGCCGACGACGCTCGCCGCCGCCACCTCGTCGAACCGGTCCGGGTGGGCGTCACGCAGTACCGCGGCGAGCCGGCGTTCCAGCTCGAACAGCAGGTCCAGCGACCGAGCCCGCAGCTCCGGCTCGGTCAGGATGAGCCGTGCCTGCGCCAGGTTCACCGCGAGGCTCGGTGCCGAGTCGGACATCACCCAGCTGACCGCGTGCTCGGCCGCCCTGGCGAGCGCCTCGTCCGGGGGAACGTGCCGCAGTTCGTCGGCCAGCGTGTGTGCCATCACGTCGATCCGCTGCCGCCGGTGGCCCAGGATCAGGTCCTCCTTGCCGGCGAAGTGGTTGAACAGCGTCTTCACCGACACGCCTGCCTCGGCGGCGATCTCGGCGACCGTCGTGCGTGTGTAGCCCTGGGTCAGGAACAGGCGCGTGGCCGCCTCGTGCAGGGCCTGACGCGTCTGTTCCTTCTTGCGTTCACGCAGGCCAGGGACGGTCACCGGGTGACCTTATCAGTTCAATGGTTGTAAAAAGAGTTACAACTAGTGTTTGATAGTGAACTGTCAGAATATAGTCGCCTGGAGGGGTCCCATGACCGACGTTCTGCCCACCACCCGTGACAACCCGTTCGACCCACCGCGCGAGGTCCTCGACGACCCGCGCCCGCTGCGCCGAATCTTGTTCTCGGACGGCACCCTCGGCTGGCTCGTCGCCAACTACGACCTGGGCCGTGCCGTGCTGGCCGACCTCCGCTTCAGCAGCTCGCTCGAACGGCGCAAGGCGCTGGTCCGCCGGCCCAACGTGGGTGACTTCCGGGCGGACGCGCCCGCACCGCCCGGGTTCTTCATCGGCATGGACCCGCCCGACCACACCCGTCTGCGCAGGCTGCTCACCGGCCAGTTCACCGTCCGCAGGATGAAGGCGCTCGAACCACGCGTCGAGCGGATCGTCGCCGACCACCTCGACGCGATGGCGCAGACCGGTCCGCCCGTGGACCTCGTGCCCGCGTTCGCCCTGCCCATCCCGTCGCTCGTGATCTGCGAGCTGCTCGGTGTGCCCTACGCCGACCGCGAGCGCTTCCAGCGGGACAGCTCGGTCATCCTCAGCCTGACCGCCACGGAGGAGGCCCAGGGCGCCGCCATGGCCTCGCTGAACTCCTTCCTCGCCGAGCTCGTCGAGCAGAAGCACGCCGAGCCGGCCGACGACATACTCGGCGGCCTGGTCGCCGGCGGCGAGCTCACCGACGACGAACTGGTCGGCGTCGCGTTCGTGCTGCTGATCGCCGGGCACGAGACCACGGCGAACATGCTCTCGCTCGGCACGTTCGCCCTGCTCACCCATCCCGAGCAGGCCTCGGCACTGCGTGAGGGCCGGGCCGACGTGGCCAACGCGGTCGAGGAGCTGCTGCGGTACCTCACGATCATCCAGTGGGGCATCACCCGAACCGCTGTCGAGGACGTCCCGCTGGGCGGCGAGCTGATCCGAGCCGGCGAGCCGGTGGCCGTGTACGCCCCCACCGTCAACCGCGACCCCGCCCGGTTCCCCGGCGGACACGAGCTCGACATCACCGCCGACGCGCACGGCCACGTCACCTTCGGGCACGGCGTGCACCAGTGCCTCGGCCAGCAGCTCGCCCGCATCGAGATGCGTGCCGCCTACCCGGCCCTGCTGCGCCGCTTCCCCACCCTGCGGCTCGCGGTGCCACCGGAGGAGGTCCCGGTCCGCGACGACATGGCGATCTACGGCGTGCACAGCCTCATGGTCGAGTGGTAGCTCGCTCTCCCGTCACACGCCCAGCTCCTCGGCCGCCAGCCGGGTGCCCAGCACCCGGGCCTCGATCTTCGCGAAGGCGGTCTCGCGTGAGGTCGACGTGTCGTCCGCGAACGGGGAGAAGCCGCAGTCGTCGCAGGTGCCCAGCCGTGCCACCGGGATGTGGGTCGCGGCGTGCAGGACCCGGTCCCGCACCTCCTCCGGCGTCTCGATCCTCGGGTCGATCGGGTCCGTGACGCCGACGAAGATCCGCTGGTCCTCGCGGGAGTGCTCACGCACGATCCGCAGCACCCGGTCGGGGTCGGGCTCGCTGGCGAGCTGGAGGTAGAAGGTGCCGGCGTGCAACGAGAACAGCGCGGGCAGCAGCTCGGCGTAGTCGATGTCCAGGCTGTGCACGGAGTCCTGGTCGCCGCCGGGACAGGTGTGGACGCCGATGCGGGCCCGCTCCCGCTCGGAGAACCGGTCCAGCACGGTGTTGTTCAGCTCGACGAACTGGCGCAGCACCCCGCCGGACGGGTCGAGCTTGAGCGACAGCCTGCCCTCGGTGAAGTCGAGCTGCACCGACGCCGCGCCGGCGTCCAGGCACTGCCGGATGTCCTTCTCGGCCTCGTCGGCAAGGTCCGCCAGGAACGTCTCCTGTGGATAGCCCTCGATGCCGTCGGCCGGGTAGAGCAGGCTCAGCGCGGACGGGGCGATCACCGGCTGCTTCACCGGGCGGCTCGTCAGGCCCTGCGCCTTGGTCAGGTAGGACACGGCATAGGTGCCGTACCGGAACGGGCCGCCGGTCAGCCGGGGCAGCTGGCGGGTGTGCCCGTCGGCGAAGGGGATCACCGCGCCGTCCGGTGCGAGCGCGTCGAACCCGTGCAGCGGGTAGGTGGCGAAGCTCGGCTTGCCCTGCTCGCCGTCGGTCAGCACCGGCGAACCCGTAGCCTCCAACCGTTCGATCGTCTCGGCCAACGCCTTGTCCAGCAACGCCTCGTCCGCCAACAGGTACGTCGGACGGGGAATGCTGCCGATCGGCTCGGTCGGAATCGCCATGGAACGTCCTCCCCCGGTAACGGCCAGTCCTGCCACCGTAGACAGAAGGGCGAGCCCCCCGCTACGACCAAGCGGGGGGCTCGCCTTCGTCCACTCCTTACTTCTTCAGTGCGTACGCGTGGAGGATCGTCGCCTTCGCCGAGTTGCCGTCCGCGTCGGACACCGACCAGCGCAGTGACGCGAACTCCGCGTTCCTCGGATGGTTGACCTCCGCCGTCCACTGGCCGTGGTGGCGGCTGAGGCGGACCTTCTGCCAGGTCTTGCCGTCGTCGTAGGAGATCTCGACGACCGGCGTGTTCACCCGGCCCGGCTGCTGGGCGCCGTTGCGCTGCACGTAGACCGGGAAGCGGAACTTCTTCCCGGCCTTCGCCGCGTTGTGGTCGTCCAGGTCGGGGGCGAACCGCACGGCCAGCCCCGGGATCGCCGTCGGGTCCTCACCGTCGGTGTGCCCGGTGCGGAACGTCCACTCCGCGTCGACCCTGCTGGACAGCGGACCGGCATGGGTGGCCGTCGTGCGTGCCGTGTACGTCGCCGTCTCCGGCGGGAGGACGGTGTAGACGTACCCGGGGTACGGGCTTTCCGCGACCACCTGGCCGTCCCGGACGAGCTGCGTGGTGCCTTCCGCCGTGCCGGAACTGCCGTCACGGCTGGGGTCCTGGTCGCTGTGGAGACCGACGCTGACCACGAACTCGTCACCGAGCCGGGCGAAGCTCCCGCCCGGCACGTTCGGGTAGTAGGCGAACCCCGGCCCGAACACCCCGACGTTCCACCGCTCCTTGACCGTCTTGCCGAGCTGGTAGGACCTCGGCGTGTTGGTGAAGTTGGCCGTGCCGCTCGGTGGCCACTCGTCCGGGTTGGCGGCGTCGTAGAAGTACGGCAGCCACTCGCTGCCCGGGGTGTAGTACTCGTTCAGCGTGTACGGCAACGGCATCGAGACGATGCCTTCCCGCACGCCGACCCTGCCGGGCGCGGCGACCGCGTACGACGAGACGACCCTGGCCAGCTTGCGGACGTCGACCTCCTGGACCAGGTCCGCCGGCACGGTGCCGCTCTTGTCGGCGTGGTACAGGTTGTACAGGTACGGGCTGGCGTGGAAACCGGGCTGCGTGCCCGTGCCGTCCGGCTTGGCGAGCTGCGCGTTCATCTCGAACAGGAAGTCACCCGGCGCCGTGGTCCGCGACGGCCGCAACCAGTAGTCCTCGAAGTCCCGGCTGTACCGCCCGACACCCGTCTGCCCCCAGTCCGTGTTCATCAGGGAGGAGACCATCGCCGAACCCGGCGCGGCTTCCGGCTTGTCCACCGTGAACCCGAGTGCCGCGCCGTCCCTGGCGTCGAACGTGTACGCCGCCGGACCGTCCACGACGATCGCGGGCTCGACGAAGTCGGTCGACAGCCAGCGCTGCTCGCCCACCTGGGTCTGCACCCAGCTGTCGAAGTAGAACGTGCCCTTCGGCACGCGCGCGACGGTCGTCGCCGACTCCTCGTTGGCCACGTACGCCTTGGCCTTCGTGTGGTCCACGAACCGGAACCAGTAGTTCGGGGTCGGGTTCCCGTCGTGGTCGAGGAACGTGAGCGTCAGGTCGTAGCTCTCGACCTCGCGGTTCACCGCCGCCGGCGTGCGCACGGTCGTGCCGCCACCGGACGCGACGAGAGTACCCGAGTAGATGCCGTCCGCCGCCTCGACCTTGGTGTCGGTGGTCAGGGTGACCTCCGCGGATCCCCCTGCCGGCACGGTGACCCGCTCCGGGGACACGGTGAACATGCCCGCCGGGGCGGCGTTCCCGTTCGGGCCGGTCATCTCGGCGGTCACGTCCAGCGTCACCGGCTCGCTGCCGGAGTTGGTGT
>WUUC01190654.1_pt1 | contig 13335 bp, 10 predicted proteins | sample 6278441 | NCBI WGS metagenome assembly WUUC01 (sample SAMN13675441, study PRJNA597444) | soil metagenome | isolation source: soil | place: USA: Washington | collected 2017-10 | reverse complement strand
GAACCGCAAGCGCAGCGCGCAGTGAGCGCAGCGAACGTAGGTTCCGCAGGCGGACTTGTTCCGCCGATAACGGAACAAGTATGCACCCCATCCTCGTTTCACTGAAGCTGACCCCGGAAACAGCGCGGATCGCCGCGTTGCTCGCCGTGCTTTTTTTGTCGGCGTTCATTGTTTGGGACGGAAAAAAGAACCGCAAGCTGGCCATCGTTCAGGCGGTGCTCTTCTTCGGCGTCGCGTTCTCCGCAGCCTGGTTCTTCGTCACGCCCGAACGCCTCCCGCCCGAAGTGGTCATCGACATCCGCAGCTGGGGTCTCTTCGTGGTCCTCGGCATGGTCACGTGTTTCTTCATCCAGCGAAAGTTGGGCCGCGAGATCGGCCTCTCGAGCGAACACATCTTGTCGCTCTGGGTGTACGGCGGAATCGGCGCCGTGGTCGGCGCGCGCGCGCTTCACGTGTTGGTGAACTGGTCGTGGTACGCGCCGAATCCCGCGACGGCGATCGCCTTCTGGGACGGCGGCATGGTGTACATCGGCGGCGTTACCGTCTCGGTGAGCGTCGCCATCGTCTACGCGTACCTGCGCGGTCTGAACGTGCGCGCCTTCGACGTCCTCGCGCTCGGCATCGCGCTCACCCAAGGCATCGGTCGCATCGGCTGCTTCCTCGCGGGTTGTTGTTATGGCGCTGAAACCACGCTCCCGTTCGGCGTCCGTTTCCCGGAAGGATCGATCGCGCACTACACGATGATGCAGACCGGTGTCCTCGCTCCGGGCGCGACGCACACCGCTTCGCTGCATCCGACGCAGCTCTACGAAGCGCTCGCCTGTTTCTGCATCGGCGGCATCCTTTTGTATTGGTACAAGAAGAAGACGCCGAGGCCGGGGATGATCATCTGCGGCTACTTCATCTTCTATTCAGTCGCGCGGTTTCTCTTGGAGCTGCTGCGCAACGATCCCGAGCGCCAGTTTTTCCTCGGCTTCTCGACGTCGCAGCTCGCAGGGATCGCGCTGGTCCTGATCTCAGGGACAGCTGCGGTGTTAATCACCGTAATGAAGCGCGATGAGCACGGGCTCCGCGGTCCCGTCGCGAATCACGATGTATAAGCGATCGTAGTCCGCGTCGGTCATTGTCACTTTTTCTTTCACGCCGAGCGCGGCGATCATGTCGGGCAGCGTGTTCGAGTGCCCGGTGTAGAGCACCGTTTGGCCCGCGTGTTTCTCCAGCAGATGTTTCACCGCGTCCGGCGTTTTTGTGGAGATCGACTCCACCGGGACGCCGAGCGTCTTCGCCAAAGGCTCCACGGTGAGCTTGGTGCGTTTGTAGTCCGTGGAGTGGATGGCGGTGATCTTGGCCGCGCGCAACACACGTTCGAGCTGCGCGGCGCGTTTTTTTCCTCTGTCCGTAAGATCAGGATCATCGTTCTTCGGCTCGACGACTTTTTCGGCGTGACGCACGAGGTAGACCGTCGTCGGTGAGGAGGAGAGCAGGGTGGCGAAGAGGAGTGATGCGATCATGTGTATAAACCGTGGGCGGCGAGATATTGCGCGAGACGCGACGGGCTGACGAAGAGGCCTTCCGCGGCCATCCACTCTTCGAGCGCGACACACATCTCTTGTGCGCTGGGGTAACGATCGTCCGGATTTTTCGCGGTGGCGCGCGCGACGATCTTGGTGAGCGCGCGAGGGACGCCGGCGGTGTCGAGCTCGGCGAGCGGCACACCTTCGCGGACGATCTTGAACATCGCCGCGGTCTCGTCTTTGGCCATGAACGCGGGACGGCCGGTGAGCAGCTCGAACATCATCAAACCGACGCCGTAGACGTCGACCTGCGGGGTTGCGATCTGGCTCTGGATGTATTCCGGCGCGAGGTAACGAACTTTACCTTTGACGGTGCCGGGCGCCGTCGAGTCTTGAAAACGGCCGTCCATGATCACCGCGCCGAAGTCGGTGAGCTTCACGTGGCCGTCGGTGGAGATCAAAATGTTCGACGGATTTACGTCGCGGTGCACGATGTTCAGCGGTTTGCCGTCGGGTCCGCGCGCAAGATGAACGTGGGCCAACGCGCGCAAAATTTCGGTCATCGTGTAGATGACGTGCACCGGCGGCATGTTCGCTTTCTGCGTGGAGAGCGCGACCATGACGCGCCGCAGATCAGTCCCCGCGACGTATTCGATCGCCAGATAGGCGCCGGCTTCGTCCTCGTTGAGGTCGATGATCGAGACCAAGCTCGGATGATCGATGAAGGAGATGGCGCGCGCTTCATCGAGCAATTTTTGGCGGATGATCTCGTAGTCGTAGCGGTGGCGATCGGTCCACTTCACCACCGCGCGGCGGATGAAACCGAAGTTCGTCACTTTGTAGCCGAGAAAAACCTCCGCCGTTGCGCTCGACGGAAAACGCGCCACCAACGCGTATTCGCCGATGCGCGGTGCGGTACTCTCTTCGACCGTTTCGTGCCGCGGAGGATGTTCCTCGAGCAGACGTTCGGCGAACGGTGGGACGGAGATCTTCGGGAGCGCGTCGGTCGCGCGTTGCAACACATCGGTCGCAGCGTCGGGGATCTTGGTTTCGGGCGCTTTCGTCTTATCCGCGTCGGCCCTGTTCGGAGGACGTTCGATCAGCGTCGACGCTTCGTCGATGATCCCGATGAGCCGCCGCCCCTTCTCGGACATCGCGTACGGGAGCATCCACCGGCGAAAGAGCCAAGTCCAGCGGCCGCGGGACCTGATCCTCCGGCAAGGCGCGGATGAACGCGCCGCGAACCTCTTCCAGGTGTTGTTCGAGGTTCTCTTCGGTCCAAGCCGTGGTCTCGATCGCCGGTAAAAACGTGATCTTCACCGGGACCGCGCGGAGGAGGAGCGTCCCCTTCTTCCAAGCGCGGTGGCCGTTCTCGATCACCACCGGTACGATCGGCAGGCCTGTCCTTAAGGCCAGGTGCGCGAGACCCTTCTTGAACGGCTGGATACGGCCGTCCTTGCTGCGGCGTCCCTCCGGCCACATCCACACCGAAAGTTTGTTCGCCAGCATCAATGAAGCGAGCTCGTTGAGCGCGTCTTTCGCGAGCCCGGACTTGCTGCGATCGATGGAGACGTTCCCCGAGAGCAACCAAGCGAGGCCGAAGATCGGGTAGTAGATGATCTGTTTTTTGGCGACACCGACGGTGCCGAGCGGCGCGAGCCAGATCGAAATGAAGGTGTCGTAGATCGTCGTGTGGTTTCCCGCGTAGATGAGTTGGCGGTGGGGTCCGATGCTCTCGCGGTTCACGAAGGTGAGCTTGCATCCGGAGAGCCACATCAGCGTCGAGCCGAGCGCGGTGCCCCACCGATTCGCCATGCGCAGGCGTTTCCAGCGCCACGGCAGCAGCGGGATCATGCAACACAACGACAGCGGCACCATCACCGCGAGCGCCACCAAACCCGCGAAGATGCGGAGCGCGCTCACGAGCCACAAGAGGATCACCTTTGGGATCCGCTCATGAGTGCTTGGGAGACTGCAAGCGAACAAAGCGTTATCGTGGCAGCGTGCTCTTTCTCGGCTCAGCGCGTCGCGCGATCAAAGCCGCAGCAGAGTCGTTGTTTCCAAAGAACGATCTCGGCGCGCCTGATTTTGAATCGACGGATCTTCCCGCCCGGGTGGAAGGCTACATAAAAAAGCTCCCGCCGCCGCAGCAGAAGCTCATCTGGTTGTTGTTCATCTTCTACGAGCTCGCCGCGCCGCTGTTCGCGTTGAAACTGTCGCGTTACTCGAAACTTTCGGTCGAGTCGCGGCTCGAGCTGGTGCAGCGCTTTCGCCGCTCGAACGTCTACCCGATCCGCATGATGGGCGACGCGCTCAAGGGCGTGATGACGATGATCTACATGTCGCATCCTTCGGTCGACCGTTACCTCGGCATCGAAGCTCGCGAAGAGCTGGTGCAGCTCGGTTCAAAACTGGAGGCGCGCGCGTGATCTACGAGCTCGACGATCTGAAACAAGGTTTTGAAGTCAGCGCGGACGCAGTGGTCGTTGGGACAGGTGCGGGCGGGCCGGTCGCCGCGGCCAACCTGGCGCGCGCCGGGATGAAGGTGGTGATCATCGAGGCCGGTCCGGTGGTGAGGCCGGAGGACATGCGGCAGGATCCGCCCAGTTTTCTCGCAAAATATTACTGGGAAGGCGGCATGCGTTTGCTCGGCGGGAGCGCGCAGATCCCGACGATGCAAGGTCGCTGTCTGGGCGGCAGCACCGTGGTGAACTCGGCGATCATGTTGCCGCTCCACGATTGGGTGCGCGCGGAATGGGCTACAGAGACCGGCATCGAGATGTTCCAAAGCGCGGCGCTCGACGAAGCGTACGCACGTGTCTTCGAGGCCACGAAGACGGCGCCGACACCGCTGTCGGTGATGGGACGCCGAAACGAGATCGTGCGCGACGCGCTCGCCGCTTCCGGGATCAAAGGTGTGCCGCTCCCGCGCGCAGTGCACGGGTGCAGCGGCAGCGGACACTGCATCACCGGATGTTCGAGCGGCGCCAAACAGTCGACGGATCGCTCGTACATCCCGACCGCGCTCGCGCACGGCGCAACGGTTTATACGAGCTCGGTCGCGGAGCGCGTGTTGCTCGAGAATGGGCGTGCGGCCGGCATCGCAGGCAGCATCGTCGATCCCGATGGTCACGTGCGCCGCGGGCGTTTTGTGGTGCGCGCGCCGTTGGTGGTCGTCGCGGCAGGTCCCATGCAGACACCGGTGCTCTTGCAAGACAGCGGCATCAATCCGCGAGGCCGCGTGGGTGCCACTTTGTTCGCGCACGTCGGCGGTGGAATCGTCGGCGTGATGGATGAGGTCGTCGAGCCCTGGAAAGGCGCGACGCAAGGTTGGGGTGCGATCAGCGAAGAGATCCGCGGCTTGAAGTTCGAGTCGTTGTGGGCGGCACCGTCACTGATCATGGTGCGTTACGGCGACGTGGGCCGCCGCTATCTCGAGGTCATGCGCGACATCCGCAACGCAGCCGTCATGGCCATCGTCTATCGCGCCAAAGTCACCGGGAGCGTGAAGTCGAAGGGCAACGGCATGCCGCGAATGCGCGTGTGGATTCCCGACAGCGAGATGCACGTCGCGCTCCGCGGTATCAAGATCGCCTGCGACTCGCTGCTCAAAGTCGGCGCACGATTCGTGTACACCGGCATTCCCGGCACCAAGTCGGAGATGAAAAACGAGGAAGACACCTCGGCGCATCTCGATAAAAAGCTGAGCGCGAAACACGTCGGCATGACGGCCAATCACGTCTTCGGCTCCTGCCGCATGAGCAAAAAAGACGACGGCGCCGTCGATGAGCACGGACAAGTGCGTGGCGTAGAGAACCTCTATTTGGCGGACGCGAGCATCTTCCCCAGTCCGAGCGGCGTAAATCCGCAGGCCACGATCATGGCGCTCGCAGACATCATCTCGCGCCGGCTCGGTGAGCTCCGCGCCTAAAAACGTGCTAGAAAACGCGCGTGAACCGCAAGGTCATCGCTGAAGGCAAATTTCTTCGTTTGGTCGACGAGAACGGCTGGGAGATCTGCGAGCGGAGGAATGCGCGCGGCGTCGTGGCGATCATCGCCGTGACGGACGACGGCAAGTTGCTCCTCACCGATCAACACCGCGCCTCGATGAAGGGCCGGGTGATCGATCTCGCCGCGGGCCTCGCCGGCGACATCAGCGGCGCGGAAAATGAACCGTTCGTCGAAGCTGCCAAACGCGAGCTGCTCGAAGAGTGCGGCTACGAGGCGAAGGTGATGACCGAGCTGGGCACTGTCCCTGTGTCTCCGGGGATGAGCCGCGAGCTGGTCACGTTCTTCCGCGCCGGCGAGCTCACCAAGAAACACGACGGCGGCGGCGTGGACGGCGAGGGCATCACTGTTCACGAGATCCCTGTCCAAGAGATCAGGTCATGGCTCGCCGTACAAGAACAAGCGGGCGCACGCATCGACGTAAAGTTGTATGCGGGACTGTATTTTATGTCGCAAGCGTAGCGCATAGCGGGTCAAGGACTGCAAGCGTAGCGCGCAGTGAGCGCAGCGAACGTAGGACCCGCAGGCGGACTTGTTCCGCCGATAACGGGTCAAGGAATTGTGACGGGGACGCGTGCGGTGTTGTTGTCGCCGCGGAGCTCTTCGATGCGGCCGTCCGGATTCACGTGCAGCTCGAGCTCGTAGTCGCCGGAGGGCACGCCGGTGATGTCGATCCACTGGCAATCGAGCGTCGCGCTGTAGAAGTCGGCCCAGCCGGGTTGGATGCCTTGCGCCGACGTTGTGCCGCAGATGTATTTCTTCGCGGTGGGCACGTCGGGATCGTTCAAGGCGCGCACCGCGTCCTCGAGACAGAACGCCGCTTTGAAGCCGGCCGCCGCTTCGCTGCCGTCTGCGCGCAGCAACCGTTGCTGCATGTATCCGGTGTAGTGGTAGTGCGCGTGGCAAGTCGCGAAGACGAAGTCCGGATTGTTCGGCGGCACCAGCGGATCGCCGATCGACACCTCCCCAAAACCGATGTTCGGCGTCTGCGTGGTGAAGCGTAGGAGCTTGCGGCGTCCCGGCACCACACACTCGTCGAGCACCGCGCAGTCGGTGGAGGTGAACGTCTTCTCTTGGATGAGCAAGCTCGGCAAGAGCACCGTGGAATCGACCGTCAGATCGGGGAGCGCTGTTGGACATTGTAGTCCCAGCGACGGCTGGCAGATCGGCGCGCCGCGCGTCGGGCAACACGCGAGGTTCGGCCCGCAGACCGCGAGCGGATCGGTGCACTCTTGATTCTCGATCAAGGTGCGCCCGCAGATGTTGTTCAAGCCGGCACCACCGCAGCTGTTCGGCTCGGTGCAGCTGCCGCAGCTGATCATGGTGTTCGAGCAACGTTCGAAGATTTCGCCGCAGTTGAAGCCGCGATCTTCACAGGTGATCGCCTCGCAGCCGCACATGTTCTTCACACCGGCGCCGCCGCAGAAGCTCCCGCTCGGACAGGAGCCGCAGTTGAAGCAGCCGCCTTTTCCGTCGGAGACGTCGCCGCATTCGAGGCCCATCGCAGAACAATCGCGAGGCACACAGTCGTCCGAGGGCCCGACCTGATCTTCAGGACAGGCAGCCAAAAAAAGGAACGACAGTGCTGCGAGGAGGCGGAGGCGCATGGCGCCTACCGTTTTACTTCACAATGCGGAGCGGCGCATAGAAGCTGCGCTGAACGGGGATGAGCGCGCCGCCTTTACCGCGAACGGCGTTATCCGCGGTGACGTCACCGGTCGGCGTCTTCGAGGTGTGCGTCACCACGGTCTCGCCGCGGCGAAGGATCGCCGGCGAGGTCGGGATGCCGTCTCCGATGCTGCGGCCTTGCGGGCGGCTCGTGCCTCCCGTGGCGCGCGCATCGAAGCAGGTCTCGTAGTTCATCGTGTAAACCTTCGCCTGGCCGGTCGTACAGGCATCGGTTCCCGGTAAATACGTGGTGTACGCGAGGACACCTTTGGCCAAGACCGGCGGTGCGACGACCATCTCCAGCGGATTGTCGAACGCGATCCGCGACGCGGTGTTTCCCGAGCCGTCCGGCGCGCAGACCGTGCCGGTGTCGATGCCGCCGCCCGTGCGCGACGTAGAGCGATCGACGATCTTGTACAACGCGTTGTTGTTCGAGGTGCGGGTCGCCAGCGTGTCGATGTTGCCCGAAGCGAGGAACAACACGATCGAGTTGTCCTGTCCGAAGGTGAGCACCGGCTCCGTCCAATAGGTGCGCCCGCCGCCCATGGCCGGCGAGTTGATCGGAAGCAGAGTCGTGAAGACGCCGCTGGTGCGATCGACGCTGACGCGCGCCACAAAGCCATCACTGCGGAGCGCATAACAGTAGGTCGCGCCGCGGCCGTCCGTGTCGACACAAACGGGAGCCACGCGATACGACTGGCCCGCGGCCGAGGGCAACATCGCTTGTGAAAGCAGGAAGCCGTCGCGCACGCGGTACGCGTACATGTTGTTCGAGCCGCCGGCGCCGCCGACGGTCACCCAAGCGGTCACTCGGCTCGGATCCGTCGGATCGAGCTTCGGACGCGGGAAGGTGTAGATCGCGGGTCTCGCGCTCGCCCGATCGTTCGTGTTTTCGAGCGGCTTCTCCCAGAGCTGGCGCGGGCCGTCCGCGCTCGAATCGAAGGTGAAGACCGAATCCGCGCTCGCCGAGAGGACCAAGTTCCCTTGCTGCGGATCCGTGATGTTCACCGCCGCGATGCCGCGTCCCACCGAGCCCTGATTGAAGAACAACACCGTCGCGTAGCGCTCCGGATTGCCTTGCATCAACACTTCGCGGACCAACATCTGACCGTTCATCAGCTTCTGGTGCGAAGTCTCGTTGTAGTTGATGAGACGCGTCGCCGGTGAAGGCGGAACACCCGGCGCGTAGACGTCATAGATGAAGCTCGGGCGGATGCGGAACATCTCGCGGCCAGCGACTCCCGCAGAGTCGTAACGGACACCCGCGGCCGGATTCGGATCGTCGCGATAACTCTGTTCCACGCGCTGCAGGCCGATGTTGTATCCGCCACCACCGGGCTCGCCGCCGTGATAACCGACGATCCAACCGTTCGAATACGCAAGGATGGTGCGCGGGCGCTGCGCGATCGCATTGATGCGCTGGTAACGCGCGAAGTTCGCGCCGACGCCGGCAGGCACATCGCGCGGAGCTTCGACGATCACCGGCTGGCCGCTTTCAGCGCCGTCGAGGAAGCCCCAACGAATCGGCTGCGTCGTCACGTCGGCTGCGGTGATCATTCCGTCGCCGTTCCTGTCCAATCGATCAGAGCCACCCGTGTTGCGCGCCTGGTCTTTCGGCATTCCGCTTGCCCAGGTGCCGCCGGGGCCGATCCGCGTGTCGTTCGCGGGGAAGGCACCGAAGCCGTTCAACAAGAGCTGCACCGAGCTCGGACCCGCCGCGATACCGGCTTTGGTCATGTAGTCGGTCTCCCAAAGCGGAGTCGGATTGATCACGCCTGCGGCCGAGACCGCATGCCAAGAGAGACGCGACGGACGGCCGAGATAGTTGCTGAAGGCATCGTTGTCGAGGTCCGGTCCACCCGGCACTTCGTAGGTCAACAAGGCGACGCGCGACTCGTTTCGGTCGAACGCCATGTTCGCCGCGGAGTAGACACCGCGGAGATTGCGGTTCAAGGCGCGGCTCATCGTCGCGCGCACCGCGTTGACGTTGCTTCCGTCGACGGCCGCGACCGGGAAACCGTTCACCACGTCGTCATAAATCCTGTCCTGCATCACCGCGGCCTGCGAGCGACCGCCGCTCTGCATGACGTAGTTCTGCGGCAGCGCGATCATCGGTCCCGGCGGATCGTCGGTGCGGTAGACCGAGAGGTTCCGCAGTGAATGTGCGGCCACGCCCGGCGTGTCACCGCCGAGCCCGTCGGTGAGGTACATGATCATGTTCGCGCGGCAACCCGTGGCGTTGAGCGCGTTGTCCGCTTGGGCCCGGAGGCCGTTGTAGATCGGCGACACAGCCGCGCTCGAATCCGGGTTGTGCGAGAAACACATCGCGACTTGATTGCGCGCGAGCAGAGACATCGGCTCGCCGCACTCATCGTTGACCAGGGCGCCGACACATTGCGGATTGCTCTGATCGCAGACGCAAGTCGGAGAGCCGCCGGTCGCCGAGCCGCCGAAGGGGCTCGAGCTCGCGCAGATGTTCGAGGCGATCGGAGCGTGCTCGCAGCGATAACCTCCGGGGCCTGCGCTCGTACCTGGCCCAGGGGTCAGGTCGGGCGTCGTCGGCGAAGCGAGCACGCAGGCGTCGATCTTCGCTTGGACGTTGGCGAACGCGATGCGGAGCGGCTCGCAGATACGATCGCGAACGTCGGGGACGGAAGCGCTGCCGCCCGGAAAACGCGGCCAGGCGAAGTAGTGGAGCTCGTGCGCGAGCTCGCAGATCGGACGGATCGCCCAAGGCGCGACACCCGGCGTGGTGTCTTCGCAAGAGAACGGGCTCAAGCCCGCGACCGCAGGCTGCAGCGTGACCGACGGAGGATACGTCGTGTCATCGCAGATGATCTCGCTGTTCATGTCCAACGCCGCGAGGCCGGTCGGGAGCGTGAAGCCGCTCAGCCCGCCGTTGATCACCGCGTCGATGACCGCCATGTCGCCCGGACATCCAGGGCCGGCGCTCGGCGTGATGCAAGGGAGCGAGCCCGCGGCCATGCCCGGCAACCGATCTTCGGTACAGGCCGGATTCTGCTTGGTCGGAACGCAGTAGTCCGGAACCAAGCTGGCGACCTGAGCGACGACGTTGTTGTACGAGGCGTTGATCGAGGCCGTCGTCTGCACGGACGGAGGCGTCACCAACATCGACACCGACGGAAACGGACCGATCGAGCCGTCCTTGATCTTCGCGAACTGCGAGCCCGAGTACGCGAAGCCCGACCAGAGGAACTCGGTGCGGAACGGGAAGATCGCCGAGGAGGGATCGTTCACGCCGCCCGCGATCAACGTCTGCTTCAGCTCCGCGAGCCGGTGGCCGAACATCGTCCGGCCGACGAAGTCCGAGCCGTCCGGACGCAGCGCCATCTCGTGGGAGATGTCGACGGCGACCGTGAGGTTCACCTTCGGCGCAATCGTCAGAGGACTGTATTGTTGAGCCAGCGCGTTGAGAGGGAGACACGCGATCACGAACGCGAGGGCCTTAACGGGCTTACGCATCACGATCCCTTCTGACCCATGTAGGTCGTTCATCGATTGGACGGGTCGCATAGAGCCGTGCGAGGGGTGAGCAAGTTGCGTTCCCGGATGGGCCTGAGTGAATTTGCGGCGAGGTACGCACCCGGGTGCGGCTTGATGACGATCGATTGCGGATGACGGATTCGGGCGCACATCGCCTCTTTTGGCTCGCTTTCCTCACCGGGCTCGCCGGTTTGGGGAGCGAAACGGTCTTCTTCAAGCTGTTCGACTTCACGCTCGGATCGGCGCCCTTGGTCGCCTTCGCCGTCGTGGCCGTCTTCATCCTGGGGATGGGAATCGGCGCGCAGCTCTCTTTCCGCATCGCTCGACCTTGGATCGCAGAAGCGGCGGTCGCGGTCTACGACCTTCTTTGGATCCTCCTCTTCGATCCGCTGCGCGCGATGTTCGGTGCGGCGGTCGCGTCTCTCTCACCGGCGCTCGGGATCAATCTGACCGCCGCGATCTTGTGCGCGACCGCCGCGCTGCCCGCTGCGGTGTTGCTCGGGATCAGCTTCCCGGCGATCGCCGAACAGCGGGGCAGAGTGGCCCATCCCTATTTGTGGAACACACTCGGTGCCGCGTCCGGCGTCATCCTCGTCGACGCCGTGCTCTATCCGTACCTCGGCCTCAGCGCTTGCCTCGCATTTTTAGCGGCGGCCCACGCGCTCGCGGCGCTCCTCCTGTACGGAAGATCATTCAACCTCGAGAGGCTCGCGCGCGCACCGCTGGTGCCGCTGTTGATCGCCACCGGTGCGGCGACCGGCGCGTTTCAAGGCGTGTGGCTCTTCCTCTCGCAGCTCTTGTTTCAGCCGTTCTATTTCGTGCAGCCCGTGGTGGTGACCTCGATGTTGGTCGGCCTGTCCTTTGGATCAGGTCTGTGGCTGCGCTTCCGCTTCTCTTTTGCGCGTGTTTTGTTGTGGGTCCTGGCGGGAGCTGCCGCTTCGGCGATCGGCGTCGCCCTGGTCTTGAGATCAGCGCAGGCCGAGTCGGTGCCGGCGGCGATCGGGACGCTGTCGTTGTTGATCCTTCCCGCAGCGATCCCCATCGGCGCGCTTCTTCCTGCATTTTTCGGGGAAAAGGCCGTGTCACGGAGCGAGGTCGGCGCTGGGTGGCTCTCGATCGCGCTCGGCAACGCGATCGGTTTGGTGTGGGCCGGCGCGCTGCTCCTCCCGGTGATGAGCCCGCTGTACGCGCTCTTGGTGATCGCGGTGATGTTGCTGGCGCTCGCGGTGCGGAGCGAGCCCTGGTCTTTCGTCCCGGTGGTCGCGCTCGGCGGTGCGGCGCTCTTCGCGAGCGATGCGCTCTACATCCAGCGCATCCCGGAACATCACGATCGGGCGATCGCCGTGCACCATCTATTTCGCGGGCCGGGTGAGCTCAGCGCCATCTACAGCTACGTTTCGCCGCGCACGAACAAGAACCAGCGACGCCTCTATCAAACCGGATATTCGCCGATGTACCTCGACGAGAGCCCTGAAGCGGTGATCGGTGCAGTCGGTGCGGCGTACGCGAAACGTGCGGAGCGCGTCCTGATCTTAGGGGCAGGTTCCGGTTACTCCGCCGGCGCCATGGCGCGCGTCTTCGCCCGCTGCGACGTGGTCGACATCGGCAACACCGTCCCCGACTTGCTCCGCGTCCTCGGCCCCGAAAATGGCCGGCTCTTGGAACGAAAAAACGTGCGCTACTTCCCCATCGACGCGGTTCTTGCGCCTTATGCGCTCGAGCCCGGCTACGATCTGATCGTCCTCACCGTCGATCCGGCGTATCACGCGCGCGCTGCCAAGCTTTACACCAAAGAGGTGCTCGAAGATTTCCGCCGCCTGCTCGCGCCCGACGGCGTCTTCGTCTTTTGGGCCGACGCCGAGCTCGACGCCGAAGCGAGCCAAGTTTTGATCAACACCGGCCGCGCCGTCTTCGCTCAGCAGAAGCTCTACTCTGCGTTCCCTCTGTCCCGAGGGACAGGGCTCTCCTATTACTTCTTGGTGCACAGCCAAACCGAGCTTCGCTACGATCCGGGGCGGATCCACGCCCGAAACGCGCTCGCCGAAGATGCGGCGGTGCGCGCCTTGCCCGAGTTTTATCAATTCAACGAACGCGAGGCGGATCGATTGATCCGCGGGCGCGCACACGACACCTCCGCCGTACACTCCTTGTTCCGCCCCGCGCGGAGCTTGTTGTTCGGCGGGTACCATCAAGGTGCGGTGTCGATGAAAGAGGTTCCTTCGTCATGACGGTCGCGTTTTGGTGCGTGCTCGCTGCTTCTTTGCTTCCCTATCTGTTCACCAGTTATGCGAAGTTCACCGGCCCCGGCTTCTCCAACCGCAAGCCGCGCGAATTTTTGGAGAAGCTCGAAGGCGCGAGAAAACGCGCACACTGGACGCAGCTCAACTCCTTCGAGTCGCTGCCCATCTTCGCCGCGGCCGTGATCATCGCGCACCTCGCCGGTGCCGACGCGGGTCAGCGCGATCTGCTGGCGATCGTCTTCGTCGTGTCCCGCATCCTCTACGGCGCGTTTTACATCGGCGATAAACCGCCGCTTCGCAGCCTCGCCTGGTTCACCGGCATGGGCGCGTGCGTCGGCCTCTACGTGATCTCGGCGCTCTGAGGAAGTTGATCCGTTAAGCAAAACCCGGGAACGCGATCG
>WUUC01106832.1_pt1 | contig 13337 bp, 15 predicted proteins | sample 6278441 | NCBI WGS metagenome assembly WUUC01 (sample SAMN13675441, study PRJNA597444) | soil metagenome | isolation source: soil | place: USA: Washington | collected 2017-10 | reverse complement strand
CCATCGCGTCGGACGTCGGCCGCAACTGGTCAAGCAGTGCCATCGGAGAAGGACTGCGGGCAGTTGCGTATGAATATGGGAGGGCCAGATGAAGCGCATGGCATTCAGCCTCACCACCGAGGCGATCGAGAGGCAGACGAAGACGGTCACGCGAAGGCCCGTGGAGACATGGCGGACGCTCAAGGCGGGCGACCGGATCGTCGCCGTGGACAAGGTGATGGGCCTCAAGAGGGGGCAGACGTCGCGGGTCCTCGGGGTCGTGCGCGTGACCGACGTGCGGGTCGAGTCGCTTGTCGGTGGCATGTCCGTCGATGAGTGCCGTCGTGAAGGCTTCCCAAACCTCACCCCGCGGGGGTTTATCGACATGCTCGCCGAGCACTACAAGATCAAGCCCTGCATGGACATCGACGTCCGCCGCATCGAGTTCGAGTACCTCGCCGGCGACGCGCTGATCGCCGCGCTGGGCGAGGTGAACCAGCGGGCGGCCGCGGGGCGCAAGGCGAGGGAGCGGAGGGCCGCCGCGGAGTGGGCGAAGGACGTCCACGCGAAGGCGGGGCCGCCGTGCTGACGACCGACCGCCTTCTCGACGCGTCCCGCGCGGAGTGCCTCGCGTGGCTGTCCTACGCGTTCTGGACGCTCGCCTGCGCCTGGCCTGCGTGGACGGTGGCCGCCGAGGTGCACGTCGTCCTCGCCGCCGTCTACGGGGCGCTGGCCGTCCTATGGCGCTCACCCCTCGGCGCCGGCGCGGCCGGGGCGTGCCTCGGGTCGCTCGCGCTGCGGACCGTCGTCGCCGACCACGGGCCCGTCGTGGGGCTCATGGGCGCCGTGCTCTCGGCCGTCGTCGCCCTGCTGGCCTTCGCTCTCACGCACCGCGGGGCAGACCTCATCGACGTGTACGGGAAGATGGAGGCCCGGCCCCTGGTGCTGGCCCTCACCATCGCCACGACCCTCGCCGCCGTGTGGACCGTGCCGTTCGCCGACCTCATCGGGTGGGCGCTGCGCGCGTGACGTGCTAGCTTGTCAGCATGACGACAACCCAATATGAGCACAAACCGCTGGTGACGGCCACACTCATCGCCACTGTCATGATCTGCAACACGGCAATCCGCATTGCCAACGCGTGGATCCAACACAGCGTGCAGAAGCACAACGCGTCCGCTGGCGCCGGGGCGACCGAATTCCTCAAGTGGCCCGACGCGATCGAGCAGGTCGAGGTCCCATGAACCGCCGCATCTTCATCGGCATCGACCCCGGGACGAAGGGTGCCTGCGCCGTGACCGCCGTCGCCGATTGCCCCGCGGACGAGGCGATGCACGGCCGGGTCCTCGCCGTCGAGGTGTTCGACCTGCCCGTCGTCGAGCGGGACAACGGCGGGCACGACTTTGACGTGGTGACGTTCAATGTGGCGCTGCGGACCGCGCTGCGGACCGTGGTCGGCGACATGAGGGGCACGCCCGTATGCGTCGGTCTCGTGGAGTACCCGATTCTCACCGCGGGCTTCGGCGGAAGCGTCCGGTCGAAGACGCAGCAGGGAGTCAACGCCGGCGCCGTGTGGGCCGCGATGAAGGCGACTGGCCTCGTCCAGGTCGCGTGGGTCGACTCGGACAAGTGGCGCGCGGAGGTCGACTCGCAGAAGGGGTGCGAGTTCATCGAGGCGGCCTCCGTCCTCGCGTCCGTTCCGCCGTCGCCGGAGATCATGGCGGGCTTGCGCGCGAGCGGCGACCGGTGCATCGCCGTCCTTCTCGCCGAGGTCGCCCGCCGTCGCTGGCTGGGGACCGCGGTCGCCCCGAAGAAGACGGGCACGGCCCGCGCGGCGAAGGCGAGGAAGGCCGACCGACGCAAGGAGGCCATCGCGCGGGCCGTCGCGCCGCTCACCGTGGCGAAGGCGCGGGTACTGGCCGTGCGCGAGAGCATCTGCCTGCGGTGCGTGGAGGAGAATGGTAAGCCGTGCTCGCCGCGTCGAAAGTGTTGCGACTCCCGCCTCCTCGGGTGGGCGTCGTCGCAGAAACCGGACCTCGTCGAGCCTCTGGAGAACAACCCGCTGCATCGGTCGCAGACTGTCTTCGGCGCCCTGCTGAGCATGACGACGGGCGCCCCGCTGACCATTTTCGCTGTTGAGACATGGTCGATGCGCCTGCGGACATCTCGATCGAAGGACTGGACCGTCACAGGAAGCGCTGGGGGAGAGTGGACGATTCCAAGGGGCGTTGGCGACACGCTCATCGACCACGGGATTGTGCAGATTGACCCTGGTGAGGGAGGTATCGTCTACCGCCCAACTTGGCGCGGGTTTGGGTGGTCGTCTCGCCTGCGCGTTGACCTGCGCCAAAAGGAGGCCGCCAAACCATGATGCTCCACGACCGACAGACCTGCTCCCAGCCCATCCCCGTCCTCCCCGTCCCGTCACGGGCGATGGTCGCGTGGGTCCGCTTCGACAACTTCGTGTGCAACGTCCTGCGCCGCCTCGGACTCCTCCGAGCGTGGTACGCCGTCGCCAGGCTCGCGCTCGCCGCCTGCCCGCCCCTGGCTCGCCTCGTCGCCCCGCTGCGCCCCGTCGTCCTCGAGCCGAGCCTCACCGGCGGGCTTGACCCTCTGCCCGTCGCCGGCCACGGCGACCGCGTGGTCCTGCTCGAGCGCGGCATGGCCTTCGGCGGGGACCTGCACGACGGCGACCGCTGCGCCTCTGCTCCTGCCGCTGGGGACTTGCTGGCCGCCCCGCGCATGCGCACCCGCGTCCGCCGCTCGGTCGTGCTGGACGGCCGCTGCGTGCACACCGTGACCGTCGGCTGGCGCGTCGTCAGGTGGGGGAGGTAGCAGTGGACCGCGCCCAATTCATCCACCCGAAGGACGTCAGGTATGTCGACGCGTCCTCCAGTCTCTACCACCTGCGCGCCCCGCACTCGCCCTGCATCGAGGGCGACGACGGCATCTTCGCCCGCTTTACCAGGGGCGCGACGGTCCGGACGCTGACCATCGACCACGGCACGACCGCCCGCGCCATCGAGGCGGCCATCCGCACCATGCTGCGCTTCAAGAACGGCACCCTATCGTGACCGCCATCGACCCCGCCCGCCCGTGGACCATCATCACCGGCGATTGCCGCGACGCCATGCGCGCGATGGAGCCCGAGTCCGTCGACGCCGTCGTCACAGACACGCCGTACGGCCTCAGCACGCTCCTCGACCCGCCGAACCTCAACCGCGAGGCGCTGTGGCAGAAACTCATCGCCGGGCTCAAAGAGGCCCCCATCCGCGTCCTCATGCGCTCGTGGCTCGACACGGGCGAGAACCCGGTGATGAAGGGCCGCGGGTTCATGGGCAAGGAGTGGGACGCGCTCGTGCCCCCGCCGAACACGTGGCGCGAGGCGTGGCGGGTGCTCAAGCCCGGCGCGTACCTGTTCGCATTCGGCGGCGCCCGTACGTACGACCTGATCAAGGTGGCGATCCGCTTCGCCGACTTCGAGGCGGACGACGATATCTGCACGTGGGTGCAATCGCAGGGGATGCCCAAACGTGTCCGCCTCGACCTCAAGATCGACCAGCACTTCGGGAAGGCGGGCGAGCGGCCTGTATTGGCCACGGTCCAGAAGATGCAATCGTATGGGTCCGATGCAAAGGGGCCCGTGAATGGTGTCTATAAGGGCGGGCCTGACAAGGGCGGCATGCAGGACATCACCGGCGCCGCCACCCCCGAGGCCGCCCGATTCGTCGGTTGGGATCGCGCGCTCAAACCGGCGTACGAGCCGATCATCGTCGCCCAGAAGCCCTGCCGCGGAACCATCGCCGAGAACGCGCTGAGGTACGGCACGGGCGGGATGCACGTCGACGCGTGCAGGGTGGAGCGGGGCGATGCGGGTGAGAAGGTGGGTACGAAGGGGGCGACGACGCGGATGGCTGGTGGGGTTTATGCGGGCCACGGTAATGGGCATTTGCAAGATGTCGTCATCGACGCACGTGGCGGGTATCCAACCAACGTGATTCTCTGTGAGCGCGCCGCGGAGGTACTCGACGCGATGACCGCAGGTCGCCGATTCGGCGGGAGTGCTCCGGCGAGCGGGCCGACATTCGATGGCCCGAACGACAGCGTTGCGCACGGGCGACGAAATGGGATGAACGGCCGGCCTGCTGCATTCCATGGCGAGGTCGATGGTCCGTCCAGGTTCTTCTACGTGGCCAAGGCGTCGACGGCCGAGCGGGACAAGGGCCTCGACGCGATGCCAGTCCTCACCCCCGGCGAGCGCAGCGACCGCGAGGACGGGACGGCGGGGATCAACGGGTACGCGGGCACGAGGGGCGAGGCACGCAATATCGGGCCGTGCGTGAAGCCCGTCGCTCTCATGCAGGACCTCGTCCGGCAGGCGATCCTCGCGTACGTCACGCGCCTCGCCTCGCCGCCCGGGGCGCACGACCCCGATGTCAGTAAGCGGCCGGTCGTGTTGGACATCTTCGCCGGCACCGGGTCCACGGGTGTCGCCTGTATGATCGAGGGCGTGCGGTTCATCGGGTGCGAGAAGGACGAACAATATGCGAACATTGCGCGTTCACGGTTACAGCACGCATACATGATGCCGCGCGATGAAGATGAGCCGGTCGTCATTTCCTCCACTACCGGACAGGTTTCATTGTTTTAATATGTTATATTGAGCGCATGGGAAAGCGTGGTCCGAAAAGCAATGCTCCTGGCGGTTACGGTGTTGTCTCGAATGGATATCGCAGGCTGTGGGACACCACGGTAAAGCGATACATCTTCGAGCATGTCATCGTATGGGAGGCTGCCAACGGCCCCGTGCCGCCTGGCTTCCAGGTGCACCATATCAACGGCAATCGCATCGACAATCGACTTGTGAATCTTGAGGCTCTGAGCCCTCTCGATCATCGTCGAGTGCATAGCGGGTGCGAGAGGCGTGATGGTGAATGGTGGAAGCCGTGTCGTAAGTGTGGGGTGATGCAGCATATCAGTCAGTATTACGAACGGCCGGCCAGCATTTCGCCGTGGTGCAAGGGGTGCTGTATCAGGAACGCCGTCGAGAACAAGCGACGCCGTAGGCTGGCGAGGCTGGGCGCGTAGCGTCACCCTGTGGGCGTGCCCAGCGGCGTACAGCGCGGCCTGCCCGGCGTAGCCCCGGAGGAGGCCGCCCTCCCCGCCGAGGGGCTCGCGGGGGCGTACGCGGTCTCGGGGGAGTTGCTCGCCGAGCGCCGTCGGGAGTCGCTCGGCCGCCTGCGCGCCCTGCTCGGCGAGTGCCCGGACGGGTTCACCGCGGAGGAGTGGCGGGTCGTGGGCGCCGCCTTCGCCCCGGCCCCCGCCGGCGCCCCGGGCACGACGTCGGCCCGCGCCGAGTTGCTCTCCCGCGCCCTGGCGTGCTTCCCCGGCCACCCGCCCGCGAGCGCCGCCCGCCTGTACCGCGAGGCGCTCGGCCGCCCGCACGTCGCGGGGGTCCTCGGCGAGCTCCGGGCCGTGGAAATGCTGGACGTGGTCGAGCAGCGGGCGCTCGTCCGGGAGTCGCTGCACGCCGCCCTGGGCCTGCGGGATGCCCTCACCGTCGACCTGGCCGCCGAGGACCCCGCGGGCTGCGCCAAGCTCACCCTCGCCGTGGTCGCCGCCGCGAAGGCGCTCATGGACCTCGACGGCCTGCGCGCGCGACCCGAGGAGGACGGCGACCGGGCCGGCGGGCGAGGCGAGCAGGACGTCCGCGCCGAGCTCGCCCGCAAGGTCGCGGCGGTGCAGGCGGACCTCGCGGGGCGGGCGGGGACGTGATGCGTGCTATCTTGACGCAGATGAATGTTGACGCCAGCGGCGAACGATGGACCATTTACCATGGTGACAGTCTCGCGGTCCTCCCGGGACTTCCACGCGTCCACGCCGTCATCACCGACCCGCCGTATAGCAGCGGTGGGGCGATGCGGGGTGATCGGATGGCGGCACCAGGAAGTAAGTACCTCCGGTCGGACTCGGGGCAGGCGGAGTACCTGCCGCAATTCGCGGGCGACAACCGAGACCAGCGGGCGTATCTCGCGTGGTGCGGCGTGTGGTTGGGAATGTGTCTCGATCTCGCCGCGCCCGGTTGTGCGATCTGTTGCTTCTCGGACTGGCGACAGTTACCGACCACGACCGACGCACTGCAGGTCGGCGGCTGGGTGTGGCGCGGCATCCTGCCATGGGTAAAGCCGAACCCGAGGCCCGTCGCAGGACGCTTCATGGGCGGAGCGGAGTTCGTGGCGTGGGGCAGCGCGGGCCCGATGCGCGACACGGGCCCTTGCCTGCCGGGGCACTTCAACATGAACCCCGACCGCGACCGCGAGCACGTGACGCAGAAACCGGTCGTGCTCATGCAGGGACTCTGCGAGGTTGCCGAGGTCGGCGGCGTGGTGCTTGATCCGTTCATGGGTAGCGGCACCACCGGCGTCGGAGCGTTGCTCGGCGGACGCCGGTTCATTGGCATCGAGCGAACCGAGGAGTACTGCGCCATCGCGGCGCGGCGACTCGCCGAGGCCTCCGGCGGTATGGTGGACCGCGCGGATGGCCAGATGGCACTCGTCGTCGCATGAACCTGTACGACCTCCAGGCCGCGGGCATGGACGACGCCGCGTTCGGGGCGTGGCTGCGGGGCGTCGACATTGGCCACGGCCTGCCGCGCCTCACCGCCCGCGAGGCCGCCGCCCTGCTCGCCGACCCGGAGTTCTTCGCGCGGCCGGGGCAGTTGTGGGAGCCCGGCGCCGAGCAGATCACGTCCTTCGAGGGCGGGCGCGGGTCGGGCAAGTCCTTCGGCGGCCAGTTGATGATCCTCCGCGGGGCGCGCGACCCGGAGCGGTGGGGAGGGTTCGCCCTCATGGCCGGCCCCGACCCGCAGGCCGTCGAGAGCGACATGCTGTACGGCGCCTCGGGCCTGCTGACGATCGGCCGGCGGGTCGCCGACGCGGGGCTCGGCCCGGGGTTCGTCTACAACCCCAGCAAGTTGCGCGTCACCTTCGAGGCACCGCGCGGCGGAGGGTCGGGGCTCACCGTGCTGCTGCGCGCGTCGAGCAAGCCCCACGGCGGGCGCGGGCCGAACGTGGGCCTCGCGTGGCTGGACGAGTTCGGCGTCTGGTACCACCGCAAGACCGACGAGCAGGGGACGAACCTGTGGCAGGCGCTCCGTCCGGCGATCCGCGCGGGGCGGCCGACGTCGCACGTGCTCATCACCATGACGCCGTCCCGCCAGCCCGAGGTCCGCGCGCTGCAGCGGGACGCCGAGCGGCCCGAGTGCCCCGCCTGCCGCGGGCGCTACCTCGTCGAGCGCGGCCCGTACGACGGCGAGGACGGCCAGGAGCCCTGGCGCCTGCCCCGGTCCCCGCAGGTGCGCCTCCACCCGCTCCTCGACACCCGCACCACCGAGCCCCTGCGCGAGTGCCCGGCGTGCGGCGAGGTCGTGGTCGCCGTCGTGCGCACCGTGTTTTTTGCCACGACCGATAACCCGCACACGGACGCGGGCAGCAGGGAGCGGGCCCGCCGCGCGCTGGCCTCCGGCCGCTCCTCGGACCGCATGGAGTTCGCCCCGACCGGCGAGGCCGACTCCTCACCGCGCGGGACCCTCGTGCTCGAGCAGGACATCGCCCGCGTGGACGTCGACGTGGCCCCCGGCGCCCCGGACCGCTGGCAGGCCGCCCTCGCCGCGCTGGGCGTCGCCGCCTCGGACACGCTGGCCCTCGTCGACCCCGCGGTCACGAGCAAGACGACGAGCGACGAGACGGGCCTCGGGGTCGCTGGCGGACGGTGGACGTTAGCAGTCCGTCATCCGGATCAAACAGGTGATAATGCCGATCCACATGAGTGCAGCGGGGATAGCAAGGTACCAGGGCATGCCAGCAATATGCAGGCCCCGCTGCGCATCCGCCAGTGCGTCGGCCTGCAGGACCACAGCGTCCGCCCCGGCGAGGTCGAGGCCGGCCCGCCGTCGTCCGTGTGGGCCCCGCGCGTGTACTGGCTCGCCGTCCTGTGGGGCTGCCCCCGCGTCGTCGTCGAGGTCAACCAGGGCGGCGACGAGGTGACCGCCGCCCTCCGCGCCCTCGTCGCCCGCCCGCCCGCCGAGCAGGACCGCGAATTCTTGGAGCGCCTCGCCCGCGAAGTCGGTCGGCCCGTGGGCAACCTCGGCGCCCTCCCCCGGCGCGTCGCCCAGTCCGCCCGCGCGCTGCGGGTCGAGACCGTCACCCGGCGCGCCGACAAGGTCGTCCGGTGGGAGTGGTGGGGCGGGAGCGCCTCGCGCGGGGAGCAGGCCCTCGCGGCGGTCCCCTGGGCCGGCGGGGCGCGGGCGTGGTCCGTCGTCGTGTCGCAGTTGACGGGCCTCGAACGGCCCGGGGCGAGCGGCGGGGCGCCCGTCCAGTCCACCCGCGGAGACGACCGGCGCGACCGCGCGGACTGGCTCGTGGGCGCAGCGGAGTTGATCCTCGGGGTACGCGAGACGGCGCGGGGGACGGTGGTGCAGGGGCCGGGGTGGCTGGGGAAAGTCCAGGCGGGGGCCTTGCGCAGGTAGCTACATACTTCTATCTCGATGAATGCGGATTTCCTGGCAAGGTAGCTTGACAGGCGGTCCGGACGGGTCCATAACTCTCCCATGCCCCGCAGAGACCTCACCTTCGCCAATCCTGGCAGCGCCCTCCGGGCTGCCAATAAATACAACCCGCGCAATCTGCCCTGCCCGACCTGTGAGGCGCCGAACAGGCTCACGCCCGCGGACGCCGCCCGTGGCTACCAATGCGATGCCTGCGCAGACCGGTCCGAAGGCGTTGGGGGATACGCGGACTGGGAGTAAGTTGCCCTGTCCTTCGGGACAGGTGGGCCGCGAGTCGCCACCTCCGCGTGGTGCGGCCCGGGAATGCCACCATCGGCAGCCAACGGCGACGGGGTTGGGAATCATGTACTGTCACGATACGAAGGTCATCTACTACGTCGTCGCGGGCGACCGCGTGTTCTGCTGCTCGTTGGCGTCGGTCCTCGCCGGGCACGCGAGGGCGGTCAAGGAGGGCGAGACGAACGGCATCGGCATGTCCGGGCGCTCGCCGTTCGCCAGCGACACCGCGGTCGTCGGGCTCGCGGAGATGTTGGTGGACGAGCAGGGGGAGCAACGGTCGCTCGCCCCGCTTTCGCTGGAGTCGACGGTGGCCGTCCGCCTCCTCGCATCCGCGCTGCAGGCCCCGGCATCGACGGTCCTGTCCGCGGTCTCGATCTGGGCGGACTTCGCCGACGAGGTGAGCGGCCACCTGGACGACGGGGCGGAGGTCGAGGACGCGTTCGCCATGGCGGGGCTGGTCCCGGTGGCGCGCGCGGCGTAGGCGTGGTAGGTAGCGATCGGTCTGTCCTCGAAAACAAGCCTTGGATGAATAAAGGCCCCGGGCGTCACACCCCGGGGCTTTCGTATTCGGTGGGCCCGGTGGCCGCGCCCACGCCCGCGCGCTATCTTGACGGCGTCATGGCAAGCAAGACGAAGACCAAGGGCGGGGCAGCGGGGGCGAAGAAGGTTGGCAAGGCGACGGCGCGCGCGGCCGGGAGGAACGGCAAGCGCGGGGCGCCGGCGACGACCACCGTCAAGCGGGGCGGCCGGAGCGGGGCGATGAGGGGCGCCGGTAAGTCGCTCGCCCTCGGGGTCCAGGACGCGCCCACGGCCCGCCCGCGCATCGAGGACCCCGTGCAGCGGATCCTCGCGCGATACATCCCCCGCTTGTGCGCCATCTTCGGGTACCCGCCGGACCGCCTCACCGTCCGCGGCGCGAGCAAGACGCCCGTCGAGTTCGTGCAGAACTCCAAGCGGGAGGTCGCGCTCGGGTCCGTCGTGTGGCTCGGCCGCGAGCTCGGCCTGCACTGGTCCGGCCTCCACAATCGGCAGTCCGAGCACGAGCACGGCAAGACGCAGATCCCCGAGTTGCTCGGCGCGCACCGGTTCAGCCTCGGGTTGTTCGCCACGCGCTTCGGTGCGCTCACCGGCCTCGGAGACGACCCGGAAACCGGCGCGGCTCTCCCTGGGCCGGTGGGGCAGGACGGGCAGTTCGTGCGACAGGCGTACGAGTTGATCCGCGCGGACGCGTTGCGCGAGGTCAACGAGGCGGTGCCGACGTGATCCTGTGCAAGGAGATCCGTAAGGTCCCGGGCGGCTTCGTCGTCGTTGTCCGCTATCCGTACGGCGGCGATCCTCTGTCCGGGTTCGGCGAGGTCGTGTGCGCCACATGGGAGGCCGTCGTCGACCTCTTGCAGCAGGCCGGCGCAACGGAGAGGCACCTGATCAACCCGCCGACGTGCTGGGCCTGCGGGCGGGTATGCGAGCGGCAGGGCATCGCGTGCGCCCGCTGTACATCGACCGGCGTGCCGCTTGCGCCGTACGGGACGATGGCCGAGCCGCGGGTCAAGCGATGAGAGTCAGGCACACCCAGGCGTTGTGGCAACGCTCGCGGCACAGGCGCATCTTCAGGATGCTCCGCGGGCTGTCCGGCGATGCGCTGTGGGTCCAGGTGCTGATCCTGACGTGGGACGGCGTTAGCTGAAAAGATAGCTTGACAGGCGCGCGGATAGCCTGCTAGCTACCTTGCATGCCCGTCGACACGAACACCACCCCCGCCTCCAAGGTCCGCCCGCGCACGTCCAACACGGCCGACCAGACCCCCACCTTCCTCGCCGTCCTCGCCGACCGCGCCGCCGCCTGGGACGGCCTGCTGCGCCTGCGCGTTGGTAACGACCGGAACGCCCGCGCCGCCGCCCGCACGGCCCTCCGCGCCGCCGCCCACGTCCTCGTCCCCTCGCTGCGCGACGACGACGAGGGCGCCCGCGAGTTCGCCGTCCGCACGCTCCTCGCCCGCAGGCGCCCCGCCAGCCTCCATCCCCGTCGCCCGTGGGCCCGCACCGTCCTCGTGGACGCCCTGTGCGCCGCCGACCGCAGGGACGACGACCGGGCCGTCCGCGCCGCCGTCGCCTCGCTGGCCGCCTCCGGGTTGCTGGCCGAGCGGACCATCGGCGGCGCCCTCGCCCGCGGCCTGCAGAAGCGCGAGGCCTCCATGCGCCGCGGGCTCGACCGCCTCGTCGCCGCGAACATGGGCCTCGTCCGCGGTGCCGTCTCCCGCTACCTCGCCGGCCGCGACGCCGTCCTCGGCCTCGAGCGCGTCGACCTCGAGCAGGAGGCGACGATGGGCCTCCTCCGCGGCCTCCGCACATTCGACCCCACCCGCGGGTTCACGGTGTCGACGTACGTCACCGGGTGGATCCGGCAGGCCATCTCCCGCGCCGTCGCCGACCAGGCCGCCACCGTCCGTGCGCCGGTGGGGCTCGTCGAGACCATGAGCAAGATCAACGCCGCCCGCCGCGAGTACCCCGGCGAGGACCTCGACGTCGTCCGCCTCGCCGCCCTCACCGGCAAGTCCCCCGCCCGCGTCCGCACGGCGCTCGAGCAGTACCCCCTGACCATGTCCGCCGACACCCCGATGGGCGCGACCTCCGACGAGCGCGACGCCAGCCCGACCTTCCTCGACTGCCTCGAGGACCCGACCCCGTGGGACTACGCCGAGGTCATCGCCGAGCGCGAGATGTCGGCCATCGCCCGCGCCGAGGTCGCCCGCCTGTCCCCGCGCGAGGCCCACGTGCTGCGGACGCGGTACCTGTCCGATGAGGCAGGCGGCGAGACGAAGGCCACCGACGCCCACGCGTCCGTCGCCCCGCCCGCGTACGTCGAGGTCGACGGCGTCCCCACCTTCGAGTCCATCGGCCGTGCCCTGGGCGTTTCACGCGAGCGCGTGCGCCAGATCGAGGGCAACGGCCTGCGCGTCATCCGGCGCAGGCTGGGCGACGACGGGCGGCGGACCGGCGAGCAGGCCGAACTGTTCGCGTGACGTTGTTCCCTTCGGCCTTGCCGGCCTGCGGATGACCGCCGCCGACCGATGGCCCTCGATGGCCGCCCTCCGAGCCGCGAAGGTCCGGACGGCGGCCATCGCCGCGTCTGTGGGGGCATGTGCTGCACCTGCAGTTTCGTGGTGCTCCTGCATTGTGACAGTGGCAGCGGTGTCAATATCGGCGACGGCGGTCGCGCCGAGCAGGTCGGGGGCGACCTCGGACATCTCGCGCGTCGCCGCGACGTACAGCTTGCGCAGCGACTCCCGGCACATCCGTCGGCCCGAGCACCTCAGCGGGGCCGCCGCGAGCGCCTCGAAGGTCTCCGGCTCGCCCGCGCCGTCTAGCCCGTGGCGCCGGCGCACGACCTCCGCCGCCTCCGGGTCCCGCTCCCGCACCCGCTCGAGCGCCGCGTACGCCGCCCGCCGCCGCTGCCCCGCCTCCTGCTCCTTGGCCGCCCGCGCCTCCGCGTCGTCAGCCTCCTCCCGCAGGTGCTCCGCCGCGCGGTCCAGCCTGCCGTGGCGTCCGCCGCCCGAGTCGCCCCCGTGTCCGCCGCCTCCCGCCCCGTCGCCCTCGCCGTCCGAGCGCTCCCCCGTGCCGACCTCGGAGACGACCTGCGCGGCCCCGTGGCGCAGCGCGGTGAGCAGGGCCGGGCCCTTGCAGTCCAGGCCCAGCAGGACGCCCATGCAGGCGGCCAGGCGCTCCCGCACCCGCTCGGCCTGGCCGCCCTTCTTCGCCGTCGCGCCGTCCCACAGGGCGCTCCCCAACGCGAACGCGCCCCGGTCCCTCATGCGTCCGCGTCCGCGAATTCCGAGCACGGCCACGTGCGCCGGTGAGCGCGGTCGTGCTGGGTGCAGGCACAGCGGCGGGTTCTTGGCGGCCACCTGCGTGAACCCGCGGGCGATGAGGGCGGCCAGCGCGGCGCACCCCTCGGTGAGCCCCTCCGGCCGCGTCCCAGGCCCGCCCTCCTCCGGCACCCCCCACGCCTCCACCGCCGCGTCGATCGCCCCGTGGAGCACGCCGGGGTCCACGCCCAGGTCCTCGACGTCGCGGCGCAACCGACGGGCCCAGTCCGGCACGTCCACCAGGTCACGGCCCGAGAACACGGCGCCGCACCCCTGGTAGATCCAGTTGATCGCGTAGGTCGAGATCGCCACTCCTGACTTCTTCCCGGCCGGCTTGAAGTTGGGGTCGTAGTCCAGCAGGGCCCGGCGCAGCCCATCGGCGCCCCCCTGCAGCAGGTCCGCGCGCGTCACCGAGCCCTTGGGCGAGAAGTACCTCGACTGCACCCCGAGGACGAGCCGGCCGTTCGCGCGCATCGCCTTGTCCATGGCCCGGTCCATCCGCCGGAGGGCGCCGAGGACGAGCGGGTGAATTCCCGCGGGCGCCGGTGATCGTTTGGCCGGCGGGTCGACACTGCAGGCGTGGGGGGCGTACGCGTGGCAGTCGAGGCCGTCCGGGAAGCCTGGCAAGGTAGCTTGACAGGTGGTGAAAAT
>WUUC01021119.1_pt1 | contig 13339 bp, 4 predicted proteins | sample 6278441 | NCBI WGS metagenome assembly WUUC01 (sample SAMN13675441, study PRJNA597444) | soil metagenome | isolation source: soil | place: USA: Washington | collected 2017-10 | reverse complement strand
GGTACGTCGTTGCGGCCGCTGACCGCGGACACACCCGTCATGGTCCCGACCGCGTCGTTCGGACAGCGGGACGCGTGGATGTTCCGCGAGAGGAATGTCGCGCTCGGGCGCGTGCGGTACTCCGTGTCGGCGATCGACCTGTTCGGGCAGACAGGGCCGGGCGTGGAGTCGAGCGACCTGGAGCTGGTCGACCGCGAGGCGCCGCCACCTCCGGTCCGTGTTCGCGCGGAGCTGGCGCCGGGTGGCCGCGCCGCGACGATCGAGTTCGAGTACGGCTACCTGCAGCGGCAACAGGCACCGGACACCAGCTCGGCGCGGTGCTACGCCCGGCGCGACAGCCTCCTCGAGACCCGGCCGGTTGCTGCCGCGGCCGTCGACGTCCTCGCGGACGGAGAACGCCGGTGGCGGCATCTCCTGCGGGTGAGCGACCCCCTCGGCGCGCCGCTGCCCGCAGCCGCGCTGCAAGACGGCGGCCGGCTGCTCTATCAAGCGCTGCGGATCACCCACGATGCCGGGGGACGCCGCGCCCTCCATCGGCGCCGGCGGCTGGTCATCGACGCCGTTCGCGCGGATGGACACGTGGAGATCGTGTCTTCCGAGCCGCAGGTGCACGGGGGCCACGGCGAGCTCGTGTCCGATCCCAAGGCGCCCCATCTCTGGCAGCGGTTGTCGCCGGAGGTGCAGCTCCGGGAGCCCGTTCGCGCGACGTACGAACGCCAGACGCCGTCGCTGACGGCCCGCATCGTCGCGGTGCGCGACCTCCCGGAGCGCACGAGTCCGCTCACCCAGCTGCCCCCCGAGCGGCGGCCGCCCGACGCGTACGCCCCCGCCGTGCGCGAGCTGGCGCTCGACGTGGCGCTGCTCGACGCGGACATCTTCCGGGACGGCACCGTGGAGATCGCGGGGCACAGCGCCACGGTCCTCTCTCAACCGGCCGGAGGGTTCGCCGGACAGGGGCACGCTTCGGTCGCTGTCCCCGCGACCGTGGCGGCGGTTCCCGGGCAGACCGTCCAGCTGAGGCCGTCGTCGTCGCTGGCGCGCCGGTACGTCACGGTGGAGCTGGAGGGCGACTGGCCGGCAGCGCTGCCACGCGATCGCGGCGGCGAGATCGCCTTCCTGATGAAGGATGCTGCGGGACCGCTCGGCGCGCGCCTCGGTCGCGTCGCGAGCGCCGTCACGGCGACCGCGGGCCGGCTCTCGATGCTGGTCGATGCGAACGAGACGGTGTGGGACGAGCTGCTCGCCGGCATCGCCTGCGAACTGTCGTGCCCCTACCACGTCGCCGTCGCGCTGGACTCGATCGACCTCACACCCGAGCCGGGGAAGGCGAGCCGCAGCCTCTTCCTCGCCGTCACGGCCGAGGACGATCGCGCGAACGAGAGCTCGCTGTCCTCGCCCGCGCTCGTCGTGGCGGTCCGACCCGCGCCCCACGGTGTCCCCGGCACGCCCCACGCCTGCAGCGGCACCTCCGCCGACGCCGAAGGCTTCGCGTCGCGACCCGACGGGCGCGGCAACGCCACGCTCTGTCTGACGTGGGAGGCGGGAGGGCTCACCCCGCTCGACGGCCTCACCTGGGAGGTCGCGCGCGCACTGGACGCGACGATCTGCGCGGTGCACCGACGCGAGTGGAGCGCCGGCCGCGTGGATGCGGCAGCGCCCGTCGGACAGGGCCCCATCATCTCCGGAGCGCTGTCGCAGATCGTCGACGCCGGCAACGGTCTGTTGCGGGCTCGGTTCGCGACGATCGGACCCGCGCCCGGCCTCGCACTGGTCAAGGGCGCCCGCCTGCAGCAGGCGACGCGCTACTGGACCGTCACGTCGGCATCGGCCACGGGCGCCGGGGCGGTCGACGTGCTCCTGCGCCCGGCGGGCCCCGGGGACCCGGCGCCGGCCGCTGGCACGGTCTCGCTCGAAGGCGTTCCCGACTACACAGCCGCGCTCGGCGACGACGCCGCCTTGCGCGGGCTGGCGGCGTCGCTGCCGGACGCGTTCGCGATCGTCACCGGCGCCCCGATCCCGGCGAGGGAGTACCGCGACGTGCTGCCGGGAACCGGACGCAATCGCTTCTTCTACCGGGTCCGCGCCGTCGATGCCGCACAGCAGCGATCGGTCTGGTCGCCCGTCAGCCCCCCGATGCGACTGGTCGACACGACCGCGCCGGCCACTCCGACGATCACTCAGGCGGTCGGCGGCGAGCGCCGCGCAACCCTGCGCTGGCCTCGCGACCCCGACGCGCGCGTGGAGCGGTACCGGATCCATCGGGCGCGGAGTCAGGAGGATCTGGCGGCACCGTTCGGGTTGCCGGTGTCTGCGGAGGCGCTCGCCGGCACCGGTGCCGAGGTGACCTGGGTGGACGAACCGCTGGAGGGCACCCTGGGCGACGAGCGCTTCTTCTACCGGGTGACGGCGGTCAAGCGCGTCCGCCACGGCAGCGGCGCAGCTGACGTGTTCGAGATCGCCTCGCTCCCGTCCGATGTCGTCGCCCTGCAGGTGCTCGACACCTCACGGCCGCCGCCCGTCGTCCCGGTCGTCGCGGGCTGGGATCAGACGGCTGGGGAACCGCCATCGATCCGCCTCGAGTGGCAGAGCGGTGACGTGGCGTTCGTCGTCGAGCGCAACTACTCCAGCGGTGTGCTGTGGCAGCGGCTGGACCTGCCCGTCGCGTCGACGGGCGCAGGGTGGGGCGCGCGCGACACCACGGCGGACACGGCCCGGTCATACGGCTATCGCATCACGGCCGTCAACAGATTCGGGCGTGAAAGCGTGGAGCGACCGGTCGTCCGGGTCGAGCCGTTGCAGAGGGAGTTGTGATGAGCGCTTCCCTGACAGCGAGACTGTTCGAGATTCTCGAGGCTCAGGCGCCCTTCCTCCTGCACACGCCGATCTCGCTGGCCAGCTCGGCGGTGAACACCATCGCCATTCGCACGGCCGTGGACGGACGGCAATACCTCCGCTTCGTCCTGTCGACCACGACGCCGCGAGAGGTCAAGAGCATCGTACCCTGCGTGCTCGAGACAGCGCCGCTTCCGGACGAACCGGCCGCCACGACCGTGGTGACGCGGCCCTGGATCCAGATGAGCTTCTACTTCCGAACGCTGTTCGGTGACGATGCCCCAGAATACGTGCTGTACCGGTGCTCGCCCGCAGCCGCGTCACCTGACGCCGTCCTGGAGGCGGGGACCGTCCTCGGAGCCGCCACGTCGGAGCTCGAGGTCGCGTTCGTCGCCGAAGGCGCAAACGGACGCCGCTATCTCGACCCCGCCGTCGTCGTTCGTACGCTTGCGCTCTTCAGCAACGCATTCGAGGTGTTCACGGACTCGTTCCTCGAGCTGCTGCTGATCGGCATCGCGCTGGATCCGGTGGACAGTTTCGGGCTCGCGCGCCTCGTCGACCTCGTCCAGGACCCCGCACTGCCGCTGCACCGACGGCGCATCCTCGAGGACGCCCTGCGGGCCGAGTACGAGTTCAGGCAGCACCACAACCTGACGCCCACCGGTACGACCGACGCGTTGTACCGCCTGGTCCTGCCACCGCCCGGTCCGAGGACTGCGCGAGCGCACGTCGTCGCGTCCTACCACGAAGACGTCGAGGCCGATCCCGACGGGTTCGCGCACTTCTATGTCGACGACATGAACCTGCATTTCGCGGCATTCCGAGCCGATCGCTATGAGATGGACCTGATCGACCTGCGAGGCGACGGTCCCGATTTCCGCCAGCTCACGGTCGCCGCCGACGTCTACGCCCTCATCGCGAACGGCCCCCTCTTCGATCTCAACGAGTGCAACCTGCAGCCCACGCTCGAGCGCGCGTTCGACTACACGTTGGCGTGCACGGCGAACGCGACCGGTATCAGTTTCAAGGGGCTGACCAAGGGGCTTCTGGTGTTCCGCAACCAAGGGACGGAGCTGGGCGAGTGCCCGATCCCGTCGGATCCAGGCGTCTGGCGCTACCACTTCGCCCAGACCGTGACGGGCGAGTACCAGCTCCACCGTGACCCGATTCCCGCCACGAACGACTATGCGTGCGCGATCGAGCCGGTCTACGGGGTATTTCGCGACGGACTGCGGATCGGGGACGGCCACGAGATCGATCAGCTGGGCAGCGACGGCACACCCCGTGGAGAGCCGGACAGCGTGTTCAAGGAGGACGCGCCCAGCGTCCTCGGGATCCGATTGCCCGGAACCCGCGGGATCTCGACGATCGGAACGTCCCGCCGGTCCGGGGTGGACTACGTGTTCGTGCTCATGCGTCCGGACTCCTACACGTCGCAGCCTGTCATGACGCGGTGGGAGGACATGGTGCAGTTCCTCCGAGACATCGACGTGGTCGACGCGTTGGCGACCGAGGGCGACGACTCGGTCGGGCTCATCATCGGCCCGGACCGGCCGATCCTGAAGCCCGGCTGCAAGAAGGACGGCGTGGTGCCGCTCGCCATCGCCTTCCGGAAAGTCTAGCGATGCGCGTTCCGCTGACTCGCCTGCTGCCGCCAGACGTCGTTCCGGCCGCGCTCGGCACGCTGCTCGACCGGCTCGACATCACCGGGTTCGCGCTCTCGTCGAGCGATACCACGACGGACCTGTCGGTGACGCTCGCCAACGCCGACGGCGATCCGCGCATCGACATCGGCGGCCCCGACGGGTTCTCGATCGTGTTCCATCAGGTCGCGGCGCTCGACTGTGCCCTCGAGGGCGAGCTGGAGCTACGGCTCGGCGTCGCGGAGCTCACCGTCGAGCTTCCTCCGTTGCTGCGTCCGGCCCGGTTCGCGGACGGCACGTGGGAGCCGATCGTCGGACAGCGTCAAACCCTGAGGCTCCGAAGCAGCCATGGCCCTCTTGGCGTCCGGTGGCACAGCGTCGAGGGCTACAGCCTGATCTGGCCGACGGACGTCGACGGCGCCGTGGACATCCCCTCGATCGACCTGTCCGAGACGCTGATTGGCGACACCGGCATCGTCATCAGCGCGCGCGGCGTCGACGTCGTCCCCGATCCTGACAACCTGCGAGTCGACATGACGGAGGCGGCCGTCCTGTTGCCGAGCAGTCTGCCTGCGGCACCGGACCTCAAGTTCACCGACGTGCGGATCGACCGCCATGGCTTCACCGGCAAGGCCGAGACCGTGTGGGACGATCTGGTCTTCGACGCGAACACCGGCACGCTTACCGGAACCGTCGTCGGGCAGTTGTTCGGCTGGCAGGGCGGACTGAACCGCGTGCTGCTGGAGCTCACCGACAACCTTCCCGTCGCGATCGACCTTCGAGGCAAGCTGCTTGTTCCGTACTTCGACCAACCGGTCGACGTGCGCGCCTACCTCGGGGCCGACGGTGTCTTCGCGCTGACGCTCGACATCGGTGGCGGGAATGAGATCACGCTCACCCGCGAGGAGCTGATCGAGCTGCGCCTGCGATCGCTGTCGTTCGGCGTCGACGCCTCCGCTGTGGCCACGATGCAGCTGAGTGGCGGGCTGACGCCGCTGCTGATGGCCGGCGACGGCCTCGAGTGGCCGGACTTCGACGTCAAGAATCTGACGGTCGACTCGACCGGCAAGTTCACCATCGGTGAAGCATGGGTGGACCTGAAGGACCTCGCGACGCTCGACCTGTGGGGGTTCCACTTCGAGCTGCGCCGTATCGGGATCGGCTACGAAGCGCCGCGCGACCGGCTGTGGCTCGATCTGTCCGGTGGCCTGCGGCTGATCGAGGCGGTGCCGCTCGGGGTGGACGTCGAGGGATTCCGCCTCAACTGGCCGCGACTGCTGCTCGACGGCGTACGGCCGCCGCTGTCGATCGACCAGATCCAGCGGGCCGCCGAGCAGGTCGAGGTCAGCTTCGACGGCGTCAACCTGTTCTTCGGCGTCCCCGAGACCGTCGAGTTCGAGGGTCTGATCCGCTTCATCAAGAACGAGCAGGCCGTCGCGTTCGCGGGCGACATTGCCCTCCGCGTACCGGCGGCGGGGTTCTCCGCGGAAGCCGGGTTGCTCATCGGCATGAACCTCGGGCAGCCGCCGTTCCCGTTCCTCTACGTGTACTTCGGCGTGGAGCTGCCGGCCGGCATCCCGCTGGGCCAGTCGGGGCTCGCGCTGAAGGGCGCGCTCGGGTTGTTCGGCCTCAACGTCGCGCCCGACAAGGCGCCGGAGCAGAACTGGTATCACGACTGGTACAAGCGCGGTCCGATCGTCGGGGCGCACCCGACGAACAAGTGGCGCGACGAGCGCGACGCGCTGGCGCTCGGGATCGGCGTGACGATCACGACGGTCGACGGGTTCGTCAAGGGGACGCGCGGACTGATCGTCGTGGTCCTGCCGGGCCCGGTGCTGATCCTCGAGGGACGGGCGCTGCTCCTGGAGGGGCTCGCGCCCGGCGAGCCGCCGCTGCGTGCGTTGGCGGTGTTCGACGGCCGCGAGAAGACGATCCAGCTCAATATCGACGCGCAGGCGGAGCTGATCGAGGACACGCTCGACGCGTCGGGCGGCGTCGAGGCGTTCTTCGATCTCGAGGACCTCTCGAACTGGCATGTCTACTTCGGCGAGGACTCGCCGCGCGATCGCCGCATCCGCGCCAACGTGCTCGACCTCCTGCGTGCCGACTCGTATCTGATGCTCGACAGCGGCGCAGGCGCTGCCTTCCGGGCGCGGATGGGCGCCGCCGCGGAGCTCGATCCCGACATCCCGGACTTCGGGCCCGTCACCGTGCAGGCGGACCTCGAGCTGGACGGTGACGGGCTCCTGACGGTCGGCCCGGAGCAGCTCTCGGGCGATGTCCGGCTCCAGGCCGGCGTGACGTTGTCGGCGATCGGCTTCAGCATTCAGCTAGGCGCGAGCGCGCAGGTCCTGCTCGAGGGGCCGCGGCCGTTCAAGGTCGAGGCGGAGCTCGAGCTCGAGGCCGACCTGCCGGATCCGCTGCCCGACTTCGAGGCGCCCGTCCCGTTCTCCTGGCAGGCACCGACGGTCGACGTGCCCGCGATCGAGTCGCCGCTCAGCGCGGCGTCGCTGGTCTCCCGGTTCGGGGCCGGCAGCGTGGCCGTCCCGGTCGGGGCCGCACCGGCCGATCACGCTGGCGCCGCGCAGGCGTCGCCCGTCGTGCCCCTGGACGCCGGCGTGCTCGTCGAGTTCCGGCCCGAGGTCAACCAGCTCGCCGGGGCCCCGTTCCTGCGCCACCCGGGCGGCACCAAGACGTTCGATGCCGGGCTGATGCGGTTCACACCGGCGGTGGAGCACATCGAGCTGTTCGAGCACCGCAAGGACCGGCCGTGGACCGGAACCGAGCAGGACTGGACGCTCGTGGAGTCGACGACCGCCGCGCCCGGCTGGGGTGGAGTGTGGCTCGCCGACGCCGATCCACGAGGCGACGGGACGCCGTCGGCGCGGCGCCTGCTGCTCGGCAGCGGCAACCCCCTGAGCCACCTGATGGGTGCGCCGCCGCGCAGCCACGCGTTTCTCCGGACCCGGGACCCCGGATCGCCGACGGCCGCCGAGGCCGTGCTGGAGGACTTCCCCGAGCTCATGACGTGCACCGATGAGGCGGAGCACCCCACGTGCGTCACGTTCGGCCGGGTCGACCCCAAAGCGATCCCGCCCGGCCAGGAACTGCGGGTCGATGACCTGCGGATGACGAGCCCGCGCGAGATGCGCCCGGAGCGCAGTCCCGACGGCACCACGTGCCTCGCGACCGCCGGCTATCTCGACCTGCGTTTCCCCGAGCCGGTGGTACGGGTGGTCGTCAGGCTCTGTGCTGCGGTGCAGTGGGGGAACATCGATCTCGCGGCGCGCAGCAGTGCGCAACGATCACCCCGCTCCCGGACCGAGTTGTCAGACGGGCGCGCCGAGGCACGCCGGCAGGGCAATCCGTTCGATCCGCGCGCGTGTCACTTCGACGTGGCGCTGACGGCGACGGCCGCTCCCGAGGAGTGGGTGTTCGAGTCGCCGACGGCCTTCAGCTGTCTGTCGCTGATCCGCCTCGACGACTTCGGCGTCGCGGAGGTGTGCTTCGTCACCGCCGCCGAGCGCGAGCGTTCGCAGGCCACGCGCAGGCAATGCGCCGACAACGAGACGCCCGCCGAGACGCAGGCCCTCCGCTCGGGCCGCTACTACCGGTTGAACCTGCGGACGAGCGTTGCAGGCGCGCTACGGCTGGAGAACCTGCCGTTCCCGCTGAACCATCCGCTCGCCGGGGTCGCGTCAGCCCTGTACGAAGAGGTGCTCGACCAACTGGGGCTGTTCGACGCCGGGAAGACGTTCGACCAGGTCGCGTTCTTCCAGACCGACGGCCCGCCGGTCCGCCTCGAGCCGTACGTGCACGGCACTCACCCGATGGTCCAGGCGGACCGCGTGTTTCGCGAGGACGACTTCGCGGTTCGGTTCCGCCGTGACTACCTGCAGTCGATGTTCACCGCCGAGCCGTACCCGCTGGAGCTCGTCATCCGCGCGGCGGATGGGCGGCTGCTCGCGGCGCCCGACTACACCACGCAGTGGGCGCCTGCCCGGAGCGCCACACGATTCCCCGACGAGGAGACCTGGGACGCCCACCTGCAGCAGCACGCGATCCCGTCGCCGGCCGTCGCACCCGACCGCATCCTGGCACTGCGACGCGGCGCCCGAAGCCCCGGCCTCCTGCCGTCGGCGCGACACGAGCTGCTCCTGACCGGCGGGGCCGGGGGAACGGCCCTCGATCCGGCGTGGGACACCGCGGCCGGGTGGACGCTGGCGGACGGGGTGTGGACGCGCGGCGGATCGCCGCACGAGATCCTTTCCGGGGGTAGCGCAGCGTGGGGCGACATCGAGTGCGCTCTCGACTACGCGTCCGACCCGGATGGAAGCATGGGGCTGCTTCTGCGGGTGCAGCAGGCCGACGCCGCGGGCACGCGGTTCGCCGCATCGGCGGTTCGCGTGCTGTGGCCGACGCCGGCGTCGCCGACCCTGGCTGTCGACCGCGTCCACCGCGCGGCGCCGGCGGACGCATGGGCCGTCCAGCCGCTGCACAGCGTGAACGTCGCGATGCCGGACACGCAGCCGGTGCACCTCCGCGTCCAGGTGCTCGGCCAGCGGCTGCGTGTCTGGCTGTTCGAGCGCCGCCTGGCCGAGGTGACGATCACGGACCATCCGGTGACCGGCGGCATCGCGCTGACGAGCACGGCCGCAGCGGCGGCGTTCCAGCATGTGCTGGTGCGCAACTCCGTGCTGCACCGGGTCCGCTTCGTGACCTCGCGCTTCAACCGGTTCCGCGATCTGGTCGCGAGCTACGTCGACCCCGGGCCGAACCGCGCGTTCGACACAACGGCCGCGGGTGCCTCAGCGGCGCCGGACGGCGTCCTCACCGCGCAGCGGACGTGGGCGCGTGCCGAATGGGACTGGCAGCGCGCGCTGGTGGATCATCGCGACGGACTGCTGGCGGGTGGTCGCTCCGCATTGGAGGCGACACGCCTGGCGCTGCGTGAGGTACGCGCCCGCCACGAGGCCACCTTCCACGACTGGTCGTCGGCGCTGGCGCCGCTTGCACTGCAGGCGCAGACCGACCATCTCGAAGTGCACCTCATCCGCGCGAGCCACGGTGTGGTCGCCGTCTGGTTGAGGGCGCCGGAGAGTCTCGACCTGCAGCACCCGGTTCTCCAGGATCCGACATCTCCCAGCAGTGCCGCGATAGGCGTCGTCGGACGGACCCGGCTGGGTCTGACACTGCGCGGTGGAGCCCCCGAAGGCGTTCGTGTGCTCGCGGACCCTGGGTCGCGCCAGGTTGTTCTGTTGCCTTCCGCCGAAGGCGTGTGGACCCCGGGCACCTACGAGCTCGACCTCACCTACCATCGCGACCTCGGCGACGAGGTGGCGGCGGGCCCACACCGGTACGACCGCCCTGTCGAGGGGCGCGGCGGGCAGCAAGCCCCCGATCGCGCGAGCATCGCGTGGACGGTGACGTAGACGCCGGCGAGCTGCAACCTCACGCAGTCGACGAGGGCCTTCGATCTGAGCCTGTTTATCGCCACGCAGGTTCGCGGTAGGGCCGCGCCGTGCGGTACCGGGCTGTGTGAGGGTCGGCGTAGCGTCGATCCGTGGATGATCTCGCTGGGGTCTTGGCCCGTGCCGCTGCGGTCGCCACCGGGTATCGGGCGTGGATGACGGAGCGTCCCGTGCGGGCAGCGCAGCCGGTCGAGGCGGTTCGCACGGCCTTCGGCGGGCCGCTGCCCCGCACGTCGACGCCTCCCGGGGAGGTCATCGAGGCGCTGATCGCGGCGGCCGAGGGCGGACTGGTGGCGACGGCCGGGCCCCGCTTCTTCGGGTTCGTCATCGGTGGGGCGCTCCCGAGCGCAACCGCCGGGGAGGTGCTCGCCGCAGGCTGGGACCAGTGCGCGCTCAACGGCGTGCTGTCTCCCGCCGCCACGGCGGCCGAGGAAACCGCTGGGCAGTGGCTCATCGAGCTGCTCAGGCTCCCCGCCGGCGAGCGTCGGGTTCGTCACCGGCTGCCAGGCCGCCAACACCGTGGGGCTGGCCAGTGGCCGGCACGACGTCCTGGCCCGCGCCGGTTGGGGCGTCGAGCGCCACGGGCTGACCGGGCACCGCGGATCCGGGTCATGGCCGGGGTGGAGCGGCACGCCACGATCAACAGGTCCCTGAGGCTGCTGGGTTTGGGCAACGCCGCGGTCGAGGACGTCGCCGCCGATACCGACGGGGCGATCGACATCATCGATCTGCGGCGGGTCCTCGCCGCCGGCCCACCCGGGCCGGTGACCGTCTGCCTCCAGGCGGGCAACGTCAAAACCGGCGCGTGCGACGACCTGCGCGCCGCGGTGGCGCTCGCACGTGAGCATGGAGCGCTGCATCGCCCGCGAGCTACCCCTCGCGACGCTCAACATCAAGGACTACGCCGACTTCGCGGAGCACGAGGGCCTCGAACTCGTCCAATGAGGACACTCGGTGTGGAATGTCTCGTGGAATGAACCACAGCGCATAGGAGGTCCCCACAGACACAGAACGCGAACAGAGTGCCCAGGTAGAACGCCCAAGGGCGTCGGCGATACGCCTGCGACCGGTCTCCGGAGGCGGGAGCGCAGGTTCGAATCCTGCCGGGGGCACCGCGCTTGACCTGCAGTTATTACTCTCCGCACTTGCACTGGATGTCCGTTTCGCCGGGTTCGTGGACTCAATCGTGGGCTGAATTGAATCCACGACCCGATCCACGTCGATCTACAGTCGGTCCGCCATGAGACAGACGACGCCGGCCATCGCGTTGTTCTCGCAGGTAGAGCACGCAGCGGCCCGCGAGCCTAGGCAGTATTCGAGGGGCGTCGGCCGCCGATCTGGGGCGGTGCTCCAGGTGAACTTGGCGGTGCTGTGGTGACAGACCTCTGCGACGTGGTCAAACTACGTACACGAAGAGATCCTGGACCAGATCGGGAGGACGCCCACGCGTGCATCGCGAGCGGGACGCAGGCGAGCGCTGTCGCACACCGTCTGAGCTGAGGCCATCACACTTGTCGGGCGGGCTGTGACGGTTCGACGCCCGCGTGCGACGACCCAAGCATATTCGCGTCACCCCCGCGGGTGACCGCTGGCGCCGTCCCTGCGATGATGCGACGATTCACGGTCCGTTCGGGGTCGCGAGGGGGCGGTCGTGCGGATCTTCCTCAGCTGGTGTCATCAGGACGCTCGCGAAAAGGACGCTCTGCTGCGCGACCTCATCCCGGCACTCGGGCTAGTAGGCGACCTCGCCGTCGAGTGGTGGGATGACAGCCACCTGACCTGCGGCGAGGAGTTCGCCTCGACGATAGTCGAGCGGATCGACGCCGCCGACTACGGGCTCCTGCTGCTCAGCACCCGCTACTTCAGCCGCCCGTTCATCCGCGCGCACGAGCTGCCCCGGTTCGTCGGGCCAACAGCCGACAAGGGCGCGCTGCCGGTCGCGCTCAGCCCGCTCCCACCGCTCGACGACACCCGCGGCCTCGGTGGCGTCCAACGGCAGCACGTGTTCATCCGCAACGGTCGCAGCTTCACCGAGCAGCGCGGCCCCGATCGTGTCCGGTTCGCGAACGACCTCGCCGAGGCGATCCGCCGCCGCGCCACGACCGGCAGCGGGTACCGCGCGCTGTGACCACCCGGCTGCCCCGCGACGTCGTCACGCAGCATCTCGCCCGCCTCCGGCCCGCGCTCACGAGGCCGCAGGCCGCGCAGGTGGAGTGGGTGCTCGAGGTACTCGGCGACGACGGCCGGTTCTTGCTCCGCGACGCCTTCGACGCCCTCGAGCTCACATACGACGCGTTCCGGGACTTCCTAGAGCGGATCAACGCCGCCGCGACCACGGCGGGCGTGGATCTCGCGCTGGTGCTGGACTCCCGCGAGGCGCCGCCCAGCGAGCGGTACGGCTGGTTCCGGGGTAGCGACCTGGTCGACGAGGGCATCGCCTCGTTTGCGGGCGAGGCCGCGGCGCGCACAGGTATCGACCACCCGATCACCGCAGAGGTCGCCGAGCTGCACGCAACGCCGCGCATCCGGATCTACGCGAGCTTCCACCCCGCGACGGGCGAGACCGCGAAGCGAGCGGACGCCCTGCTGGAGCGTCTGCGCACCGAACTCGCCGCGACCGCGGACGACCGGGAGTGGGCGATCGCGGACCCGCGCTCGGTCCCGCTCGGCGAGGACACAGATTCGACCCGCGACCGGCTCAGCGCGCAGGCCGACGTCCGGCTCGTGCTCCTCACCTCCGCGTATCTCGCCACGTCCGGATTGGAGCGGCGGCGCGCGCTCGAGGCGCCGGGACGGGTGGTCGCCGCTGCCCTCTCCGATCTGCCCGAGGGCCCCATCCCGCTCGGCCCGCTACACCGTGACGACATCGTCCGGGCACGCGAGCCCTGGGACGGGCTCCGCAGCACGAGCCAGCGCGCGAACTACGTTGGCGACATCGCCAAGGCGCTACGCCGCGCCCTTCGCCTGTCTCGACCAGCCGCCGACCGCTCTCCTGATGACTGGCTGGGCGCGCACTCTGCGCGGCTGGCCGAGCGCGACATCACCGCCGTCCTTGTCGAGGACCAGCAGGGCGCCGAGACTTCGCTGCGGGAGTCGCAGCTTGATGGCGCGTCGACCGGCCCCGCCATGCCGGCTGTCGGCCGGCTGGTCGCCTGGGCCACGGATACGCGGCCCGGCGCGCCCCGACTGTGCGCCCTGCTCGGTGACGTCGGCATGGGCAAGACCACGACAGCGAAGCTGTTCACCCGGCAACTGCTGACGCTGCGGACGCAGGGCGAGCGGGTGCCACTGCCGATCCTGTTCGACCTGCGCGATGTCCGCGTCGCCACCCTGGGCACGGCCATGACACTCGACGCGCTTCTCGACGCGATGCTGGACGCCACCCGTCCCCCG
>WUUC01198339.1_pt1 | contig 13341 bp, 7 predicted proteins | sample 6278441 | NCBI WGS metagenome assembly WUUC01 (sample SAMN13675441, study PRJNA597444) | soil metagenome | isolation source: soil | place: USA: Washington | collected 2017-10 | reverse complement strand
GGGGGGGGGGGGACAGCATATTATGTTTCAACAAAGACTCGCCATGCTCATGCGGTAGAGGAAGCCATGCTCTTGATGACCTGTTTGACGCGACCATACTCCTTCTTCCAACTGCTGGTGTCGGTCTTCAGTTCTGCCACCAGGATTGAGAGGTCCTTCCTACACTCAGGTGATACGTCTGACGTCCACTTACCATTGAACATGTTACCGAGGTACATGAGAGGGTACTTGACAGATCTGGTGTTGTACTCCTCCACAGTTATCTTGGATACTTCGATGAACTTCGCGATTGTATCACATACGCGTGTAGTGGCATCCTCGTCGTAGTACTCGCTGTCATTCTTATCGAGATCCATGAGGATTGACCTCATGACACGCAAGTCCTGGACCGTGATTGGAAACCCGAGCTTCACGCCAGATTCGAACGTGAGAACTTCAGCTGGTGCAGATTTAGCAACACCCTTACTACCAGAGCCTTTGAACTGAGATTTCGCAGCAGCTGGGACCACAATGCTAGCTTGAACGATCTCAGACTGATCAACGGGGTCGTCAACACCTCTCAGTTCGAACATCTCTCCGCTCATGTTGCTGGACTTCACAACAGTGTCTGCTCTGTTCACATCCGAGATCCCTCTGATGAATGCAGACGCTTCAGCTAGGCCTGCAAACAAAGCATCTAGTTGATCAGCTATCTTGCTAACTCCACCTATCAAAACTACACGAGCCGCGTTCAATGCATCATCCTCGGAAGCCTGATCATTCAGCTTAGGCTTCACATCTGTTTCCAACACTTCTCTCAAGCCTTTGCTAATCTCACCACCATTCAAAGAAAGCTTAGCGCATACCGCGGCAATCTGTTCTGAGACCTCAGCAAGCTCGGTGGCCCTAGCTTCGACTTCGACACGACTAGCCCTTGGTGGCATCTTGTGTGGGCCATCAACAACGTTGCTGATTGTCCAGTATATGTGAGACGTAATCGATGTGTTGTTAAGCAGCGTCTTCTCACAAGCTCGCATTCCGTACTTTGGGAGTCTTCGAGACGCATGTGCTGGATGATTAGACACTAACTGCTGCATTTTGAGGCCACTGTAGTGTCCTACTGCAGAGCTGAGACTCTCACAGAAGTTCGCAGCATCACTCCCGAATGCATACAAAGAGATGTGTCTTGTGCCTAGTACATAAGACATGCAAACAAGGTCCCTCATGACGTCACACTGTAGTGCGCTCTCACGATACTTTCTACAGTCGTCTGATCCTACGCTCACATATGAATTGATGAAGAGCACTCCACTATCTACGTGCTTCCATGAGTTTTCAAACATGTCCACAGCCGTATCAAACTCACACTTCGTATGGTATGACATGTCAAACGCTAGTACATCCACACTCACTGGTATGCCAAACGATGGTGTTAGAACCTTGCTTCGTTTGAATGCGAACGCAGCTGGATGCTCAGGGAAGTAGTCCTGCTTGTATGGACTTTCTCCAACAACGAGAGCTCTCAATGGCAGTGCGTCCACACATCGTGCTAGGTAGTCAAGGTACCTTTGAACCACACCACCGTCATACTTAAGATACTCAGCCAGCCTTGTAAAGCTACCCACCAGGTCTGCTGACGCAACAGACAGAGATTTGTGAGGTGCCATGTAGTGCATGCTGCGACATGTAGTCGCCTGACCATAGTTTTGAAAAGCATGATGGGAGACGATGTACGCAAAGGTTTGATGTTCACAATACTAGCCGTGCAGTTCTTGCAATACGTGACGAAGCTCTCCTTCCCGCGGATTCACCTGTATGCATGGCGAGCGTAGTATGGATTGCATGGGCGACGCTACACTCCACACACTTGTCGTTCTCCATCACTTTGCCTCGTATTAATCGCTGGTACGTGTGCAGCCTCAGCCGGAGTTCATTTGTCATACTCCTAACTGCAGGCAGACCCATGCCGATGGCTCTCACACTAGCTGCACCTTGAGGACACCAGTACATAATGCGGTACTTCACTGCAACGTCTGACCGCATCGATACCACAACGTTGCTCACGCCACATGTGATGCTCCATGGTGAGTTCGGAAATGCTGCCAGTACATCAAGCACATCTTCAATACGACTGTCCGCACAACTGAATCCAACACGAGCAGTAACGAACCTTTGAAGGATTCTGCTTGTAATGTACTTCAGTTCCACAGTAGACTCCGAGACTGCATCTGATCCAGCAGCAGTGGGGCTGAACAGTATCTCGCTGTACACACCGTCAGCAATATGAGAGTACACCATAACATCCCCACTGAGGTTCCCCATCATGGATAGAACCCGATTGAAGTAACCATGCGATGCGGCTGTATATGTTGCGCAGCCTGATTCACTCGTAAAGATCACATACACATCTAGCGATGGGTTGTCCTTCATGAATGTGTAGTCAGCCTCAGCATTTGATGCGTTGGGATCGAAGTGGTGTATCACATCACCGCTGGCTACATGGGGTGGTGCGTTAAATGTAAGGTCATCCAAGTACACACCACCACCCACATCCATACTACCAGAGTACGCGTGGGAGTTGCGATGCTCACTGATGCACCACGAGAGGTGTGCCCAGTCTATGTGGTTGACTATTTTGATTGAAGAAGAAGTTTGCATTACAGAGTGCACCTTTGCAACGGCGTTGCCTGATCCACACTCCCACGATGGATGCTGTACAGTCAGATGAAGACCTCTATTACACGCCTCGTACATACACCACAGAGGTAGCTAGTGATTCAGACCCTCCCAGTGATTCTGACAAGAAGTACAGGATGTCTGAGGTGTCAGCATACTCATCGAGTAGCTTCGTAGACGAGAGGTGTACATTGAGGAGGATGAACAGAAGATACGCTCAATTGGAAGGATGTGCTGCAGTATCGACTCAACCAGAGGAGTTTGCCAAGTGTGTAGCGAAGGACTGTGTTGCTCCATTGAGACGCTTCAACAATACTGTGGGACACTTCCACGATGGTATTACGGTCTCTTTCAAGCCAGTAGTACATTCCAGTTACAGGGAGGCTATCACCATGGCCTGTATGGCATTAAGCGAGACTGTGGAATCTGGTTTGATGTGGGACTTGAGTGGTGTGAGAATTGTGTCTCACAGCAAAACTGCAGTATGGCAGTACGATGGATCCCCCATTTCTGAGGTTCCATCTTCGATCCTAAGCAAGGTACTTAGATGTGCTACCTCTCCTCTCAGTGCGCACTCGTGGTATGCATCAACAGAGGCATCAAGGAGAGAGCATGGCCATCACGTACGTCTCATGTTTTTGGATCCTCAAGAGACCACTCGTATGACAGGGCTGCTCGGTACATTCAGCAATAATCAATCTATCGATATGACTCCTGATGGTGAGGAGAGTGGAGTACCGAATGCTGCTGCGAGGACACCGAAGCCTGAGGAGAGCGGCATAATCTGTGCTGGACACACCGCACACTCTACAGAAGCATTGAAAGTAAGGAAGGTCACAGATGGCGTTGTGGTAAGAGTGCTTGGGCAAGATACGCTACACTCTCTCATGCACGTGGTTAGGTCCCCACACAACACTCCCACTGGCATGTGGGGAGAGTCCGATGGATGGGTATTCTACATGATGGGCTTCATGGCTTTCATGACGATTAATGATGTTCACAGTCTGTGGCGGCATTGGATGGAGCAAACGTGTGATATCGATGCACGGTACACACTTCATGTCTACGCAAAGCATAGAGTGGTTGTTGTATCTGTTTCATCAGGTGTACTCCTTAAGCGTCTAACCAACGGGTATGTCGTGGACAGCTGTATGCTCCATATGTGTCAGTATCCTCCAGGAATCACCCCACCACACCTGACTGCCAAGGATACACCTCAATCCATGAGAGAGTACTTCTCTACATTCTTCATGATGGTACCGTATGTGAGGTACGATAGACCGCCTAGAACCGTCATGGCATCAATGCAGGCCATCCAGGGAGTGTGCCATCCATGGGCAGCTGGAAGCTCTGCATATGCACCTATGTACTCAGAGATGCCACTAGTGATCACAGACTTCACTGCAGAAATGTTTAGTACAGTGTACGGTACATACAGTGCGGCTCATCTGGGTCATGTGATCTCTCCGTCTGACGTACTACCCGGAAGGACGTTGCTTACCGTGCTAGCAAATCTAACGTACACATACGAGGACTCTGCCATAGTGAATGAGGCTGCTGTTCAGCGAGGTATGTTTGTTTGTACAGTTCAATCCGTGTACTCGATCGACGCTTCAGAGAGAATTCCTGAGGTGAACACAAAGGTCACTAGTGAAGCCTTCAGATGGTGGAAGTCTCAGACTCCGCTTTCTACAGTGAGAAGTTTGTCTGCATCTCAGTTGGACTCATACGGGATCGTCACCTCTGTTGGAGTGCCATTTGCAGGAAAGGTCTCTGTGGGTGTGCGTTCTACCTCACTGCTTCAGACTGGAGACAAGATCGCGACGTGGAATGGTCAGAAGTACACAGCGTACATCACCCCACAGGAGGATATGCCGTGGGTACTTGATGAGCGTGGTGCATCGTATACACCGGATATAGTCATCAGTGTCACAAGCATGGTGAAGCGCCAAACCAATGGTGCTGCCATGGGGCTGATGAATGCCAAGACTGCTGCCAGGCATGGTACCGTAGTTGTGCAGTCAGACAGCTCTTTCGATGATATGAAGCTCGAATGTGAGTCAGAGCTGTACGATGGCAAGACTGGAGAGGTGATTATGAGGCCTGTACAGTATACCACAGATGCAGGCCTAAACACTGAGGTGCAAGTCCCCGTAATGTGCACATGGGGTTTCACACACTTTGTCGAGCAGACCCAGAAGAGTCGGGACAAGCAGCACTACTCCCACAGTACCGTAGGCACAGGCTCCATAAAGCCACGCAAGGGTCGCTCTGCTGGAGGTGCTGTCAATCTGGATGAGATGAGTATGTACGCAATGACTGCATCAGGATTGAGCGGCATTGTGGATGAGCTGAGGGCTAGATCTGACGTCGTAGTTACAGACGTATGTGATGCTTGCCATCTCATCTCAGTGGTATGCACGTGCGAGACTGCCACTACATTCACAGAAGCTGCACTACCCCTTAATTTCATCGTAACACAGGTCACGTCAGTCATATACCACAACACCGCAGTGGAGCTGTACTTCTAGTTGAGTGTCGTACAAGCAGCATGAGTCTGCGAGAGTTTTAAAACTTCCATACAAGCAGTACTGCCTTCTTTACATCAGAATCTTGACATGTCTTGCTATCGATACACATTCATCGGTGTAATCGCTGTGTTGCATGGGTACCACGTCTAGTGCTGCCACTGCATGAAGCTTGCTATCGAAGCTGCTTAGTCTCACCGCTTGTTCTGTGTATGCTTCATCAGACCCCCATCTGACGGTAGCACCACACTCGCCGATCTTCATACTCACACCGTAATCTTCAATCAGGACCCCATCGCTTCTCATACCGTCATAGAAGTATCCACAACCCAGTACCTTGACACCGCTACGACACAGCATATTCAAGGTACCGACAGTGTGGCTAATGCTAAATGAAAAGACTACAGCACCACAATGCATGATAACAGTACGTAGCGTCTCACTGTCTCCCAGCATCTCCTCAATGGTACAGTTGACTGCCTTGAACCTTCCAATGCTACTCCTACTACCCGACATGAGCTTCAGAATTGCCTCATTTGCACGGCTTGCATCTAACGCATCTCTCGATCCTATGTTCGCAAGCAGCTTTTTGTACCTCTCAGCATCAGGCTCCACAAACAGTACCGGTGGTGAAGGTCTGCATGAAGTATAGTCTGATACAGCCATTCCTATAGAGCTACCCACGTCTATGATGATCCTACCAGACGCCGCTCTTACTGCTTCGGTGACAATGTACGATGTAACGGACCTAGACCAGCTCACCACAGCCATCCTTATGGAAGCATCTGAATGGTACGATGCATTCATACATGAGATCACTGCTACACATGCAGCTCTATCGTTTGCTTTGGCTTTGTCTGGTCTTGGGAATATAGAGGTTACCTTCATTCTACGCGACCCCTGTTTGAATCGCACTTCAACGATGTCTCCTACTTTGTATCCATGATCAGTGGAGACTACTGCGGCAACAAAACCATCTTCAGTTACGAGCTCACCTCCACCCGATACTCTCAGCTCGATTGCCCTCACCTCCTTCAGCTTCCATGTCACACGGTCATTCACCGAGATCGCCACCACACCATCCGATGGATAGCTCGATGCCTTAGTGTACTTCTCCGCATCATCACGCCCTCCGAAGTACTGTCTTATGTGGATTGCACGCATAGCTTCAGAATCACAGTTGAACGCTGCCACCGCCTCACTGAGTGTGTGGTTTGTGGATAGAACCTCACCATACGAGTTCACAAGTGTATCGATGAACACAGGCTTCAATCCAATCACGATCTCAACGTCATATACTGGCATACTAACGTGCATCCTTTGTATTGATTCAAGAAGCTCCCATGCAACGATCGAGCCGCCTAAGAGACGTCTGACAAACAACCACACAGAGCCTGCTTGAACCATCCACATTCTTTCACCATCAACTTTGGTCGTAAATACATATCTCTCTCCTGACACATTATGTGCATCGTATGCTCTAGCACTAGACATAAACAGCTTAATCACTAGGTCCTGTTGAACAAAGTCATGCATAGTACGTGGGCATGCACCTAGACTGTACGATTCTACGATACACTGCCTCACAGCTTCATTCGTTTCATGTAGCAGCATGCTCTCATCGCATGAGACGTCTATTGATGTGGTGAGGAACGCATGCTTTGTACCACGCTTGAACTGCAATGTTAGCGGGCCGCCTTGGTAATGCTCATAGCACATATTCTCAGTGTGAGCTATGGACGAGACTTCCAAGCTTTCAACAGCATGCTTTGAGAACACATTTAGTACTACGTTAGGTGCTACATGCATAGTCTTACACTTCACAAGGACAAGACCACTGTGTGGCTCCACTACCGCACTCTTTACTGTACCGTCTGGCATTCTCACCAGAAGTGACGTTTCAACTACCATCTCAAGCCGCACCTCATCCAACGCAATACACCTCGCTGCACATTCAACTACTACATGCATCTGGTTGTCCAACGAATGTGTGTGATTTGCTACGTGTGGTAGTGGTGATAGATGCTTCCATTTCGCCATAGGTATGTACTGTGGAGCTTTCATTGTATTCTTCAGTCTTGACACATCTAACATACAATTCGGGCATGATGTATCTAATGTAGGTGCTTCATCCGCAGCTCTATGTTGTCTGGCAGTGGTAGTGATTAGTGAGCCACAGATCTGGCACAGTGCCATGTTAGTGTGGAGTATCAGCTGATGCTGGATAGCGCACCTCATGGCACACTACGAAGTACCGATAGAGCCTACCGTAAGTATTGTTCAAACCCACCATCCGTTCAGGATGAGGAGGTACGCTGCGGCTGGTAGTGATGTAAGCGGTGTGATGCGGCCAAAGTCTTTCAGGCCTGTACTGCTGAAGGAACGTACTGTGAAAGCTCAGCTGAAGGCTTCATACGAAGACTACGCAGCAGGATGCCATGATCATGAGGACTGTAGAGGCTCTATGTGCATCACACCACAGGGGGTGCTAATGGTACCGCATGCATTCGTAGTGTCTATGGGAGTCTTCACGAATGCATTCGCAAAGCTCTCAAAGCGTGCATACGATCAGTACCAAAGCGATCCACATGGTGTGTACATCGAAGGTGTCAAACGAGAGATGCTGACCAAAGGTGGCATCCTCAGAAGGATGAGTAGTGCACTGGTTGAAGGCAGTATGAGACTAGTACTCTCACCATGTTGGGACATCTCGCCTGATGAGGTCGCATTACCTCGGTCTATCATTGAGAAGTTCAGGTATACAAGGCTAGCTAGAAACACCGATGGTACGGATTCTACAGTATATGAAGAAGCATCCATCTCAGAGGGAGACTATGTGCTTTTGATTAGGCCACCATCATTGTGGTTAGGTAATACTCAGCCGAAACGTGTTGTAGCATGGGACTGCACTTCCATTGGATTTCATCCATACAACTGTGATGCATACCATGCAGACTTCGATGGAGACGAGGGGCACATCTATCCAATTGGAAATGCTAAGGCTGTAGAGGAGGCAATGCATTGGCAGAGGGTACCCATGCCAGAGATGGAGGAGTTCCTTGAGACTGGAGCCGTGGATGGAGTTTGGAATGAGCAGTCTCGCAGATCCAATGCACTGCTGGGGATGCAGAGTACCACTATGTCCATCCAGCAGATAGTAGAAGGTGAGAATGAAGCATATGGGTGGGATAAGTGTGGCATGAAGACTGGATTGATAGCACAATTCTCAGACCGTCACTGTAATCCGGTGGTACCTCAGAAGTTTGTGGATGAATGTGTGCGTGGCATGCACGACATCATGCTACAGCAGACGACGCAAGGAAGCATTGGACACATGACCAGGATTGCAAGACTGTATGGCTCATGCTTCAGTGTGTCACAATCTGGCAAGCTATGTGTTGGTAGGCTAGATTGTGTCATGAAGTACGACCTAGGAGAGCACAGCCTTAAGGAGTGTCTCAAATACGAAGGTAATGGTGCACTCCGGGCTATCGAACTGATCGCTTCAGCAGCGCAGCAAGAGGCGTTGGATGCACATAAGGTCAAGCTGTCCGGTAGTAATGCTCCAGCATCCAGGCTAGACATAATCCAGAATGTCTTCCAAGGAGCAACCAAAGACTGCCTCATCATGCTGTCCAGCTCATGCACCGTACCCACAAAGTGGGCGTGGGCTTCTCCATCCGGTGTCTGGCATGTTATAGTACACAGGGCGTATCTGGATGACATTCCACCTGAAGCGTTTGTTGGTACCACAGACATTAAGACTCTTGGTCGCATACTCCTGGCAAAGCTGGATCACTTCTCCGTGGCATTCGAGATGCTCGAGGTAGTGTTTGCATACTACGGCAAGGCTGTCCTAGAGTGTGACCTCAAGATGATGGCAGTCATTCTATGCTATAAGTGCGATATCTTTGACACTTCACCGTTCACTACAGCTGGCATCATCGATCGTCGTATGAGATGGTCTGCTTCACTACAGTCTTCACACTTCAGAAGTCTTAGAGTGTGTACTGGTGTTGAACTGTCTGATGTAAGGGTACACGATGCGTTGATTCTCGCTGAGGCTGTGACTATGTTTGCGAAATTGCCTTGATTTTGAAGAACTGTGACGTTTTGAAAACTACAAGGCAAGCATGTCTTATCCATTCAAAGCGTGAGATTCCTTTCATACAGTGTGGTGATGGTACCCATGCCTGCTGGTATGGTTAGAGCGTTTACAGCAGTCCGCAATGCCTCGAGTACAGTGTACGCATCGTATCTCACACGGCTGCTAGGAGACACATTATCACACTTCACGTACACAACCTCTCCTGTATCATCTTTGTACCTGTACACTGTAGCACCTCCCTTGCGTACCTGTTTGGACACCTCGCTGATACTGAGATCTCCATCCACTACACGACCCAGAGTATACGCGATCGCATGTGCTATCAAGGACATCCTAACGTAAAGAGGTTCATCCATATGTATAGCATCCACCACAGCTTCCACAAGATGCCTCACAACAGCGAGTCTATCCATCCTACGCGTCGAGATACCCTTCGCCACTAAGCCAGATGGTGTCCTCCCACAGTACATCTTCTTCTTGATAAGCAGTAACGAGTAGAACGTCTCATCAGGCTTACACTCCATCCTTAGACTCTTCAGTGGCGTATAGCTGAGAATGGTATGTAGCACCTTCAATGCAGATGCTGTATGTTGGTTAAGATCGTAGTCGTAGCGAGCCGCAGTGATGCGTGTAGCCTTGACGAAGCATGAGTCTGTGTCTCCTGCTACGACCTCTAGACCACAAGCTATGAAGACACACTCAGCAACCAGGCTAAGCCATCTCCCTACTGCTGTCACAGATGCTGCACATGCTGGACTGTACATGTGTGAGTTGACGTATCCTGTGGCACCGTAAATACTGTTGGCTAGCACCTTCAGCACCATACCGTACATAGGCTGCTGCTTCCTCACCGCAGCTCTCTCCTTGATGAGGAAGTCAAGCACGTCTGATGTGTATGCAGCACCCTCAAGATCAAACGTAGCGGTTAAACCCTCGAGATGAACGGTAGCTGACGTCTCACTCCAGTAGAGTGCACCGCTGGTAGAAGTATCATCATGTACCACAGTAACGTTGTCAGGTGAGATCCTGCAGGATATCATAATGTTTGGATACATAGAGGAGTAGTCTGCTACAGCTACACCGTAGTGGAGGCCACGCATAGACCTCATGACAGCACCACCTTTGAATGTATGGATTGCTTCACATTCTGACCAATCTACTAAGCATCCGTTGAAGATAGAGTGTGTGGAGATTGCACATGCAGCCATAGTGCCAGTGATCATCCTACACGCGTCTACAGGACTACAGCCTGATGGTGCACACAAGCTGTACACCTCTGCTTCGATCCGAGTGGCGACCCATACTTCAAGAGTTATGATGCAATCCCTCACGTTGTATTTGATGAGGTTTGGTATATCAGACCCATCGAACTTAGGCGAGTCTTCCTTACCACCCAAACCGTGATGTCTTGCCACAGTATCCAACGCAAGATTCTCGTATGTAGAGCGTCTAGATTTATCAAGATATAGGTACATATCCACATTGTATACATACGGCATATTCAAAACAAAGGCTGTCCTAGAACGACCATTTGTGTTGAGAATGATCTTCTTGAATACAGCACGACCCATTACCTCGCTACTATGGAAGGCTAGACACGTATTGTCGAATGCATAGCAGTTGTATCCAACAAGCCACATGGGCGCATGGTGCATTACGTCGCGTAGCATGGAATCTGTGAGATCGGTTGAATCTTTGTGTGTACTGTGAGAGCCATCGCAGTGTCTGGTGGAGTACGATGCAGTGTATCCACAGCTGCAGTGTATCGTGGCACACAGTATCTGTGCTGTACATGTTGGAAACCCTCCATCGGGTGATACGAGCGTCTCAATGTCGTACACCATTGTACATCTTGCAGACGGTAGTACCACTGGACGTCTAATGCCAGGGCTTCCCGAAGCACCAAGGTTGATCCCCACTATGCCAAGCCGTCTAGTGCTCTCCAACCATGAGTTGCTGGAGCTCCACATGACGCCTACATCTCTTGTTTCAGCCTTAGATTCATTCTTGCACAGTACTGCACCACTGCTAAATGTTGATACGTAATGATCTACTACAGACTTCGTTAATACAACGCAGTGATCCGCACCATCATCGTTGTGAAGCCTCACGAAAGTACATCCATAAGGACTAATGCCACACCATACTATGGCATGGCCAGCAGCGATCAGATTCCGTACGTCTCTAACACTTCCATACGTCGGAGCTTCAACAGAGGTCGGGTGTGGTACGGTCTCTCCAGCGTACCATACGAGTGTATCTTCCGCATCACTATGGCACTGTGGTACTACGTCTTGGCAATCGTGTGTACTGCTGTACACGCTTGATGCATCACATTCTTCTTCACTGTCGTGATACGCTACAGTGGTGTTCGCTAGATGCATGTGTGTGTGGAGTGGCAATTCCATTGCGGTGCATACCATCATGGCTATCGAACTGCAGCATCTGGACAGCAGTGGACAGAGTACGCCACGAACGCTGAATGATCCTTCAGAAGTTGACCACTCGAGTCTTGTCGATGCACTTAACAACCTCCGTGTATCCAACAGATCCTTGGAGGAGCTTCAGAGTATGTCATCAAGCACGTCAAACACTAGTATGAGCGAAAGGCTGGCGGACATAGCAACGAAGGCACTGCCCGTAGTCGATGGCTTCTCAGCTACCGTTGAACCACTATGGGATGTTAGCCTTACAAACACACCACCCACCACTGAGGAGTCTCTGATCAGACAGAACATCACGGATAGAGGCTTGTGTACGTACTCAGATGGTCGTGTGTACATGTACGTGCCTAGCATTAGCTGTTGGATTCCAATACAAGACGCGGCTGCGATCAAGTACATAGGTACCAGTGCCGGCATGCTAAGTGTACCTGTGAACTACGGTACTTCCGCCAAGCCGTACATTACACAGATCATCAATGCAGCATACGTCAACTGTGCCCCCGTGATTCCAACCAGCGTGTGCATAGGAATCAGGCGTCATTCTATCGTCGATAAGGGTGCATCAATAGGCTTCCAAGGAGTAGATCTTGCACCTAAGATCATCGATCCTCATGTGAATGATGTTGTGAAGAGTCTATGCATCATGCCTGTATCTACACGTCTCATTCCAACAGAGTTTAACAAAGGCTTCAAATGTCCACCATACAAGTACTTCGAGAAGTTCATGGCTATCCCAGGAGAGTTGGACACCTTGATGTGGGTGGTAGGAAATGCACTGGTAGATCCTTGCACCATATCGAAGTGTGCAGTACTGGTCGGGCCTGGTGGTACAGGGAAGTCCACGTTCATGAACTATGTATCTGAAGCCCTAGGGAACTGCAGTGATGTACTCTCCCCAAGTGTCATATATGGGAATCGAGACCTAGATACGAACACTGCTAACAAGTGCTGCTCGAGACGCCTCCTAATATGCAACGATGTAGACTTCGAACAGCATACACTCAACGTTCAGAATTACAAGGCAATCCTCGGGCAGGACCTGCTTGATGCGGAACCCGTGAAGTCCAAAGCTACTTGTTCGATGCTCATGGGATGCAACAAACTCCCTGATCCTACTACGACGGTCCAGTGGCATTCGACGGCAATCTCCAGAAGGACTGTAGTAGTGCCTTTCTATACTGACGTAGATATGTACATAGCAAACAATGCAATCCCTAACAGTGAGCATGATCATCTCATGTTCGTGATCAAGGCTGTGGAGATTCGGCTTGCATACAAAGACATGCCTGTGACTGCGAAGAGCGTCCTCCTCACACTGTGTGGTCGTAGCTTTGTACATCTGAAGGATATCCTGGTCGTGGATGAGAATGCCACAGTTGCACAATGTGCCGCAGCTCAAGCAAAGATCTCCACCATGATAGGAATCGATACATCAGATATAGGCAGGATGGCTGACAAGATCTCTCATGCGTGCGTCCATCGGGTGAAACACAACAGGTATATTCGTAGTATCAAGCTGAAGAACGCGTAACAAGACTGCCACTACCACGAGCAATAAGATCCGTTTTAAAACTGAACGCCTAAGAGGGGGGGGGGGGGGGGGAGC
>WUUC01069586.1_pt1 | contig 13341 bp, 11 predicted proteins | sample 6278441 | NCBI WGS metagenome assembly WUUC01 (sample SAMN13675441, study PRJNA597444) | soil metagenome | isolation source: soil | place: USA: Washington | collected 2017-10 | reverse complement strand
CGCAGCTCCCGCTGCGTGAAGAACCGTCGTCGCGGCGGCGTCGGCGGCGGCTGCTTCGTGTCCCGTGCCGGCTGATTCGGCGCCTCGTGCGTCTGACGCGTCTGCGTTTGCGCCTGCTGCTGCAACAGGGCCCCGACGCCTGCGAGTGGCGCGGCGCCGAGGATCGTCAGGACGCGCCGGCGGGAGACCAGAGTGCTGGAATCCTCGTTTGCGTCGGCGTCGTTAGCGGAGCTCTGACTTCCTGCTTCGGAACTCGGAACTTGGAGCTCGGACCTCGTATCGTTCTCGCTCATATCGTCCCCGCCCTCCGCTGCTCGGCGATGTACTCGCTCGTTCGCCACGCCAGCGCCAGAATTGTCCACGTCGGGTTCTTGTCCGCCTGCGTCACGAACGGCGCGCCGTCGGTGACAAAGAGATTTCGACAGTCGTGTGCCTGACACCACTTGTTGAGCGCCGACGTTCGCGGGTCATCGCCCATGCGGACGCCGCCCAGCTCGTGAATGATGCGGCCGCCGGGCGCGATCCCGTAGCCATCCTCGCGCGATGGCATCGGCGAGAAGACCGTTCCACCCATCTCGGCGATAAGCGCACGGAAAGTCTCCTGCATGTGCTTGACCTGATTCAGCTCGTGGTCGGTCCACTTCCAGTGGAAGCGGAGGACAGGTATGCCCCACTGGTCGACGACGGCCGGGTCGATCTCGCAGTAGCAGTCGTCGTTGGGAATCTGCTCGCCACGGCCGGAGAAACCGATCGTGCTGCCATAGAATCGCCGATAGTCGTCCTTCAGCTTCCTGCCGTAGCCGCCGGCATTCGGGTACCGCTGGATCCCGCCCATGAATCCGTATGCCGGTTGGCCCAGCCCGCCCCACACCTCGATGTGATAGCCGCGCGGGAAGTCGAGCTTCGCATGGTCCAGCCACCACGGCATGTACACGTGACCGCCGCCAACGCCCTCTTCATTGTGCGGAACGTGATCGACCATGGAGGGGATGAACCCGGCTACGTCGGTGCCCGTCGTGTCCGTGATGTACTTGCCGACGGTGCCGCTCGAGTTCGCGAGCCCCTGCGGATGCCGGGTCGATGTGGAGTTGAGGAGCAGGCGCGCCGACTCGAGCGCGCTCGCCGCGAGGACGACGACGCGGGCGCGGACGTGCCGATCCTCGCCGGTCGCCTTGTCGATGTACGTGACGCCGGTCGCGAGCCCGTCCTGCCCGACGGTGACCTCGCGTGCCATGGCGTTGGTCAGGAGCGTCAGATTGCCGCTCGCGAGCGCCGGACGAATCAGCACTTCCGGGCTCGAGAAGTTGGAGTTGGTCTTGCAGCCGCGGTTACACTGGCCGCAGTTGTGGCATGCGGCGCGCCCGTTGTGGGGCTGGGTGATGATCGACAGCCGGGCGGCGACGCACGGGATGTTCAGCTTCCGTGACGCCCTCTGGACCAGCAGCTCGTAGCAGCGCGGCTTCGGCGGCGGATGGAAGATCCCATCGGGATGGTTCCGCATTCCCTCGACGCTGCCGAACAGTCCAATGAGCCGGTCGATGCGATCGTAGTACGGCTTGACGTCGTCGTATGCGATCGGCCAATCGTCGCCGAGTCCATCCTTCGTCTTCCCCCTGAAGTCGTCCGGCCCGAACCGGAGCGAGATGCGACCCCAGTGATTGGTGCGGCCGCCGAGCATTCGCGCTCGCCACCAATCGAAGCGGGTGCCGGCCGCCCGTGTGTACGGCTCACCGTCGATCTCCCAGCCGCCGTCGCAGGCGTCGTGCTCTCCAAAGGGCCGTGTCCGCGTCGCGCGGCCGCGGCGCATCGTAGCGTAGTTCGGCAGGAGCATCGTCGAGTTCTTCGTGCTCCACCACTCCGGCCCAGCCTCGAGCACGACGACCCGTGCACCGGCGCGTGTGAGTGCGTACGCCGCCATGCCACCGCCGGCGCCAGAGCCGATGATCGCGACGTCGTATGTGCGTTGTTGTGGCATTCGTGACTCCTGTTAAGCCTGCGGACTGCGGGATGCGGCCTGCGGCACAACCATCGGGAAGCTTCTCCCAGGGCTCTAGGCGTCCCGAGCGGCCGGTGCCGCAGGCCGCCGCCCGCAGCCCGCAGCCGTTACACGGTGCATATCTGAACCGCCTCCTTCAGCCCCGTCAGCGGCGCCTTCGTCGGCACGAACTCGTGCGCGACGTAACCGGTGAAGCCCAGATCTGCGATCGCTGTCGCGACGGTGCGGTAGTTGAGCTCCTGTGTCTCGTCCAGCTCGTGCCGTCCCGGCACGCCCCCAGTGTGGAAATGGGCGATGTGCCGGATGTTGTCGCGGATGGTGCGGATCACGTCGCCTTCCATGATCTGCATGTGATAGATGTCGTAGAGCAGCTTGACGCGCGGCGAGTCGACGCCGCGCATGACCTCGACGCCGAAGCTGGTGCGGTCGCCCTGATAGTCCTTGTGGTCGACCTTGCTGTTCAGCAGCTCGACACAGATCGTCACGCCATTCTCCTCGGCGAGTCGCTTGATCTGGGTGAGGCCATGCACGCAGCTCGCGATCGACTCCGCGTCCGAGCGCCCACGTCGGTCTCCGAACATGGCGATGACATTCGGAACGCCGGCACGCGCGGCGAGCGGGATCGTCCGCTCGAGCTCCCGCAGCAGCATCGCGTGGTTCGCGCGATCGTTGAATCCCGTCGAAATGAAATCGCGGCGCGTCGTCGGATAGCCCATCGAGCAGACGAGGCCGGCGTCCCGGACGACCGGCCAGTCGTCTGGCTGAAGGAGATCGATCGCGACGATGCCCATCGTGCGCGCGGCGCGGGCGAACTCGGGCAGCGGAATCGACGCATACGGCCAGCGGGAGACCGATTGCTTGAGGCGGCCAGCGAACGGCGGTCCCTGGTTCCCCGTTCCCGCTTCCTGTCGCGGCGTCGGGACATTGGAGCTCGGAACCTCGAACCCAAACGCCGCCAGGCCGGCAACGGAGGCAACAATCGCCTCGCGCCGTGTCACCACGTCGCGGAGGGTCATCAGAACGTCAGCTTCGACAAATGCGCGTAGCTCGCCGCGACCGATGCAAGTGGGTCGGTCGGGTTGTCGTGCTCGACGAAGGCATGCAGAATCCCCGCCTGCTTGGCTCGCCCGAAGATGCGCCGGAAATCGATCGTGCCGCCGCCGACAGCGGTCATCTGGTGCGCCGGTCCACCGGCCGAGTCCTTCACGTGCACCGTCGGGAAACGCCCGGGATACCGATCGAAGTACGTGATCGGATCGTGGCCGGCCTTGGTGATCCAGTAGAGGTCGAGCTCGAATGCGACGTCGTCCGGATCGGTCTTGTCGATGAGGACGTCGTAGGGAATGCGGCCGTCGATCGGTGTGAACTCGAAGTCGTGATTGTGGTACGCGAGGCGCAGGTCGGCCTTGCGCGCGGCACCGCCGAGTCGATTCAGCTCGTCCGCGAGCCGCTCGTAGTCGGCGATGGTGCGTCGCTCCTTCTCGTCCAGCCACGGCACGATGATGAAGTCGTGGTCGAGCGTGTGGGCGGCATCGACCGTTGCCGCCCACTGTCGGCGCATCATGTCGAGCGGAACGTGCGCGGCGGGAGCGCGGAGGTTATGTCGCTCCAGCACCGCCGTCACCGATTCGGGGCGTCGTCCCGCATAGCCCGCAAACTCCACGTCGCGGTAGCCGATCGCGGCCACGCGAGCGAGTGTGCCCTCGAAGTCGCGCGCGAGCGCCTCGCGGACCGTATACAGCTGGAGGCCGATGCGCTCGAGGCGCTCTCCCGTCACGTCGCCGGATTCCGCCGCCGAGTCGCGCGGCGCCGAGCACGCGGCGCCGCTGCCGAGTCCTGCGACCGCGAGCGCGCCCCGTGCTCCGGCAACCTTGGTGGCAAGTGCGGCCAGAAACTTCCGGCGGTCCATCATGTGACGCTCCTCACCTCTGACCAGGTGGATCGCGGGCGCTGTGCCCACGACTGGACTATGCTGTCGCGAATCTGCCGCCACACCGCGGACCGCGCAACACGAACACCCCCTCCGGCGTGACGCGCGGTATTGTGCCGGGGGCAGGGAAGCCTTACCTTCCTCGCCCCTCCGCCACGTGCAGTCCCCGTGGCTGTTCATCGTCTGTTGTCGTGTAGTCGAGCGCGCAGCCTGCGCGGAATGGAACGGATGGGCGCTGACGATTCCTGGCCTCCCGAAGCTCACGGTACGAACCTGGACGCGTTGCGGGCGCAGGCGCTTGCCGCGATTGCGGATGATTGTCCACCGCATGTCGCGCAGCGAATCGTTGGTGTCGTTCTCGATCATCTCGCCGCGCAGCAGCGTGCGACCGAGCGTGCCGCCGCCATCGCCAACCAGGCGAAGACGCAGTTCCTCGCCATCATGAGTCACGAGCTGCGGACCCCGCTCAACGCGATTGCCGGGTACGTCCAGCTCCTCGAGATGGGAATCCGCGGCCCGGTCACCGAGCAGCAGCGTGCCGACCTCGAACGCATCGCGAAGAGTCAGCAGTACCTGACGCGACTCGTCTGCGATGTGCTCGACTTCGCGCGCATGGAAGTTGGCCATCTCACTGTCGCGGTCGACGACATCAGGCTTGCCGATGCGCTCGACGCGGCGGACACGTTCATCGCGCCGCAGGCGCGCGCGAATGGCTTGACCTATGAGTATTCCCGGCCGAGTGGCTCGCTCACGGTCCGCGCCGACCGCCAGCGGTTGGAGCAGGTCGTATTGAATCTGCTCTCGAACGCACTCAAGTTCACGCCGGCCGGTGGGCGGGTGACGCTCGATGCAACGACGCGCGCGGGCAAGGTGGTCGTCCGCGTTCGCGACACGGGGCGGGGCATTCCGGCCGAGCTGCAGGCATCGATCTTCGAGCCCTTCACGCAAGTCGAGCAAGGTTACACGCGCGACGTCGGCGGCGCGGGACTCGGGCTCGCCATCTCCCGCGAGCTCAGTCGGGCGATGGGCGCGGAGCTCACCGTCGAGAGCGCGCCCGGACACGGGTCGACCTTCGCGTTGCGACTTGAGCGTGGCACGACCACCGCAACGCCGTCGCACGGCTTTCCGCTGACGGCGGCAAAGGGTGGATTGGTGTCGTAGGCGGTTGTAGCGGCGGACACTCCGACTCGCCACGAGCCCGGATCAACGTCAACAGCGGAGCCGCGGATTCCGCGGATCACACAGATGATCGCGCATACCCTCACGCTCGACCCACGCGGCACCGTGAAGAGCCTGGAGATCGACAACCTGGCAACCTTCGGTCGCGTGGCCACGGATAGCGCGCAGGTGAGGCGATGAGGACGGTTCGAGAGCCGAGGTTGGAGTTTCGAGGGGGCGCTGGCGGCTGGCTGCTCGTCGCGACCCTCGCGGCTTGCGCGCCACAGAAAGCAACGACGGCGCCCGTCCCCGCCGTCGTCGCGATGGACAGCTCGAAGCTCCACCCTCGAGCCTCGAGCCTCGAACCTCGAACCGCCACCGGCGCTCGCTCGGACTACGATCTCGTCATCCGCAACGGCCGCGTGCTCGACGGCTCCGGCAATCCGTGGATTCTTGCCGATGTTGCCATCAGCGATGGCAAGTTCGTGCGAGTCGGCAAGGTCGACGGACGCGGGCGAACGGAGATCGACGCGCGAGGGAAGTACGTCTCTCCCGGCTGGATCGACATGATGGATCAGTCGGGGTCGATCCTTCCGCGCAACGGGTTGGCCGAGAACAAGCTGCGCATGGGTGTGACGACGGCAATCGGTGGCGAAGGCGGGACACCGGTGCCGGCGTCGCGTATCGGCGAATACTTCGCGACGATGGAGCGGCAAGGGATCAGCATCAACTTCGGCACATACTTCAGCGAGACACAGACACGAGTCCCGGTTCTCGGCATGTCCGCCCGCGCGCCGACGGCGGCCGAGCTCGAGCGCATGCGCGCGATCATGGACACGGCAATGCGGCAGGGCGCGATGGGCATGACGACAGCGCTCATCTACCCGCCGAGCAGCTATGCGACGACCGACGAGCTGGTCGAGGTCGCAAAGGCGGCGGCGCGACACGGCGGCACGTACGCCAGCCACATCCGCGGTGAAGGGAAGGAGGTCGTCCAGTCGGTGCGCGAGGCGATCGAGATCGGTGAGCGTGGCGGCTTGGCCGTCGAGATCTTCCACCTCAAGGTCGCGCATCGCCCCGGCTGGGGCGTGCTGATGGACTCGGTGCGGCAGGTAGTCGAGGCGGCCCGTGCGCGAGGCGTCGATGTCGCGGCCGATATGTACGTCTACACAGCGGGTGGTACCGGGCTCGAGGCGACGATCCCGAGCTGGGCGCACGAGGGCGGCCGCGACTCGCTTCTCTCACGGCTCGGGCGACCAGCGACGCGCGAGCGTCTCAAGCGCGAGCTGCAGACTGGGGCGCCCGGTTGGTGGAACATCGTCGAGGCGGCAGGTGGATGGGAGGGTGTCGTGCTCGTCAACGCACGCAACGCGACTAATGCGCGCCACGAGAACAAGACAATCGCGCAGATCGCGCGCGAGATGAATCGGGAGCCGGCCGACGTCGCCTGGGATCTGGTCGCCCAGGGCAGCGGCCGGGTGATGGCGATCTACCATATGATGAGCGAACAGGACATCGAGACCGCTCTTCGCTTCCCCTGGACGAGCATCGGCAGCGACGCCGGCGCCGTGCTCTCGCTTGGCGCCACCGATGCGACTGGACTGCCCCATCCGCGCAGCTTCGGCAATCACGCACGCGTGATCGCGCGCTACGTCAAGGACCGCCGCACGATCTCGCTGGAGGAGGCCGTGCGGAAGATGACCTCGTGGCCTGCGACGCGAATGCGCCTCGCGAATCGTGGCACGATCGAGGAAGGCAACTGGGCCGACGTGACGATCTTCGACCTCGCCGCGCTCGACGACCGCGCGACCTACGAGCGGCCGATGGAGTTCCCGGCCGGCATCGAGTACGTGATCGTCAATGGCGTCGTAACGATCGACCGCGGCCGCCATACTGGCGCGAAGGCGGGGAAGGTGCTCTACGGGCCGGGAAGAGCGGACAATCCCTGAGCCCACAGTCCGCAGCCGTACTCACGTCCAATTCACCAACTCGATGTCCGCGAGATCGTCGACGATTAGCTGCATCGAGTCGAAGCTGACTGGCGCGAAGCCGTCGAAAAGACCCGGGAGGTCGACCCCGCGCCCGACGTTGTAGCCACGTCGAAACGACGCAGCCCAATCGGCCCCATACTGCGATGGGTCAGTGCCCATGAAGATCACCGCGTGCTGGCCCGTCACGCCGACGATCGTCGATGCGTAATAGTCAGCGCTCGCGGCGAGCGGGCCGTCCCTCAGGTCCGGGTCGGTCGTGAGGAGGATGACGCCGATGCCAAGGGCGCCGTCGTAGGTGGCGACGGTCGGGAGATCTCGATCGAACGTGACGCTGAACCGATTGGTCGTTCGATCGATCGTGCCCTCGCCGAAGATGTACGCCACCGACTCGTTGGCGGTCGACCAGAGAACGACGACGCGTGCCGTGGCCGGAATCGGCGCCCCCGAACGGTTGACGATCGTTCCCGACACGGTCGGCCCGCGCAAGCCCGTTGGACCGTCGGAACAGGCGTTGAGCATCGCTCCGAGCACGAGCAACAGGACAGTGCGACGCCGCGTCGCCGACGGCAGTGGTGAATGGCGCATCTGCAGCCTCCGGTTCGAGTCTGCCAGCCAAATGCGCGACCCTGCCGGTTTCTGTCAGATGCCGGCCTGCACCATGCGTCCGACGAGCTCCTTCACGAGCTTTCCGCACACCGGCGCGGTGAGGCCGACCGGATCCTGACTTGGGTTGAACTCGACGACGTCGGCGCCGACGATCGGAGCCTCGATCGAGTGGATGAGGTCAATGACGTCGCGCACGCTCAACCCACCAGGCTCGCGATGCGATACACCGGGCGCGAAGGCGGGGTCGAGCACGTCGACGTCCAGCGAGACGTAGACCGGACCGCTGACCGCCGGCCGTGTCCGCGCCATCCACCGTCGCATGTCGATCACATCGACGCCGAACCGGTCCGCTTGCGAGCGCTGGTGCGCGTTCATCGTCCGCACGCCGACCTGCACGAGCCGGTCTGCCAACCCGTCCTCCATCACGCGTGCGAATGGGCAGGCGTGGGAGTAGCGGTCGCCCTCGAAGTCGGCGTAAAGGTCGGGATGCGCGTCGAAGTGCAGGATGGTGAGCGACCGGTGCAGCGGCCGGAGCGCGCGTACGACCGGATAGGTGACCGAATGATCGCCCCCGAGCGCGACCGGCCGACCGCCATCCTGGAGCACGCGCCTGATGCCGGCTTCGATCGCGCCGCGCACGTCGGTCGTGTTCGCGAGATCGACGTCGCCCGCGTCGGCAAGCGCGTCCGGCCGTCCGAGGTCGAGACCGAGCTCACTCCACGGATTCGACGCCGGCGAGTGGAGTGCCTCGCGGATGAGTGGTGGCGCAGCGGCAGCCCCGCGGCGGAATGACGAGCTGCCGTCGTACGGCAGGCCGATCAGCGTCGGTCTGCCTTTGCTCACGGCGCCGCCGCGCTGTCGAGCAGCCAGATCGTGCGCTCGACACCGCGCACGCGTGCAGCCGGCAAGTCTGGACGGTCGCCCCCGAGAATGCGCGCGGCGACGTCACGCTTCTCCGCACCCGTGCAGAGGAACAGCACAACCCGCGCGCGGTTCAGGACCGGCAACGTCAGTGTGACGCGCTCCGGGACCTTTGCCCGCGGGGGCGCATGCACCGGCGCCGCCCATCGTCTTCGCTCGTCGATCACGACGTCGTTCGGAAAGAGCGACGCCGTATGACCGTCAACGCCGACGCCCATGATCGCCAGGTCGAACGTTGGCGTATCCGGATCGTCGGCGAACAACTGCCGCAAGCGTGTGTCGTACTGGCTTGCCGCCGGCTGCGGACCGAGCTCGCCGAGGATGCGATGAACCCGTGTTTCGACGATCGGGACGTGCTCGAGCAGCGTCGTCCAGGCGAGCCGGAAGTTGCTCGCCGGGTTGTGGGGCGGGATGCACCGCTCGTCACCAAAGCAGATGTCGGCGCTGTCCCACGCGATGCTCTCTCGATAGTCCCGAGCCAGCTGCTGGTAGAGTGGTCGCGGCGTCTCGCCGCCGGCGAGCGAGACCGCGAATCGACCACGCTGCGCACCCGCATCATTCGCGATGGTCGCGACCTGCTCCGCCGCGCCTCGCGCGAGCAACTCCGGACTGTCGAATACCACCGTCGTACGGGGTGGGGCGCCTGTGCTCACGACCCCGCACGTGTCAGAAGGTGTGGGGCATCCGGCTCCCGCACGTCGTCTCGCCGTGGCCACCTCGCCCACCGCTCGTCGTGGCGAGCCAGCAACGCGTCCGCTTCCTCGGGTCCCCAGCTGCCGGCCGGATACTCGACGATCTTCGATTTGCCATCGAGAAGCGGCGTGAAGATCCGCCACGCCGCTTCCACTTCGTCGGCGTGCACGAACAGCGTCTGATCGCCCTCGAGCACGTCGACGAGCAACGTCTGGTACGCTTCGGGAAGCTCGGGGTAGCGTTCCTCGTAGTAGAAATCGAGTGGCAGGCGGTCGAGACGCAGCGGTTTGCCCGGCGCCTTCACGTGGAAGTACAGCTCGAATCCCTCGCGCGGCTGAATGACGAGCCGTAGCGTGTTGCGGTGAAGCTCGGCGCCGCCCATCGGCTCGAAGAGCCACACCGGCGGACGCCGGAACTTCACGACGATCTCGGTCAGCCGCTCGGGCAACCGCTTGCCGGTTCGGATGTAGAACGGCACACCCTGCCAGCGCCAACTGTCGATGTCGAGCTTGATCGCGACGTACGTCTCGGTCCGCGAGTCGGGCGGAACCCCTGGCTCCTCGAGATAGCCGGGCACGGTCTGCCCGTCGATCGTCCCCCGCGCATAGCGAGCGAAGACGACGTTGCGCGGTGTGATGGACCGCACCTGCTCGAGCGCCTTCACCTTCTCGCGGCGGACGCCGTTTGCAGACAGCTGGGCCGGAACGTCCATCGCCACGAGCGACACGAGCTGGGTCGCGTGATTCTGAATGATGTCGCGGATCGCGCCCGCCTTGTCGTAGTAGGCCGCGCGGCGCTCCACCCCCAGCTCTTCGGCGACAGTGATCTGGACGCTTTCGACGTGGTCGCGATTCCACAGCGACTCGAAGATCGCGTTCGCGAAGCGAAAGATGAGGATGTTCTGAACTGTCTCCTTGCCCAGGTAATGATCGATCCGGTAGACCTGCGACTCGTCGAACCACCGGTGCACGAGCTCATTCAGCTGGCGTGCCGACTCCAAATCGCGCCCGAACGGTTTCTCGATGACGATGCGTGTCCACCCCGTGCTCTTGTTCAGTCCAGCGTCCCCGAGCCCTTCGACCGTTGGCGGGAAGGCGGCGGGTGGGATGGCGAGGTAGAACGCCCGGTTCTGTGGCACGCCGCGCGGTCGCTCCAGCTCCTCGATCCGCGAACGGAGGGCCAGGTATTCCTCCGGCCGCCCCTCGCGGACGTTGTGATAGAAGACGGCATGCTCGATCCATCGGTGCAGCTCGACGTCCGACATGTCGCACGCTGGCGCGACCGCCTCGAGCACGAGCTCGCGATACGAGCGGTCGTCGATCGTCGGCTCGCGCGCGATTCCGAGGATGACGCACTTCGGGCAGAGAAATTCGTGACGTCGCAGCACGGCGAGCGCGGGCAGGAGCTTCCGTCGCGCGAGGTCGCCCGTGCCGCCAAAGATCGCGAACGTCCAGCACTCGTGTCGGCGCTTCATCGGCGTCATGCCTGCTTGACGGCGTGCCCGCCGAACTGGTTCCGCAGTGCGGCGAGCAGCCGATCGGCGAACGACTCCTCGTCGCGCGAGCGCAGGCGCTGGATGAGCGCGAGCGTGATGACCGGCGCCGGCACGTCGAGGTCGACCGCTTCGCTCACCGTCCACCGGCCCTCGCCGGAGTCGGACACGTACGGCGCGACGTCCTTCAGCGTTGGATCCTCGGCCAGTGCGCGCGCGGTGAGGTCGAGGAGCCACGAGCGCACCACGCTTCCATGGCGCCACAGCTCTGCGATCGCGGCGAGGTCGAGCTCGAGCTCCGTCTTGTGGCGCAGGATCGAGAACCCTTCGGCGTAGGCCTCCATGAGCCCGTACTCGATGCCGTTGTGCACCATCTTCACGAAGTGGCCGGCGCCGCTTGGTCCAACGTGCGCCCAGCCGCGATCGGGCGCCGGCGCGAGCGTCTCGAAGATCGGCCTCAGCTTCGCGGCCGACTCCGCGTCCCCGCCGATCATCAGGCTGTATCCTTCCGCGAGCCCCCAGATCCCCCCGCTCGTGCCAACGTCGAGGAAGTGGACGCCGCGGCGCGCCAGCGCGGCGGCGCGTCGCATGGAATCCTTGTAGTTGCTGTTCCCCCCGTCGACCACGACGTCGCCAGGCGAGAGTCGCTCGCCGAGCGCGGTCACGGTCGCTTCGGTCGGCTCCCCGGCCGGCACCATCACCCACGCGGCACGTGGTGGCCGAAGCCGGTGCACGAGATCGTCGAGCGACGCCGCCGCCGTGGCGCCCGTTGTGGTGGCGCGCGACGACGCGTCGGGGCTGCGATCGTAGGCGACGACGTCGTGGCCGCCTCGCTCGAGGCGGGCGGCCATGTTGGCGCCCATGCGCCCCAGGCCAATCATGCCTATCTGCACTGGATTCAAGCTCCGTATGCTTGCGACAACCTATACACAATCCCGTGTCGACACGATGGCGTCGAATATCTTGCGGGTGGGCAATGACAAGAGTATCGTCGCCCGAACGCACCACCAGAGTTGCCTCACCTCGTTCGGCCCAGCGCCACGTTCGCGCTGATTGGGCCGGCGGCGAGATACATGAGCGCCGCATCCCCGCCAGGAGGCATCATGTCGCACGCGCATCTCAGACTGAGCCCTATGTCGACCGTTCACAGGGTACTGCTCATCCTCATCTTCTGCTGTGTGCCAATGGCGCCTCTCGTGGCACAGACTGGTGTCGTCGCCGGTGTTGTCGTCGACGCGCGAACGCAGCAACCGGTTGCCAACGTACAGATCAGCGTCGTGGGAACGACGATCGGTGCCTCGACGGGCGAAGACGGTCGTTTCCGCCTCGGCGGACTGAGTGGAACGCAGGTCGAGCTGCGCCTGCGACGGGTCGGCTTCGCGAGTCGCAGCGAGTCCGTGCCCGTCGGTGCAACGGACCTCCGATTGAACATGAGCGAGGCCGCGCGCGTCCTCGACGAAGTGGTCGTGACCGGCACGGCGGAGCCAGTCGAGCGTCGTGCCCTTGGTCACGCGGTGACGAAGGTCAACGCGGTCGAAGTGCAACAGCTCGCGCCGGCGCAAAGCACGTCGAGCTTGATCAACGCCCGTGCACCGGGTGTCGTGCTCATTGCCGGAAGCGGCGCCGTCGGCGCGGGACCGCGCATCCGCGTCCGCGGGTCCTCCAGCTTCTCGATCACCGACCAACCGCTGATCTACGTCGACGGAGTGCGCATTGCCAACGACGTCTCGACGGGACCGACATCGCAGTTCTTCGGGTCCGCCGTCATCTCGCGCTTGAACGACATCAATCCGGACGACATCGAGAGCATCGAAGTCGTAAAGGGGCCTGCGGCAGCAACGCTCTATGGGACCGAGGCCAACAACGGAGTGATCCAGATCATTACCAAGCAAGGCCGTGCGGGGCGGGCGACGTTTTCACTCACGGCACGTGAAGGACGAAACTGGTTCAACGACGCCGAGGAGCGGATTGGGTACAACTACAGCCGCAATCCGACGACTGGCGTCATCGAACGCTGGAGCGCGGTCGAGCAGGAACGCCTCCGCGGCACACCGCTCTTCGCCAGCGGACCGGTTCGCTCGTACGACCTCGGCGTGAGTGGCGGAATCCCGCAGGTGCGCTACCACATCAGTAGCGGCTACGACAACGAGAGGGGTATCGAGCCGACCAACAGTCTATGGCGTTTCACTGGGCGCGCGAACGTCACCGTGTCGCCGCGGCCGAGCCTCGACATCAATGCCTCGGTTGGGCAAGTACAGCAAAAGATCAACGTTCCGCTGGAGGCAGGCGGCGGGATGTGGTTTAGCGCCTTCTTCGGTCAGACCCCGCGCACGGCCGCAGACCAGCTGCGACGCGGATTCTTCTCCGCCCCCCCGGAGGCCTTCTGGGACGCCTTCAAGACGTACCAGCGCGTCGCCCGGACGACGACGAGTCTCACCGTCAACCACCGGCCGTTCGGGTGGCTGAGCCACCGGCTGACCGCCGGCACCGACATGACCGGTGAGGACAACGTCAACGAGACGGAACGTATGGGCCCGTTCCTGCGGCAATTCTT
>WUUC01175452.1_pt1 | contig 13343 bp, 25 predicted proteins | sample 6278441 | NCBI WGS metagenome assembly WUUC01 (sample SAMN13675441, study PRJNA597444) | soil metagenome | isolation source: soil | place: USA: Washington | collected 2017-10 | reverse complement strand
GACTGCCCAGGCCTTGGTCCATCGATGGATCTGGACATCCCCCGGTATTTCATCGATGGACCACGTCATGGCCATCGATGCCTGCGATGTCAACCCCCGAACGGCCCTTGACATCGCCCGTTGCCCTAGTATCGAACGCATGGACCCCATGACATGCACGTTCGTGCTTCACGCACAAGAGAATGAGCGCTTCGCCCCGGGCTGCTTCGATGACTCCGTCGGGGACACCGTGCCGATCATCGACGGACGCTTTGCGGAAACCGGCGTCATCGTCAGTGTCGACGTCCAGCCGGACGGCCGAAGCGCTCACATCCGCTACGCCCGCACAGGTCAAGGCTCGTAGTCGCGGAACCACTCATCGATGAGGTGGTGCCACAGGTCCGGCCGTTCGGCCGTAGCGCGCTGGTGGCACACGTCAGCGGGAGTGTCAAGCACGACGATCCGCGCACCGGAGACGGTCGTCCGCTGCCAGGGCTTCGGCGCGCAGGCGATGATCCACGCGTGCTCCAACTGGTGCCGCTCCCCGAGTCGGTGCATCACGGCGTCCCGAGCGGCCCACACGAACGGCATCCACGCCCGGCCGTCGGTGTCGTGCAGCTCCCCGCCGCCGAGCGCCACCCGCAACGCATCGAGATCCACCACCAGGTCACGCGGCCCGCGGTGCTCGGTCACGTAGGCGTTCTTGCCGCTGCACGGTGGCCCGGCGACCAGGGTCACCCGACGACCGCCCATGCCGGCCTGCACCTGCTCACAGCGATCGCAGTACCCAGCCGGCCGCCGCGCCCGTCCAGGACACCCAGGCCGGCCGCACGGATACCTCACGTCGCGATCCCCTCGCCCGGCGCAGCGCCCGCCCAGCATCGCTCGACGCGTGCCCGGATCAGCGCAAGGTACGGCTCGTGACTCTCCACAGCGACCACGTCGAAGCCTTCCAGAATGGCCGCTTCAACCGTCGTGCCACTACCCGCGAACGGATCGAGCACCGCCCCGCCGGGCGGAGTGACCAGCCGGACCAACCACCGCATGAGCGCCAGCGGCTTGACCGTCGGATGCTGTACGCCGTCCACGCTCGGCCGCTCCCGAGTCGGAGCCTTGGCCTGATACCGGAACGTAGGAAAGAAGCGCGACGCCCCGCCGGAATCACAGTGTCCGCCGGTCGTCCAGTCACCAGCCGAACCGCCCATGCTGACGGTGCGGTTATGCGCCTCAGCCGTGTTATTCCGTGGTCGATCCGTGCTGACACTGACGCCGCTCTGTTCGTCCAGGGCAGCGACAGGACAGCCGGAGATACACCCGTCCGGCCCGGCGCACGCGTCGCCACCGTTCCACGCGACCGCGTGTGACAACACCACGTTGGCCGGCCATCGACCGGCGCCGGATCCGTTGACACGGTCGCCGGAGAACGCGCCGCCCTCCCACGCCGATGTGGTGCCGCGCTGGGTCCGACGAGTCGATTCGGTCCCAACCCGACACCCGTCGATGTTCAGCGCCCCCGTGCCGTGGGTCAGCACGTTGTCGACCACGGTGCCCCGGAGCGGCTTACGCGCGACCGTGATCGGCTCCGACGCAGGCTTGAGTGCCGTCCCCCAGCCGGCCCACTCCCGCGCCTCGTCGGTGGCGGGTGCGGTAAGCGTCGGACCGCCAGTGTTGCCGCCCGCGTAGATACCCTCATACGCGATACCGGATACGGCACGATGATTCGGATTGTCGCCCACCACCTCACGCGCAGCTCCGGCCGCCTTGTCGATAGCCTTGCTGACGTCGAGCGATTTCGGGAAGCCCGACCCGTACAGCCACGTGATCGTGTCGCGGATCTCGAAGCCGGCGTCCTCGATGGCACAAGCCATCCGATGCGCGGTGCGGGTTCCACCGAACGCGAGCAGGTGCCCGCCCGGCTTCAGGACCCGGTAAGCCTCACGCCACATCCCGACGTCGTACGCGACCCCTGACGCATCCCAGCGCTTGCCCATGAACCCCAGCTCATAGGGCGGGTCACACACGATGGCGTCGACGCAGGAATCGGGCAGCTCCAGCGCGCGCGCGTCACCCAGGCGGATTGTCACTTCACTCACGACACCCGCCCTTCCGCGCAAGCACACGACGGGTGTCGATACATTGTCACGATCGACGTCGATCCTTCCGGCCGCGTTCGCCCAGGTCAGCGCCGATGCGTAACCCGCGGACGATCACGATCGTTGACCATGACGTGAGCGCAACACGCTGCATCATCGACGTCACCGCGGGAGTACTGCCCGGCCACGCCGAACCGGAGTACGGCCGGCGATGGACCATGAGCGCCGCACAGTGGGACGAGGCGCAGAGGCAAGGGCCGGACCAGTGCGCCGCGCTGCTCTCCGAACTGTCCGGACAAGCGGCGGGGTGGGCGGCGTACCTACAGCTCCAGCCGGAGCGGCTGAACTGGGTGCGTACCGAGTGGGTGTGGCTGTGACCGACGCACCGGAGCAGGAGCCGGACGGCTGGCCGCCCGGGTGCGGCGGTCTACCGGCCGGCTGCCCCGAGTGCATCGGGCTGTACCGCGCCGCCGTCGGGCCGAACGCGCCGACCTGCATGGCCTGCGGGGAGAAGCACTGGGCGTACGAACGGTGCCCGAGCGCACCAGCGGCCGACGGGGCGTACGACGCTGACGGCATGATCGACGGTGGCCGGTCCGGATCGCCGCACGAATCGTCCGACCCGGACCAGACGGACCAGCCGTGACCGCGCCTACCGGTACGCCCCGGCGGCGGCCCACACACACGCTGGTGGTCCCGCTGGACATCCTGCCGGACATCGTGGGCGAACTGATCGACGCACACTGCACGTTCACCGCGGAGTACCGGGCGCGCGACGTCTGGCACCTCGGCGTATTCCAGGATGGCGCGCGCATCGTCACAGACCTGCTCGGCCCACCGCGCACCATGGACAGCCAGCCGTGACCGGGCGCGGCCCACTGATCGTCCCCGTGCGGATCGGCGTAGCCGTAGCACTGCTCTGCGGCGCCGGCAGCTTTGCGCTGCTGCACTGGTTGCGGGCGGCCTACGCGCCGGCTGGCGAGCTGGTCGCGTCCATGCTGATTCCGCTGCTCGGGATGCCGCTCGGCGCCCTGTCCGGAACGATCGGGTTCCTGGCCGGCCGCTGGTGGTGGCGTCGGTCGCTGCGCCGTAGGACCATCGACGGGTGAGTGAAACGAAGTACGCCCGAGATCGGGTACTGCGGATCGACAGCCGAGACGCTCAGGTGTTGATCGGGTCCGTCATGGCGCGCATCACCGAACTGTCCGCACTGCGTCAGCGGATGGAACCGGGAAGCTGGTCGGACGCCCACATCGCGCAGGAACTAGGGATCCTGCGGAGCCTTTTGGAGCGACTGTGCGACTGACCGACCAGGAAAAGTTGATCAAGGCCCTGGTCGCCGCCGCGCCACCGCTGTCGGACGACCAGCGCCGCAGGCTGGCAACGGTGCTCAGAACGACCGGGGAAGGGGCCGAGGATGCGCCGACGGCTGGCCAAGTTCTCGATGATCGCTGACGGCATGCTCTGTCTGGCGCTGCCCCGGGCGGCCCGATGGGTAGTCGTCGCCCGACTGGAGTCGGGCGCGTTCTACACGATGGATTACGTGGAGTTCATCTGGCACCGGAACGCAGTCAATTGGATCAGGTACGAATCACGGGCACTCGGCCAGGGCCGGTACGAACCGCGCCGGATCAGGGCCTAGCGCTGATTCTCGGCGTTCCAGCCGCCGGGTTGCCGCGCCGCCGTGGACCGGTCGTGGCAGGGCTTGCACAGTGGTCGGAGCCGTTCGTCGGCGTCCGGGTCGGCCACGCCCCGCATGACCAGCACGCGGCGGCTGACCGGGTAGTGGTCGGCCACCGTGGCGGGAGCGCCGCAGAGCACACAGAGCGCGTGAACGCCGAGGAACTCTAAACGCCGGGTCCGCCAGGTGCGAGTGGTGTAGACCCTGCCGGGGTTCGCTTCGGGCGGGGCGGCGCCGGCCACTCCGCGGCAACGCTGACAGCGTCCACCGCCAGGGCTGCGACCAGGACACCCGGGCGTGCCGCACGGTTCAGCAGGTCGGGTCGGCATGTGGTCGGCCCCCTCGCCGGGAAGGTGGCGAGGGCGCGGCCCGGACCGCCACGACACGAAGCCGCAGCATGGGACTTGTGCGCCGGCACTGGTCCCGCCGCTGTACGCGCATCGGAAGCGGGCAGACTGCGCCCCCGGTGCAGACGTTAATTGAACCGCTCCGCTTTGTCAGCGGATCGGCGGAAATTCAGGGATAATCCCGGCGGCATTCACTCACGCACAGTTATCGGAATCGATGTCACACTGAGGATTGAGACGGAGCGGGGCAGCCCGCCTTGAGCCGCCCGTGGTCCGCCCGAGCGGGGTTGCCGACCCCCGGACCGCCGACGCTCACGCGCCCGTTCCGTCTCGCCAACGGGGGGCGGCCTAGTCGATCCGCTCATACTCCCAGCGGGTGAGCGGATCCGGACCCTCGGAAGCATTGCTGCGGTCGCACCAGGCCGCAGCCTGCTTTGCGGTGCGCCACGTCAGGAACATCACCGGGAGGCGGTTACCCGACCCCAGCCTGACCACCACCGCCCGGTACCGATGCCGCCATGGCCACCAGCAGACCACCCGCCGCCTACTCATCGCCGGGTCGCTGTCCCCGGCGCCGGCCGCGCCACTTGCCCCGGTTGGTCGGCTGCTCGGGGCGCGACCGGAACGGCACGACGTTCGGCCCGAACCCGGCGGCATCCTCGTCGGCCCATTGCACCTCGATGTTGAATGCGGTCAGCGGTCGGTTCGGCGCCCCGTCCGGACGCAGGCCGGCCGACGCGCTCCACGCCGCGTGCAACGCCTCCACGCCGTCGAACCTCAGCGCCGCGGACTTGTCCGGAGTGGTCAACAGATGCGCCAGCGTCGGCAACCCGTCCGGCGACACTCCCGGGCGGGTCACGTCGTACTCCAGCAGCCATTGACCGTCATAGGCGGTAGGCGGCCCGTTGCACAACCCGAGTATCCGCATCACGTACTGCGTCATGCCCCCTGCCTCTCCTCGGCCAGCTTCCAATCAAAATTCGACTGCCACCGCTCGGCCGTGGTCTGCCGGTACGTACACGTCTCGCAGCGCCAGCCCTTCGCCCCGGCGACCAGCGGACCGTGCAGCGCGTTGCGGCACATCACCGGAGCATGCGCGGACCGCTGGTAGGCGTTGAGGCTGCGCACCTGCCGACGCGTGAAGGGCGCAACAACGACTCTCATGGCTCATCCCCCTTTACGGTGCCGTCTGCGACAAAGTGCCCACCAGTGAACGTGCCTCCGTCCATGGTGGCTCCATCCATCCGCCCGTGCACCTCCCACGGACACGCCTGACAGAACACCACCGCCCGCACGGTCGCCGATGCCTTGATCTGTGCACCCGACAGGGAGTACGTACCGAGAGGCTTGGCGACCAAGCCCCACGACAGTGCGACGGGGGCGGCGCCGCACAGGGGGCAGTCCTTGCCCAGGACAGCCTTTCCCGAGAGCGGAGCGGCCTGACCATCGCTCATGACGGTTCCTCGGGTTCGACGTACAGAGCGGCCCAGCAAGTGGCACACAACATGTCCTCGACGGACACCGGACCGGACAGGCAGACCGCGCAGTATTTGAACTCGTGGCAGGTCCCGCAGTAGCTCCAGAGCAGGTCATAAAGGCTGCTGCTAGCGCTACCGCAGTCGGGGCAGACGAACCGACGGGCGGAGTCAGTCATCGGCTTCCCCCTCCCGCTTGCGTCGCTTGCGGTGGCGCTTGACCGTGGACAGTGCCAGGACATCGCGGTATCGGTACTCCCACGTGCCGTTGCGCCAGCGGCCGGGCAGCCGGCCGCTGCGCCGTAGCTGGGCGATGCTGTGCACTTCGATGCTGGCCACCTCCGCGGCCTGGCGTGGATTGAGCCAGTCGTCGAGACTGAACGTGACAAGTTTGCTGACCGCCCAGCCCTGCCCCCACAGCGTCAGCCGCTTGTCCAGCGCCGCGCAGGCGTCCGGATCGGACTCGGCCAGCCGCGCCCGATACGCCAGCGCCACCCGTCGCGCCACAACGACCGGCGAGTCACCCGGATATGGCCAGCGGTCAGCCATGGCGAATCGTCCCTGTCATGTCTGCGTCCCCCCGTCCTTGTGACGTCCGCATAGGTCTGTCATCGACCCGGCGCGGCGTCGCCGGGTCCAGCCCTGGTCGGCGGCGAGACGCCGCGCCCCCTCCGGAGTGTCCGCGATGATGACGAACGGACACGACTTGCGCCGACCGCTGTACCAGGACATGTCACAGCGCAGCGTCCGCCGCTTCTGGTCCCACGTCACCGGCCCTCGTCCACGGACACGCACAGCCGCACCACCCGGGCGATCGTCGCCGCGGATACCGGCACGGTGAGATCCACATCGTCGGGGACCGCGCCCAGGTTGAAGCCGAGATCCTGCACTCCCGGGTAGCGCAGCGCACTGGCGGCGGCGATGCGGAACATGTTCTCCCGCGTCATCCGCAACGTGGCATGCCCGCCGCACGTGCAGCCGAACACCATCATGTCGTCACTCACCGGTGAACTCTCCCCGCAACTTGTCCGGCGGCGCGCTGGCGGTACGTCCCCTGTCCCGGCACACGACGATCTGTGGGATGTCGTCCTGCCCGTCATTCCACTTGATCCGCCGGCCGGGCTGCGGACTCACGATCAGGTTCCAGGCGAGCAGGATGTAACCGAGCTGGTCGACCGCGCGCAGGCGGTTGCCGACCCGGCGCCGTTCGTCCATGTTCTCGCGCAGGATCAGCCGCGGATCATCGATGTCGAGCATGATCCGGGAGTCGCCCTTCGCCCCGGTCACCAGCCCATTCAGGAACGCCCGCACATAGACATTGTCCTTACCGTTCGCCTCGCGGAGCAGGTACGTGGCGGCGCACAGTGCCGAGGCGACCACCTTCCCTTTGGTCGCCCGCTTACGAGCCCAGGCAACGGCGTCGCCCAGTCGTTGCGGATCACCCTTGAACGCGTCGTACAGCACTTCGTTCGACGTCCTCCGTCTGAGGAACGCCCGGGGGAACGGCTCGCGGTAGGCGGCGATCAGCCGCACCGTGGTCCCGACGGTGTTGCGGTCCGCAACGTCGTCCTTGCCGAGCAGGTCGGCAATGGAGCGGTTGCGGCCTTCATCGATCACCTTGAAATTCTCCGGCGGCATACCGACTGCGAAGGCGACGGAGATCGGCGTATCGCTGTCGATGCACGCCTGTAGCCGCTTCTGCCCGTCCTGGAGCACCTTGCGGGTGTCGATGGCCATACCCTGGTGCGTCATCCGGAACCGTTCGTCAGCCATCACCGTGCGGTAGTACTCGACGGTCGGTTTGTGTGCGGGGACGTTGTCCACGTTAAGGCGCATCAGTTGCCGGGCCAGCGGCGGATCGATGGTCACGAACTCAATCCGCGGTCCCGGGTGGTCAGCGACATACCACTCATACGGATACGCCTGCGGACCGGCGTACGGCCCCGCCGCCTTGACAGTCAACTGTTCCGCCGCCTTGGCCATCTTCGCCGCCTTGGCGTCCGCTGCTTTGCTCTCGGCGGCCAGCCGCGCCGCCTTGTCCGTGGAGTGTTTATCCTCCAAGGCCTTCAGTTTGTCGCTGAACCCCTTGGAGTTCAGGAACGACAGCACCCGTTTCGGCGCGTTGCCGTCGGAGTAGGTGGCATGGATCAGATATGGGGTCCCGTCGTCGAACGTTATCCGCCACCCACCGCCCGCCCCTCCATCCGGTTCAACGGTCCATTCTTTGATCTTCCGGCACTTGGCGAGAATCTCATTGATCTCAGTCTTTGTCGTCGCCATGCCCGTCACCTTTCCGTCGGCATTCCCTCGTTCTATCTCCCGCCGCCCCGTGATCACAACGGCGGCGGCGGTGCCGTAGTGCCCAACGAACGATCACCCGCCGGGGTTGCGCCCCGGATCAGGTGATGCCGCACCGCCCGTCCGCCACCCCCAGCCGCCGGCACCCGTCCCGGCGCGGCACGCGCCCTCCTGCCCGCCCTCCCGCCCCGGTCCCGTCACCTCAGCTCTCTAACGGCACAGAATCGGCCGACCCTTAGCCGGGTACCTCCGAGGCGTGTTCGTCGCTCTGTCGCCGTTCCCTGAGGCGGGAACGGGCATCGTCGGTCAGCGGCCAGCGCCAGATTCCGTCGGTTTCGGTCATCGGCACCTTGAGCGTCGCCGGGTCGAGGCACTGCCCGTCGCGTCGGTGCTTGTCGAAGCCGCTGGCCGATCCGAACGTGCGATGGCACGCGCCGCAGTGCGCTTGCGCCGGAGTGGGGCGTCGGCAGTCGTTTGTGCAGGTCATGAGCGGTTCAACCCCGTTCGGCGGTCAGGGACACGGCGTCGAGCAGCAGATTCACGTACCGGCGGTAGTCGTCGACGCCCTGGCGGCGGTCGCACACCGCGCAGGACACCGTGTCCGAGCCGTCGTCGCGCCAGAGCGCCTCTGCCCCGCAGCTCTGGCAGGGACCGGGCAACGCCGTGGTGAGCCTGGTCGCGCCCACCGCACGTTCAGCGGTCAGGTGCAGCGCCCGCAGCGTCTCCATCCCGGCCGGTCCGTCGCGCTCCACCGGCCCGGCGTCCAGCCCCTCGGCGTAGCCCCAGGTCGGTCCCAGTGCGGCGAAGGTCCAGACGTGGGCGGTCAGCACCCGCGCGGCCTGGGTCACCGCCCAGACGTCGCGCACGCCGCGCCCCCGGCCCGGGCTCAGCCCGGCCGCCTCCCGGACCGGGGGTTCCCACACGGTCAATGTCCAGACGATGGCCCGGCGGAGTGCGTCCACCGCCAGCGCCATCGGCACCGGGGCGTCGGTGTCACCGCCAGACAGGGTGGGGGCGGGCCCTCGGCCGGCCGGGGTGAGTTCGGCGGCCAGTGCCGCATAGTCGCCCGGTAGGGCTGCGATGTCGGCGGCGGCACGGTTGACGCACCCGCGGCAGAGCGCCCCGGTCCGGTCGGCGGTCAGTGCAGGGCTGCGGGTGGTCCGGTCGAAGCCGACGCACCGGCGCGCGTTGACACAGTCGGCGGTCATGGCTTCGCCGCTGTCGTCGGTTGACCCGTATTCGGGATATTGATGAACGTGTCATGTCCGTCCCAGGGCTTGGGGTAGCGCAGTGGGGGCGAACCGACCCGTATCAAACGCCCCCCTTTAGGGGCGTTGATACGGGTCGTCGCCGCTACCCGCCGCGACCCGTATCTGATACGGCTTGATATGGGTGTGATACGGGTCGGCTTTTCGGGGCGTTCAGTCATCGTCGCCGTCCGAGGTCGGGACGATGCTGGTGGATACCTGGACGCCTTCGAAGGCGATCCCGGCCGCCGCCCGGCCGATCAACTCCCAGATCTTCAGAGCCAACAGCTCATCGTCAACCAGCACGTTCAGGGACAGCATCACGGTCCGCGTCTCACTGTCCATGCTGACCGCCCGGAGTGCTCGGTACGGCCCCGGTGACGTAGTGCAGCAACTTCCCCCGGGGCGCCGGAGTGGTGTACATCAGCCGGGCGGCCACCGCCGAGGACAGCGCGGCGTAGATGCGGTTCCGGTTGCCGCCGTGGCCGGCCACGATCTCGTCCTTGCCGAGTCCCGGATGCTCGCGGACCCAGTCGACCAGCGACGCCACGTGATCCTTTGCCGCGATCCCCCGGCGGTCATGACCGCCCATGGTCAGCCGGCCCGTCGACTGATCGAACGTCAACATCTCCTCATCGACGTCCACGTCTCTGCCGTGCGCCCGGAAGAACCGGCGCCCCTGGTCGTCGGTGGTCAGCAGCCACCGCGCGTCAGCCCAATCGTCCAGCCTGGTCGCACCCCGGGCACGCTCCATCCCCGGGGTCTGCTCCGCGCGGCCGGTGTGCGTCGGCAGGATCAACTCCCCGACGCCGGCCCGGCCCTTGATCACGTCCAGGGAATCGAGCACCATACCGACATCGGAATTGCTGTTCTCGTCGCCGCTGCCGTTCATCGCTCGGGCGAACGGATCGACAATCCACGTCTTCACGTTCCGCTCAATGAGTAGCTTCGTGATCCAATCCTCGACATGCGGATCGGTCAGCGGGAGTCGGAAGCCGCGCAGGTTGACCACACAGATTCGGTCCTGGTCCCGGATGCCGATCTTGCGGAGCCAGGAACGGTACTGACCTTCCGACACTTCGTAGTTGAATGCGGCGATCCGGCCGTCCGGCACGGTGACGTCGAACCGGTTGAGGAACCGTTCGCCATCGGCGAGGCAGCGCAGCAGGTTGTTGCACAGCGTCGTCTTACCCGACTTGAAAGCCGCAGTCAGCACCGCGTTGCCGTCGACGGTCAGCAGCTTGCCGACCCGGTACATGATCGGCGGATCGGGCAGCGCAAGTTCTTCGGCCAGCGACGGCCGGTACGGCGGTTCGCGCCATGCGGTCCGGAAGCGCTCCGATTCGGCCATCCGCCGCCCCTCCCACGCGATGCTCACCCGCCGCGCCTCCGCGGCCACGTCCGCCCGGTAGCGCAGCTCAGCCTGTGTCCGGGCGTCCAGCGCCTCAGCCGGCGTCTGAGCCGAGTCCTCGACCGACGGCGCCCCCGGTCCCGGGTCGCCGCGCATCGGCGGGAGCTTGTCGCTCAGGCCGGCGAGGTACGCCTGAATGTCGGCAGTCGGGTCACTGCCGTAGCCAGCGGCCTTGAGCGCTGACGCCGCTGCACTGTGGTCGCCCCCGTGGTTCAGCACCGCGTACGCGCCGAACTTGCTGTAGCTGGTGGTGTCGAACTCCGTCGAGGTGGAGAAACAGTGAAACCGGTCCGTGCCGTTGCCGTTCGTGGTAGCGGAGATTCCCTCGTCCTTGCCGGGCCGGCACCAGTCCCGGATATCCCCCCGGACGCGGACCAGCCGCCAGCCGTGCGGTTCGAGGATGTCCGCCCAGGACGTACGCGCCGCGTAATCCTCGCCGGGCGGCACCTCGCCGGGTCCTACGTCCCGAAGCGCAGGACCCGGCCGAGGCGGCGAGCTGGACACGGCATCCCCGCTTCGACCGGGGGCGGGCGGCGGCGTGATCTGTGCGATCAGCGCGGCGCACCGTTCGTGCAGCTCAGCAAGAGAATATCGAGCGCCGCTTCCGCCGGGGACCAGTCGGCACATTCTCTCCGTCCCCGCTTTGCGGTTCACCGTGCCCGGCAGGCGCAGCACCCGGGCGAGATCCCCGATCCCCTCGCCGTAGCGGTAGCCCAGCCGTTCGGAGCTGACCGCCACGACGCGTTGCCAGTCGGCGGACAGCGCCCCCGCCATGACGAAGTTGTCGCCGGTCAGCACCTCGACCGGCTTGAGTAGCCAGATCGGGTACATCCCGTGGCCACTGTCGATCAGCACCGTCGGAGCAGGCAGACCGGAGCTGGCCACGATCGACTCCGCGGCAGCCCAGTCCGGCGGCAGGTTCGGCTCCTTGTGCGCCGCCCCCGCGATGTCGATGTCCGCCCACAGTGCGGGCAGGCAGAGCGAATCGGCGTTGCCGCCCCGTTGTCCCCGACCGAGCGGAGCGGCAAGGGTGGTCATCCGTACGTACACGCCAAGCGGGCGGGCGGCGTCCAGTTCCGCGGCCCGGTCCACAGTCGCATCGATATCGCTGGTCGGGAAGGACGGGCCAGACCACATCGCCGTCGAGGCGATGTGGATCCGTCCGGAACTGTCGCCGTGCAGGATGCGCAACCACTGGCGCACCGCATCCCGGTCGAACTTCGGTGCAGCCATGGCACTTCCCCTACAATCGATGTCGGCACTACGGGGGTAGGGGCGGAACGGCCGGCCAGATCAGAACGCTGATCCGGCCGGCCGTTTCCCTGTCAGTACGGTGCGGGCACAGCCGCTTGCGCCAGGATCGTGCGCTGTTCCGGCGTCATCCGTGCCCACAGAGTCGGGTCGACACCCGGCGGCGGCCCGGGAACAGGCGCCGGGGTGGGCGACGGGGCAGGCTGCGGCGGCGTTCCGGGCTGCGGCGTGGGTACCGTCGGACCACCGTTGCCGTTACCGGCCACGTAGGCGGCGAGGTCCGGCTGCCCCTGATTGACCGCGTACACCGGCGGCGGGGCGGCCTGATACGACTGGGCTGGCTGCTGCTGGGCCGGCTGCTGTGCTGTCTGCTGCGCCGCCCCGTTCTGCGCGCCGCCCCGCCGCACCTGGACGTCGATGTGCTTGAACTTGCCGGTAGTCCCGGTGAACCTGACCGCGATGTGATCGCCGGTCTCCGGGCGCAGCTCAGCACACTTGCGCTTCGCATCGGTCTGCCCGACAGTCCAATCTCGCTGGACGCCATCCGCGTCATCGAAGAAACTGATCTGCGGAGCCTCCGTGCCGTCGTCGAACTTCTGCTTGACGACGGAGACGACAGTCCCCGAGAACCCGTCGCCGATCTTGTCCAGCTTCACGAAAGCCGGTTCCGGCGGCGCCTGCATTCCCGGCAAGTCCCATACGGATGTCATGCTGTCTGTCCAATCTGTTCGTTGGTGGTGTCGTCAACCTGATTCGTGTCGATGCCATGCTTGGTCAGTAGTGCCGTGAGCTGATCGACGCGTTCGCTGACCACGGCAACGTCTGCCTTGCGTTCGCGCGTTTCGGTCTTGAGCTGCTTCGCCATACGGGCATTGAAGTCGCGTTGCCGAGCAAGGTTCATCTCAAGCGCATCGATCCTGCGGCGGTCCTCATGCGACAACAGCGACCGGTCCGCCGACTGCGCCTTACGGTGCGCCGACTGAAGCTGACGCCCGGCCCGCTTCTGATGCTTGCCCGCCAGGCCGGCGTGATCGACGGGCTGGGCCATGATGTACCCAACGTTTCGTACCCGGCTGAACGTGCGTAGCCGGTCCAGCTCCATGTGACGCACTGCGCGCCAGAAAGCGCCCGGTCGACTGGCCGCCGCTGCATCGGGAAGCAGCGTTGCCAGGTCCGCATCGGTGACCACGTCTCCGATGTTCATCGTCACGATGTGTTCGTAAATCGCCTGCCACTGCGGCCGGTCATTCTTCGTCGCAAACAACCCCGGTCACTCCCCCTCGTTTTGCCGTCCTTTATGGGTGGTGCCCATGCCTTGCCGCGCCGCGCATGGCCTTGCCTTGCCATGCCCCGTTCGCGCCTTGCCTCGCCGCGCCTTGCCTTGCCGTGCCCCGCCCAGCCTCGCCCGGCCTCGCTTTGCCGTGCCTCGCCATGCGTGGGTGCCGGGGAGTCGAACCCCGACGAAGACCGTCCACCCGCCTACTGCTCCATGCCTTGCCGTGCCACGCCTCGCCCGGCCCCGCCTTGCCGAACCTCGCCGCGCGTGGGTGTCGGGGAGTCG
>WUUC01045568.1_pt1 | contig 13343 bp, 9 predicted proteins | sample 6278441 | NCBI WGS metagenome assembly WUUC01 (sample SAMN13675441, study PRJNA597444) | soil metagenome | isolation source: soil | place: USA: Washington | collected 2017-10 | reverse complement strand
GGTGCGGCCGAAGGAGTTGGCGGCGCGGGTGACCTCGACGATGATCACCTTCATCAGCTCCGGGTCGTGGTGGTAGGAGTCGACGATGAAGGCGGCGACCGCGGCCAGCTTCGCCCGCGGGGCCTCGCCGTTGCGGTCGGCCTCCTCGATCGCGCTCAGCAGCAGCGACCAGCGCTCGACGAAGAGCTCGTCGAGAACCTCGTCCTTCGATTTGAAGTAGTGGTAGACGAGCCCGTAGGCGACGCCGGCCTCGTCGGCGATGTCGGCGACGCGGGTGGCGTGGAAGCCCTGGCGGGCGAAGACGCGGATCGCCGCGTCGAGGATCTGGCGGCGCTTGTCGACGGGCGGCGCTTTGGCCATCAGGCGTGCGCCTCCCGCGCCTCGGGCCAGGCGTAGGCGGCGGGCTGTCGGTTGGCGAGCGAGGGCAGCGCCTCGCGCACCCGCTCCTGCGCGGCCAGGTCGAGCTCGGCGGCGACGAAGCACTCCTCGTCGGGGGCGGTGGCGAGGACGAGGCCCCAGGGGTCGATGATCGCCGAGCGCCCGTAGGAGGCGAAATGCGGCGGCGCCGCGCCGACCTGGTTGGGGGCGAGGACGAAGACCTGGTTCTCGATCGCGCGGGCCCGCAGCAGCACCTCCCAGTGGTCGCGCCCCGTGGCGGCGGTGAAGGCCGAGGGGACGGCGAGGAGCCGGGCGCCGCGCAGGGCGAGGATGCGGAACAGCTCCGGGAAGCGGAGGTCGTAACAGACGCTGAGGCCGAGCACGGGGCCGTCGACCGGGGCGGTGACGATCTCCTCGCCGGCCCGCTCGTGGTCGGACTCGCGGTAGGAGACGCCGGCGACGTCGACGTCGAACATGTGGATCTTGCGGTAGGTCGCGAGGTCCTCGCCACCGGGCCCAATCAGGACCGAGGTGTTGAAGGCCTTCTCGGAGTCCCCGTCCCCCCCGCGCTCGGAGATGCTGCCGGCGAGCAGGTGGATGCCGAGCTCCCGAGCCCAGGCACGGGCGGCGGTCAGGGTCGGGCCGTCCAGCGGCTCGGCGCCAGCCAGCAGCTCCTCGCCGCCGGCCAGCAGGTTCCACTTCTCCGGCAGCGCCACCAGCTCCGCCCCGTCGGCGGCCGCGGCCCGGACCAGGCGCTCGGCCGTGGCCAGGTTCCTCGGCTTGTCACCGGTCGAGTTGAGCTGTACGACTGCTGCGCGCAACGCTTCGAATCCTCCGCGATCGGGGTCTGCCGATGGTTGACTGACCAGTCAATCGACCCGGTTCAGTATAGGCGCCCGTCGGCAGGTTTAGTCGGTCTCTGCCTTCCGGAAGGCATCCTCCACCGCGGCTATCACCCGATGCTGATCATTGACTACCTGCCAGTAGGAAGGTCGAACCAGGTCGTATCCCAGCAACCGAAGCTCGAGATCGCGAGCGTGATCGTCCTCGAATGCGGAATGCCCCCGGTGATAGCGGTAACCGTCGGTCTCCACCACCACTCGTCGCTCGCGCCAGAGGAAGTCGACCAGCCTGGAGCCAACGCGGACATTGACCTCCGGCATCGGCCATTTCTGCTGCTTGCACAGCTCCAAAAAGATGTGCTCCAGCTCACTGCGCGTCGGATCCGGCGGATCGCTCAGTCCGGTGTCCAGTCCTCGCACCTCGGCTTGCCGAATCGCCTGGCGGAGTTCAGCCGAAGAGACAAGCTGATGCAGGTCGGAAATCGTCACGGCTGGGGTCGTCACTGGAATCTCCCTCCGATAGGAGCAGTGACCAGGCAACATCGTGGGACGGCGATGCAGGACGATTCCCCTGCGACGACTCCTGCCGCTTCCAACGGGCACAGAGGTTTCGACTGGGCCGGTACGCATGGGTAGCATTCCCCACAGCGAGGCGGCACTTCGATGGCTCAGCACCGCGCCCTCCCCGCCAGCGAGAACCGCGGCCATCCAGCGCCTCTCCCGAGACAACGTCGGATATCCCACCGCGTAGACCCCCTGATGAACCCTGTGCAGGCGGCCCGCTTCCAGCCGCCTTCCGATCGCGCTCGAACTCAGCCCGGCACCGAGCAGTTGCCGCCGGCTGACGACACCGTGCTGACGGGCCCCAAACGAAGAGATCACCCGGTCGGAATTGTCGCCTTTTGCCCGCATAGCGGATAAAAGGCGACAGCGCCGCGGATTCTCCCCCTTAGCGGCCCATCATGTAGGCGACAAGGCGGTCCCAGAGGCGGGTCGGGAGCACTGGGGCGACGCGGGCCTGAACCTTGGCGTCGACACCGACCAGGTAGCGGGTGCGGGGGTGCTCGGAGGTGAGGGCGTGCTCGATCGCGTCGGCGGCCTTCTCCGGCGAGGCGCCGCGGTCGGCGGTCTGCCTGGCGACCTGGCGGAAGCCCTCGATCGCCTGGCCGTAGAGCTGGTCCTGGGCCTCGGAGGCGCGGGCTTCGAGCGCGTCGACCTCGCGCTCGCCGCGCTCCCAGATCGGGGTGTCGATCGAGCCGGGCTCGACGATCGAGACCGAGATGTCCCAGGGGGCGAGCTCCTGGCGAAAGACGTCGCCGACCGCCTCGATCCCGAACTTGGCGGCGTGGTAGGCGCCGTTGAGCGGGAAGGCGATGCGGCCGCCGAGCGAGCTGATGAAGACGATGCGACCGCGGGCGTGGTGGCGCTCGGAGCCGTTGCGGGTGAACGGAACCGTGGGCGCCTGGCGGATCAGCGCCAGCATCGCCTGGGTGACCGCGACCTGGGCAGTGAGGTTGACCTCGACCTGGCGGCGGAAGTCTTCGATCGGCAGCGTCTCCAGCGGGCCGGGGACGGCGATGCCGGCGTTGTTGACGAGGCCGTGCAGGGCACCGGCCTCGTTGCCGATCCGCTCCGCCGCGGCGGCGATCTGCTCCGGCTGGGTGACGTCGAGGATCAGCGGCACGAGGCGATCGGAACCGGCGGCGGCAAGTGCCTCGGCGTCCTCCTGCTTGCGAACGCCGGCGAACACCCGCCAGCCGTCCGCCTCGAGTCGCCGCGCGGTGGCGCGGCCGATCCCGGTTGAGGCGCCGGTGATGAGGACGGATCGCATCCGGTCAGGCTACCCCCGCGACGGAGATCGCACTCCCGACCGGGACAGACGATCAGCCGACCGGAAGGAGCTTGCCGGAGGTGACCAGTCGCAGCGCCTCGCCGGGCTTCGGGGAGAAGACCTCGACCTGGTAATTGGCGCCGGGGTAGGCGAAGTAGACGCTGTCAGGGCTGTCGGGGTTGACGAAGGCGTAGCCGCCGTGGGCGATCGGCAGCGGCTTCGTCTCGGCGCCGGCGGCGGCGCGTTTGACGGCAGCGACGGCGTCCTCGAGCGGGTAGGTGCCGACGGTGACGAAGCGCGGGCGGGGGTCGCCGGCCTCGGCGTCGCCGTTGAGATAGCGGATGTAGACGTCGCCGTTGGCTTCGCGGGTCAGCTCGAACTCCGTCCCCGGGCGCTCGCCCAGCCAGTAGACCGGGTGGCCGAGCTCGGTCGAGAGGTCGCGGAGATCGTCGGCCGCGACGACCGTCGCGGGGACGGCGACCGCGGGGGGCGCGGGCGCCGTGGTCGAGCCCGAGTCCTCGTCGTCCCCCCCGCTCAGCAAGAGGAAGGCGATTACGGCGACGATCAGGGCGGCCACGACGACGGCGACGATTCGCGAGTTGCCGCTGAGGGGTGAATCGCTGTCTTTGTTCTCGGCGGGCAAGGCCGGGATAGTACGGGCGAGGCGGGATGGGACGGGGCGTAACATTGACTCTGGCGTGAGCAAGCTGAGCAATGAAGCACTCGACGCCGAGCGCAAGCAGGTGACGGTGCTGTTCGCGGACGTGATGGGGTCGATGGACCTCGCGGAGCAGCACGACCCCGAGGAATGGCGCAAGATCATGCAGCGCTTCTTCTCGATCCTCGCCGACGCGGTGACCGAGTTCGAGGGCACCGTCGACAAGTTCACCGGCGACGGGATCATGGCCGTGTTCGGGGCGCCGGTCGCCTACGAGGACCACGCGCGGCGGGCCTGCTACGCGGCGCTGCGGATGCTCGACGACGTCGCCGAGTACGCGGCGGAGCTGCGCCGCGAGGAGGGACTGAACTTCTCGGTCCGGGTCGGCGCCAACTCGGGCGAGGTGGTGGCCGGGGCGATCGGCGACGCGGCCGGCGGCGACTACACGGCGATCGGCCACACGGTCGGGCTGGCGCAGCGGATGGAGGCGCTGGCGGAGCCCGGCAAGGCGTACCTGACCGAGAGCACGGCGGCGCTGGCCGAGGGCTTCCTCGAGCTGGAGGACCTGGGCGAGTTTGGGATCAAGGGCGCCAGCCGGCCGGTGCGGGTGTTCGAGCTGGCCGGGGTCGGCAAGGCGCGCTCGCGGCTCGACCTCTCGCGCCAGCGCGGCTTCTCGCGCTTCGTCGGCCGCGGCGAGGAGATGGGCGCGCTGGAGGCGGCGCTGGCGCGGGCGCAAGCCGGCGCGGGCGGCGTGATCGGGGTCGCCGCCGAACCGGGCGCCGGCAAGAGCCGGCTCTGCCACGAGTTCGCGCAGCGCTGCCGCGAGGCCGAGCTGGAGGTCTTCGAGGCGCAGGCGCAGGCCTACGGCCAGTCGATCCCGTTCATGCCGGTGCTGCAGATGCTGCGGGCCTACTTCGGGATCGGCGAGCGCGAAGCGGCGCGGGCGACGCGGGAACGGATCGCCGGGCGGACCCTGCTGCTCGATCCGGGATTCGCCGACGACCTGCCGCTGCTGTTCGACTTCCTCGGCGTCCCCGATCCCGACCGGCCGCCGCCGCAGATCAGCGGCGAGGCGAGGCAGCGGGCGCTGCGCGGGATCGTCTGCCGGCTGACGAGCTCCCCGGCGCGGCGGCACACGATCGTGATCGTGGTCGAGGACCTGCACTGGATCGATGAGGGCAGCGAGGCGATGCTGGCCGACCTGGTCGAGGCGATCGGCGGCACCCCGACGCTGTTGGTGGTCAACTACCGGCCCGAATACGAGCCCGCCTGGGCCGGTGCCCCGTCCTACCGCGGCATCTCCCTCGCCCCACTCGGGCCGGCCGACACGCGCGAGATGCTGCGCGACATCGCCGGCGAGGACCCCTCGCTGGACGGGCTCGAGGAGCCGATCCACGAGCGCGCCGCCGGCAACCCCTTCTTCGTCGAGGAGATAGTTCGGGAGCTGGCCGAGACCGGGCGGCTGCAGGGCGAGCGCGGTGGCTACCGGCTGGCCGGCCCGGTCGAGGGAGCGCGGGTGCCGGCCAGCGTGCAGGCGATCCTGGCGGCGCGGATCGACCGCCTCGACCCCGCCGACAAGCAGCTGCTGCAGGTCGCCTCGGTGATCGGCAAGGAGTTCGGCGAGCGGGCGCTGCGGCTCAGCGCCGGGCTCGAGGCTGAGGAGCTGAACCCGCACCTCTGCGCGCTGACCGACGCCGGCTTCCTCTACGAAGCCGAGCTGTACCCGGAACGGCTGCTCGCCTTCCGCCACCCGCTGACCCGCGAGGTCGTCTACGGCACCCAGCTCGGCGAGCGGCGGGCGGCGACGCACGCGGCGGTGGCGCGGGCGACGATCGAGCTCGAGAGCAGCGCCCGGCTGGACGAGCTGGCGGCGCTGGTCGCCCACCACTGGGAGGAGGGCGGCGAGACGCTGGAGGCGGCCCGCTGGTTCGCCCGCGCCGCTCACTGGGCCGGTCACAGCCGCCCCCAGGACGCGCTGCGCCTCTGGCAACGGGTGACCGAGCTGGCCGACCGCCTGGAGGAGAACGAGGAGACGGCGGCGCTGGGGGTGATCTCGCGACTGCTGCAGCTCGACTACGCCTGGCGGCTGGGGATGGACCGGGCCCTGGCCGACTCGCTGGCGGCGGAAGCCGGCGAGATCGCGGCCCGGATCGGCGACCTGCGCTCGCAGGCGCTGCTGCAACTGCTGACCGCGGCCCGGCCCGGAGTCGCGCACCACGCGCGGGACTGGGTCGAGTCGGCGCTGCGGGCGGTCGCGCTCGCCGACGAGGCCGGCGACCCCGACCTGCGGGTCGGGGTCCGCTGCGCCGCCGCCTACGCGCTGACCTGCGCCGGCGAGATGGAGCGGGTGGTGGCGATGATCGACGAGATGCTGGCGCTGACCGGCGGCGACCCCGCCGTCGGGGCAGGGATCGTGATCGGCTCGCCGCTGGCCTGGGGGCCGATGGAGAAGTCGCTGGCCCTGAAGGAGCTGGGGCGCCTCGACGAGGCCGAAGCCAGCGTCGACGAAGCGCTGCGGCTGGCGGCGGAGCACGGAGACCCCGAGACCGAGAACTGGAGCCGGGGAGCGAAGTCGACGCTGCTCTGCGATCGCGGCGAGGTCGAGGCGGGGGTGGCGCTGGCGCGGCGCAACCGCGAGCTGACCGAGCGGCTCGGCGACGTCTTCTCGCGCTCGATGGCGCTCAATAGCCTCGCCTACGCCGAGGTCGCCGCCGGCGAGGGCGAGGCGGGGCTGGCGGCGATCGAACTATCCGACCGCCTCTACCGCGAGGCGATGGGCGGGGGCGGCGAGGGCGAGGCCTGGCGCTCGACCCTGAAGGCGCGGGCACTGCTGGCGCTGGGCCGGATCGAGGAGGCGATCGCGGAGGCCGAGTGGGCGGCCGACACCTCGCGGGCGCGGGGCATGCTCTGGCAGCTCCCGACCGCCCTCCACACGCTGGCGCAAGCACGGGCGGCGGCGGGCGCGGCGGGAGTCGAGGAGGCGCTGGACGAGGCGGTCGCGGTCTGCCGGCGGCACGGTCACGCCCTCGCCCTGGAGCGGATCGAGGCCGAGCGCCCCAGCCTCACCGGCGCCCGCGCCTAGGGGCGTCCTAGCCGGCGAGCGGCGGCGCGATCGCCTCGACCCAGTCGAGCTGGCGACCGCAGAGCCGCGTCGCCTGGGAGGTCGGGAAGTAGGAGACCGCGGGCTCGTCGACTTCGCGACTGAGCACGAGCGATCCGAGCGCTTCCTCGGGCCCGCCGCTGCCGGGGGCAAAGCTCTGGCCTCCATGGTCGATCTCGATCTCGTGGCTGCCGACGCCGAGCTCGGCGTCGCCGAAGTAGAGGAACTGGCCGGCGGGGTTGAGCTGCTCGGAGACCGAGCCGACGGTCTCGCCGTCGATGCGGACAGTGAGGCTGTTGCGGGTGCTGCCCTGGATGTAGACGCCGTAGCGCCCGGGACGGGGCACGACCAGGGTCTGCGGAGACTCGGTCCCGGCGCCGATCACGGTGAAGCGCTTGACCGTCGCCAGTCGGCCGGCCGTACCCGCCAGCGCGGCAAGGCGCTTGACCTCGCCGCAGGACGGGGCCGCGGCGGGGTCGGGGAACTCGCCCAGTGACAGATGGTCGAGGATCGTCCCTTCCTCGCTGCCGGGCGGCCGTTGCCAGACTTCGTAATAGGGACCGCGGCCACGCAGCGCGTAGACGGAGGGCGGGCGGCTCTGGGCCGGGTTGCGGCGCAGAGCCAGGGTGGGGTAGAAGAGCAGCGGCGCCAGTTCGATCTCGTCGCTGTCGGCCCAGGCGCCCTTTTCGGCTTCGCCGCCGCCGCGCAGGGCGATCGGGTGGTAGCGCAGCTCCGAGACCCCCTCGGCGTCGGCGCCGCGGAGGAAGTGCCTGACCCCGTAGGGCTGGTATTCGGTCATCAGCGCCGGCCCCTCGCCGTCGATCTCCTCGCCGATCCGCTCCAGTTCGCGCAGCTGCCCGTAGGGGGCGAGGCTGACGTCGTGGTAGGCGAGCGCGTTCGACCAGACGACCCCGGCCAGGAGGACGGCGAGGAGGGTGGCGCCGAGCACCCTCTCGACCCGGGTGGCGACGACGGCGGCCCCGGCGAGGGCGAGGAGGAGGAACGACGGCGCCCCGGAGGCGAGGGCCTTGGCGCCGATCCAGGGTGAGCCGTAGGCGAAGGCGACAAGCGAGCCGACACTGGCACCGACCACGTAGAGGAGCAGCGGCCAGGCGCGGCGGCGCCAGGCGAACCAGACGCCGGTGAGGGCCGCCGCGAGGGCCAGGACGATCAGGAAGACGGTGAGGGGGCCGTTGCCGGGATCGACGCGGAAGTCGCCGTCTGGCCAGATGCCGACGTACTGGAAGACGCTCAGCGGCTTGATCAGGTTGCCGAGCACGGCGTCGCTGCTGAGGCCGCTCTGGATCGGCGAGAAGATCCCGGCGGCGAGGACGACGAGGAGCACGAGGGCGCCGCCGATCAGGACCATCGGCAGGGCGCGGCGGGCGGCGGCGCGGAAGCCGCCGTCGGCAAGGAGCATGAGCGCGGCGAGGCCGAAGATCGGCAGGACCCAGGCGAGGCCGGTGGTACCGGAGATCGCCCCCAGGGTCGCGGCGAGGATCGCCGCCGGCAGCGCCGCCCGCCAGCTGGCGCCGCGGGCGACGGCAAGGGGGACGACCGCGGCGAGGGCGGCGATCGCCAGCGCCACCGCCATCTCCTTGATCCCGCCCCAGAGGGTGTAGCCGTAGAGGAGGGCCGGTTGGGCGGCGCCGAAGGCGACGGCCGCGCGCAGGGGTGGGGACTCGACCAGGGCGCGGGCGAACCAGGCCAGGCAGAGGGTGAGCAGCGCCGCCATCGTCGCCATGTAGGGCTGGACGAGCCAGGCCGGATCCTCGCCGGTCAGCTGGGTGCCGACGCCGAGCGGCAGGAAGGATCCGACCGGATAGCCGCTCGGCAGGTTGACCGAGAGGGTGGTCTGGAAGCTGGACGGTTCGAGGCCGGAGAGGTCGCGCCCGTGGCCGATCACGTGGTCGGCGAAGGCGAGCCAGGTGGCGGTGTCGTCGAGTTTGATGTAGCCGGCGAAGGTCGGATTGCCGGAGAAGACGATCGGCGCCGCGTAGACGGCGAACACGGCGAGGGCGGCGGCGAGGGCCCAGCGCTCGAGACGGCGGCCGCGCCAGGGGTAGGTGAGTCCGGCGCCAGCGACCGCCAGGGCGAGGATCGCGGGAGTGGCCAGCGGCGCGGTGGTGCCGCTGGCGGTGACGAGGTCGGTGACGACGACCACGACGCCAAAGCCGGCCGGCGCCAGCAGCAGCCCCGGCAGGCGGCGCCCGACGGCGACCTCGAGCAGCAGGCCGCAGCCCAGGCAGAGGGCGACCAGCAGTGCTGGGAAGAGGATCCAGGCAGTAATCAAAGCCCGCCGAAGAATGCCGGTTCGGGCGGAGCCGCGGCGGGACGGGGCGCTCGGGCGGAGAGCGACCGGGCTAGGATCGTCCGGTGACGGAGGCGGCATTCGTAACCGGGGGCTCGGGTTTCATCGGCGGCAGGCTCATCGAGCGGCTGGTCGGCGAAGGGCGAAAGGTGCGGGCGCTGGCCCGCTCGGACGCCGCCGCGGCGAAGGTCGAGGCGCTCGGCGCCGAGGCGGTTCGCGGCGAGCTCGGCGACCAGGCGGCGATGGCCGCCGGCGCGGCCGGAACGACGGTCGCCTTCCATCTCGCGGCGCATCTCGGCGAGTACGGCGACTGGGAGGACTTCGAGCGCGGCAACGTCGAGGGCACCCGCAACACGCTGGCGGCCTGCGCCGAGGCTGGAGTGAAGCGCTTCGTCCACTGCGGAACCGAGGCAGCGCTGATGGCCGGCGAGCCCCTGGTCCACGTCGACGAGACGGCGCCGCTGCGACCCGACTCGCGAGCGCCCTACCCGGCGACCAAGGCGAAAGCCGAGCTGGCGGTGCGCGAAGCGAACCGCGAGGGCTTCGAGACGGTGGCAGTACGCCCCCGCTTCGTCTGGGGAAAGGGCGACACGACCCTGCTGCCGAACATGATCGAGACGATCGAGGCCGGCAAATGGGCCTGGGTCGGGGGCGGCCGCAACGTCACCGACACCGCCCACGTCGACAACGTCGTCGAGGGCCTGGTCCTCGCCGCCGAAAAAGGGCGGCACGGCGAGTCCTACTTCATCACCGACGACAAGCCGGTCGTCTTCCGCGAGTTCGTCAGCGCGATGTTGGAGACGCAGGGCGTCGAGCCACCCAATCGCAGCCTCCCCGCCTGGGCAGCGGCGCCGATGGCCCGCGCCTGCGAGACCGCCTGGAAGCTTCTCCCGCTGAAGGGAGAACCGCCGATGACCACCTTCCGCTCCTGGCTGCTGACCCAGGAGTGCACGATCGAGATCGGCAAGGCGAAGAGTGAGTTGGGGTATCAACCGGTCGTCTCACACGAGCAGGGCCTGGCGGCGATGGGCTGACACGCCGGTTTGCGGACTCTTTGCTTGACATTTTTTTAGTTTTCAGGTCATATCTCTCCTTATGGAGAACAAGACCGTACTTTCAGTAGTCGCCGTCGTTCTACTTTCCCTCGCCCTCGCCTCCACGGCCTCGGCCAGCTGGACCCATAAAGGCAAAGGCGAACTGAAAGAAACCGCCTCGCTGACGCTGAAAGGGACGCTGACCCTGTCGACCTCGGCCGGCAACGTCTCCTGCTCCACCGAACTCGGCGCGACCCTGACAGCCTCGAGCTCCTCTGGCCACGTCAACTCCTTCACGGTCGCCAAACCGTCCGAATGCGACCTCACCGGTTCGCTTGCGGCGATCTGCGGGACAAACGGCCTGACCAAAGTCGAAAAGACAGGGACCTGGGCGCTTACGGCGGACGAATCCGACATCACACTGACCGGGCTCGAAGTCGACTACGTCATGGCCGGATGCCTGATCCCCTCCTTCAAAATCAAAGGTTCCTCGACAATCTCGCTCGACAAAACGACGGCGATCGGCAGCGCCACGCTCGCGGGCTCCCAGACCCTCTACAACGCCGTCGGCGAAGAATCGGGGAGCGGGGAACTGAAAGGGACTCTCGCGGCCTCCCCCGCCGGGACATACGGAGTCAAAACAGCGGCCACCGTGGAGACGAAGTGGACAGATGCGGGAGAACAACTATCCGAAGACGGCAAACTGACGCTCACCGGCTCCTTCTCCTTCTCCGGCACCGGCGGCTCGATCAGCTGCCCGGCGACGGTCAAACTGCTCCTGGAGTCCTCGACAGTCGAGGAAGAAGAAGCCGAAGGCGAGGTCGAATCCTTCACTGTCTCCAAAGCGGCCGAATGCGACCTCAGCGGCAACTACAAAACGACCTGCGGCACAAACGCGGTCGCCAAAGTCGAACAGACAGGCACAGCGACGCTGACCGCCACCGAAGAAGACTTCACGATCGCCGGGCTCGTCCTCGACTACGAACTCGAAAAATGCGCGATCCCCTCGCTGAAAGTCGAAGGCAACCCGACAGTCTCGGTGACCAGCCCCGAATCGATCGCCTCGGCCAGCTTCAGCGCCGGCTCCCTCGAGGTCTTCAACTCCAAAGGGGAAACACTGAACACGGCTACGGCTGGAGGAAGTGCATCGGCTTCGCCCAGCGGCACATATCAGCTAGTGAAAGACGAAGAATTTGGAGGGCATGGTTGGACATACGACGGCGGAACGATTGAAGAACAAGTCGTGGTCTCAGAATCGTATGAGGGGCGCTTCGAATTCACAACCCCGCCCCCGGCGGTGCCCGTTCACACCACCTTCGGCTGCAATGTGACAATTACCGTTCAGGTCACCGGCACCGAAGATGGCACAGGTCACGCTGAAGTGACCACTTACAATCCGACAACATCCACGTGCACCGGCACCGGCGCGTTTACGGGTTGCGTATTGGTCAACGATGTGGCAAATCCCTCGTGGACAGTTGACATCAACAAAGCGGATACAGCAGCCGAACCGTCGTTCGCTGGTGATCTGACGATTACAGGTCCGGTCACAACCATCAACACCTACGCGGCAGGCTGCCCCGTTGGTGGGTCGGAGTTGACGTTCGCCAACATCACAGCGACTACGGCTTCGAACGCGGCAGGGATCCAGTCGATCTCCATTAGCGCAAAAGCGACCAATGGTTTTTCAGTGTCATCCGGCACCCTCCAAGCTGAGGCGGAAGGATTGCTGGGCGTCGACTATCACTGAGTTCGTCGCCGCTCCAACTCCGCGACCAGCAGCTTGGTGTGCAGCGCCGCAATCAGATCCTGCAACGGCTGGGCGCCGGATTCGAGCATCTCGACTACCCGCTCGGGGGGGACTTCGCCGGCTAGGCGGTTCATGACGACGTCGACCTCCTGGCGGACCAGCTCTTCGAGGGCGGTCTTGTAGCGGAGGGTGTCGTAGACGGTGAAGCCGATCTGCTCGTCGTAGCCGCCGGCGCGGAAGCGGGAGATCGCCTCGATGATCTTGACGTCTGAGGGAGAGTATCCGCGAGTGTTCGGGCTGAGGACCTCCAGCTCCTCGAGGCGGTCTAGGACCTCCTTGGGGACGCCGTAGCGCTTACGGGCCTCGGCGGCGCTGGTGCGGGAACGCTCGGCGGAAAGGGCGCGATCGAGGATCCGGTCCTCGAGTTCGAGCATCGCCTCGGCGCGGCCGGGGCCGTCTTCGAGCACTGAGCGGATCGCCTTCAGCGGCATGAAGCGCTCCTCCTGCAGGCGCTTGATCAGGCGGATCCGGGCGACGAACTCAGGTGGGTAGTAGGCCATGTTGCGGCTCGTCTTCACCGGCTCCGGCAACAGGCCCTCTCGCAGGTAGTGCTTGATCGTCGGCGCCGGCACGCCGGAGGCCTCGGCCAGCTCCCCCATCCGCAGCAGCTCCTTCTCGGGCCGATGGGCCGAATTCGTCCGCCCATCGGACGCAATCGGCCCATCGGCGGTCATACCCGGAAGGTGGTCGCGCCGTCGGCGGACGGGCCGGCGGCGGTGCCGGACTCGAGCATCGCCGCGACCTCCTCGACGGAGTAGCCGGCCTCGCGCAGGACCTGCTCGGTGTGCTCGCCGAAGGCAGGCGCCGGCCGAGTCGGGTCGGCGGGGGTGCGGCTCATCTTCACCGGGTTGCCGAGCTGGCGCACGGTTCCGAGGCCCGGCTGCTCGATCGCGGTCACCATCTCGCGCGCCCGCACCAGCTCCGAGTCGAGCGCCTCGTCCATGTCGAGGACCGGCTCGATGCAGCAGTCGTGCTCGTCGTTGAAGGCCAGCCACTCCTCGCGCGTGCGGGAGCGGAAGACCTCGGCGACCTCGCGCCAGGCGTCGGAGCCCGGTGCCTCAAACTGCACCTCGACCAGGTCCGGCCGCTCCACCCCGCCGCAGAAGGCGGCCCAGAACTTCGGCTCGAGGGCGCCGCAGCTGACCCAGCGGCCATCGCCCGCTTCGTAGGGCAGGTAACAGAGCAGGCCCCCGGCGAGCTGCTGCTCGCCGCGACGCGGCACCTCGCCGTCGCAGAAGTAGCGGCCGGCGACCATCGCCAGCCATGAGAGGGCGCCGTCGGCCATCGAGACGTCGACCATCTGGCCCTGGCCGGAGCGGCGGCGCTCGTGCAGGGCCGCCATCACCCCGAAGGCGGCCATCAGGGCGCCGCCGCCGAGG
>WUUC01090359.1_pt1 | contig 13345 bp, 4 predicted proteins | sample 6278441 | NCBI WGS metagenome assembly WUUC01 (sample SAMN13675441, study PRJNA597444) | soil metagenome | isolation source: soil | place: USA: Washington | collected 2017-10 | reverse complement strand
GCTGGCCGCGCGATTCCCGCTCGCTCTCCTCGACGCTGTCGAACGTGAACTTGACCGACTGATAGATCGGTGCGACGAGCGGGCGGTTGTCCGCCGGCACATCGACCGCCGGCGGATGATTGACGCGGGTCGGGGGCTTCATGCCTACGAGCATCGACGCGGCGCACTTCAGCGTCAAGCCGAAGTGCGCCGTCGTACGGACATCGGTTACAGGTTCGAGGCCGCTCGTCCCAGCATCCGGTTCCAGGATCGCACGGAGCCAGCACCCTCATGCCCCGGCGCTGCACTCAACCACTCGTTGCCGACCGACGCCGCCGCCGATGCATCCTCGACGACGGCGAATCGCGCACGACGACCGTCGCCGAAGTGATTCATCGCGTCGACGAAACGCGACACGGAGTAGTCATGCGCCGCGGACTGCCCACTCATCAGGCCGCTGCCGACCAGCGTATTGATCTGTGCGGCCGTCAGCGTCTGGTTCGTGAACTGCACGAAGTCCAGCTGGTTGCCGGTATCGGCGAACCAGCCGAGCACTCGCACGTTGTCCGACGTCGTGCTGTTGCGGGTCATCAGCAGGTCGTTGCCGGAGCGGGCGAAAGTGACCTGCGAGCTCGTCATGTTGGTCACGTTGAGCCGGTCCTGGACTGCGTCGGTGCTCGCATTGTTGATGGTGTCGGCACCGTGGCCGGTCGAGTAGCTGTAGATATCCGCCCCGTTGCCGCCGGTCAGCGTATCGCTGCCTCCACTGCCTGTGAGGGTGTTGTTGCCGTCGTTGCCCGTTATCTGATTCGCGGCCGAGTTGCCCGTGCCATTGATATTGCCGCTCCCCAGCAGGACGAGATGCTCGAAGCCGGTCGTTAACCCAAACGTAATGCTGCTTCGGACAGTGTCTGTACCGCTGGACTCCTGCAACGTATCGCCGCCGTCGGTAATGAACGTGTCGTTACCCGCGCCGCCGCTCAGCGTGTCGGTTCCACCGCCGCCGTCGAGAGTATCGTGGCCGCCGTTGCCGGTCAGCGTATTGTTCCCCGAGTTGCCGACGATGACGTTATCCCCCGAATTGCCGGTTCCCGTCGTGGCGCCTGCGAGCAGCGTCAGATTCTCGAGGGAGTTGCTGCTCGTAGTGGGCAGCGTGTAACTGATCGATGAGCGGACCTCGTCCGTGCCCTCGTCCGCGAACTCCTCGATGAAATCGCCGCTATCGTCGCGGTAGTAAACGTCGTTGCCAAGGCCGCCGTACATCTCGTCGCTACCGGTTCCGCCATCCAGCGTGTCGTTGCCTTCCTGGCCGGACATGCTGTCGTCACCGCCCATGCCGAGCAGCGTGTCGTCGCCTTCCAGGCCCTGGATCGGGTTGCCCGTCTCGTCGCCGATCAGTGTGTCGTTGCCCGACGTCCCGGTCAGCTGCAGAGGCTGGATATCGATCGAGAAGGTCGTCGACCCCGACAGCGATCCTGCATCCGTTGCCGTCAGACGCACCTGGAGCGCGCCGACGTCCGCCGCTGTCGGCGTTCCGGAGAATGTGCGGGTTGCCGGGTCGAAAGTCAGCCAGGACGGCAACGGCGTTGCGTCGCTGAGCGTCGCCGAGTAGACGAGCGAGTGCTGCGATCCGAGGTCGACGAAAGCAGCCGCCAACACCTGATAGGAGAAGGCCTGCGACGCCATCGCCTGTTGACTTTGTGCGCCGGAGTACACGGTCGGAGCCAGGTTGACGCCGTCTGCGCGCGCCTGCAGTTGGCTCCCGGAGTACACGTACTGCACCCCGTCGTGATAGACCCGCAGCTGATCGATCTGGTTGTTCGCAGAGACGTACCAGTTCTGCACGCGAATCGCACTGTCCGGGCCGGTCACGACGTTCAGATCGTTGCCGATGCGCGAGAACTGCCACTGCTCAACGTTCGAGCTGCTGCTTGGCGCAAATTCGATCGTGTCGAATCCGCTGCCCGATTCGACGATGACGTCCAGACCGGTCGCGCCGCCGAAACCCACATAGCGATCGTTGCCGGCGCCACCGGTGAGCTGATCGTTGCCGGCGCCGCCGTCCAGCACGTTCGACGCGCTCGTGGCGGTGATGACGTTGTCCAGTGCATTGCCGGTTCCATCGATATTGAAATTGCCGGTCAGCGTCAGGTTCTCGAAGTGCTCGCCGAGCGTGAAGCTCACGTTCGAGGAGACTGTATCAACGCCTTCGCCGGCGTTCTCGGTCACGGTATCGCCGACGCCGACCGTGTACGTGTCATTGCCCGCGCCGCCGATGAGCGCATTGGCGGCAATGTTGAGCTGCCCGTTCAGCTGATTGTTCGACGCGTTACCGGTCGCAGAGATCGCATTGCTGCCCGTCAGAGTTATGTGCTCGGTCGAAGCTGACAGTACGTAGCTGATGGAAGTCTCGACCGTATCCCCGAACGCGGTGCCGGCGACTACCACGTCGCCCACGTTGTCGACGACGAACCGCATGCCGCCGGTGTCGCTGCCGATCATCAGGTCGGCGCCGAGGCCGCCGTTGATGATGAAGCCGTTGCCGTAGTTGGTCGCACTCGACGCGTCGATGAGGTTGTCCAGCGCGTTGCCCGTGTAGCTCTGAGGACTCGCCGGCGGGTTGAAGGTCAAAATCGGGGCCAGGATCGTCATTGCCTCGACGTCGGCGCTCAGCGTGGCGGAGTAAGCGCGCGCAATGATCGTGTCGTACCCTTCGTTCGCCGCCTCCACGATGACATCGACGATGAACCCGCCCGACTCGAACGTGCCATGAACTTCGTACGTGTCGTTGCCCGCGCCGCCGATGAGCGTATCGACGCCGTCCGTGATGGGGGCCGTGGAGGAGCTTCCGCCGTAGAGATAATTGTCGGCGACGTTTCCGGTCAGCACGTTCTGCAGCGAGTTGCCGGCTGCGTTGATCGCAAGCGTTCCCGACAGGGTGAGATTCTCGACGTTGTTGCCCAGCGTATACGTGACGCTGCTCAGGACAGTATCGGTGCCAGCTCCGGCGTCCTCCGCAGTCGCATCGTTCGCGTGATCGACGGTGTATTGATCGTCGCCGGCGGTTGCCGCGAAAGAATCGGCCGTTCCGCCGAGGTTGACTACGTTCGCCTCGATGGTCGCTGCATCCCAGATCGTGCCGTCGGCGAACACGATCTCGCTGATCGGCCGCGGCGTTTGCCCGTAGTGGCCCTGGATCCAGATCTGCTGGCTCGCACCGTTGATCAGCAGCACCAGCGAGTCCGACGTTGCAGCCGTACTCCTGTTCACGTTGACGCGACTGGAGGTCCGCACCAGCGTGATGTCGGCAGGCGTGATGCCGGGGTCGAGCTCGATGCGATTGATCCCGCTGGAGTCGCGGATGTCGTCCACACCTTGACCGGCTCCGAAGCGGAACGTGTCATCGCCGCCGTCGCCCCACAGCAGGTCGTTGCCTGCCCCGCCGGTCAAAACATCGTTGCCGCCGCCGCCGCGCAGCTGGTCATTGCCTGCCTGGCCATTGATGACGTCATCCGTTGAGAAGCCGGTAATGCTGTCGGCGCCAGCCCCGGCGCTGGCGAGGTGGCGCGCCTGCAGTTCGGCTCGCGACCACACCGTGCCGTTCGCGAATCGCACTTCATCGAGGATCTCGTGGCCGAATGTTTCGTTGAACCCGTTGGTGACGATGATCGACCGGTCGTAAGCGCCCGTGGCGTTGTTGCGAACCCTGAGCTCCAGAGCGTCGGAACCGTTGCGCCGCACCTGGACGTCCGACGTCGTGATTCCCGCGCCGAACGCAATCGCATCGATCGACGCAGCATTGCCGTCGCGGACGCCGGTGATGGTGTCCGTTTCGCCCGCAGTAGCACCGCTGTAGATATACACGTCGCTGCCGCCTCCGCCCGTCAGCGTGTCGTTACCCGTTCCGCCGTCGAGAACGTCATCGCCAGTGTTGCCGACAAGCGTGTCGTTCCCGCCCAATCCGAAGATGCGGTAGTCGTCGCCAGTCGAGGCCGTGAGAGTTTCGCTCGAAGCAGTGCCGGTCAGGGTCACAGCAGCCTGCACCTGGATGTTGACGAACGCGACTGTCGAAAGGCCGTCCTGATCCGTGGCCGTTATCGCGAACTGCCGCGTTCCTGCATCGCCGATGCCCGGCGTACCCGAAAACGCACCCGTTTGCGAATCGAAGCTGAGCCATGCCGGCAGCGGGTCGCCATTGGCCAGCGTTGCGGAGTAGTGCAACTGATCGCCGGGATTGGGATCGAGAAAAGCGCCGGTCGGAATGGCGAACGTGAAAAGCTCTCCGGGCAGGGCAACCTGGTCGGCCATCGGGTCGGCCGCCCGCGGCCGATGATTGCCGGGCAACTGCTGATCGACGTAGAGCGGCGACCAGACGGTGCCGTCGGCGAATTCGATGCGCTCGATGCTTCGCGCTTCCGCGTCGTGCCAGCCCTCGATGCGCACACTGTCGCCGCTCGCCGGACCGCCGATCTGAAAAACGACATCGCCGCCAACCTGCGTGATAGCGACATCGGCCGTCGCAATGCCGGCGCCGAAGCGCAATACGTCGAGCGAACCGGCCTCTTCGTAGATGACATCGTGCCCGTCGCCCAGGTCGTGGAGGTAGGTGTCGCTGCCGATTCCGCCTTCGAGCAGGTCGTCGCCTGCGCCTCCGCGCAGCTCGTCTGCTCCCGAGAAGCCGGCGAGCGAGTCGTCGCCTCCGCCGCCGTTCAGGAAATCCGGCGCCTGCGTGCCGGCGAGATCGTCGGATTCGTCCGTCCCCGAGAAATGCCGGGGCAACGTGCTGGCGGCGCCCCCAAAGTTCGTGAACACGCCGGTGTCGGACATGAACAAGCCGAGATACTCGAAGGGCTGCTGCGACCGATACCAGTTGTGAAGCACGAGGACTTGCACGCCTGCGGCCAGCCCATAGGCGCTACCGTCTCGTTCGGAAACCAGGGCGCTGCGCGCGCGCAGGTCCGCGACGTCAACCCAGTCAGTCTGCGTACCGGAATACGTGAGCAGCAGATCCTGCTCGACGGACATGAGGCCGATGTCCTGCGCAACGATGCCGTCGCCCAGGCGCACGACGTTGTAGAACGGATCGTGCTGCGGGTTGCCCAACGTCGGCCGGTAAAGCGCGGCAATCGCCGCATCGCCGGAGGTGTAGACGCGTCCGGCCCCTACATCCAGCGTGGAAGATTGCAGCGTTGCCTGCGACACCGTGAAGGATTCGCCGCTCGAGCTCCTGACCCAGATTTGACCGTTCGCAAGTCCAGTCATCCACACGTCAGCGCCCGGGTCGAACTCCGCGATGATGGTGTTGCTGCCTTCATCGTCGATGATCGCTACGGGGCCACGAACGATGAACGTATCGTTGCCTGCGTCGCCGAACAGAGTGTCGCCGGTCTCGCCGATCAGTACGTCATCACCGCCGCCGCCCTGCAGTTGATCCGGCCCTGCGCCGCCATCCAGGTGATCGTTGCCGGACCCGCCGAGCAGGATATCGTTGCCATCGCCGCCGAAGAGCGTGTCTTCACCCGCGGCTCCTTGCAGCAGGTCGTTGCCGCTTCCGCCGTCGAGATAGTCGTCGAGCTGCTGGCCTACGAACGTCGTCGTGTCATCGCCAAACAGCTGATCGTTCCCGTCGCCGCCGAAGAGCCTGTCGGACCCGCCGCTGCCGCCCAGAATGTCATCGCCCGCGCCACCATCGAGGTAGTCGTTGCCTTGCAGATCCGGCGGTGTCGTCGAAAAGTCGCCGAAGAGCTCATCGTTGTCGTCACCACCGAGTAGCGTGTCGGCTCCGCCGCCGCCGGCGAGCAAGTCCTCGCCGCTGCCGCCCTCGAGGTAATCGTCGTCCTGCGCAGCGTTCCCGACGGCGTCGGTTTCGCCGTACAACTCGTCGTTCCCGGCGCCGCCGGTTAGCGTGTCGGCGCCTCCCTGGCCGAACAGCGTGTCATTGCCGTCGCCGCCGCTCAGGGAATCATCGCCCGAGAGCTCGTCGACTTCGTCGCCGACCATGAAATCATCGCCCGCACCGCCGTCCAGCAGATCCGCGCCCGCGCCGCCGCGCAGAGTGTCGGCGCCGTTCTCGCCATAAAGGCGGTCGTCGCCCTGCAAGGCAATCGGTGTTGTACCGTGATTGGCGTCGAAGCCTTGTGTTCCCGTCGGAATGTGGAGCGTGTCACCTTGCAGCGTGTCGTCGCCCTCACCGCCCATGAGCACGTCATCGCCGCCGCCACCGAGCAGTCGATCGTTGCCGTCGCCGCCATCGAGAAAGTCGTTGCCCGGCGCGACGATGTCTTCCACCAGGGATCCGGTCGTGTAGTGCAGCTGCCCGTTTACGAAGAAAGGAATACGGAACCCTACATGGAGCACGGCGTCGATAAACACTCTGAAGCCTTCGGTCTGACGGCTGTCGCCGCTCAGAACGTCGGCGCCCGCGCCGCCCAGCAAGGTGTCATTGCCTGCGCCGCCGTAGAGCTCATCGTTGTCCGCGCCGCCATCCAGCAGCGCATCGCCCGCTCCAGCGACGATCACGTCGTTGCCGTCTTCGCCCAGCAATCGGTCGCGATTGGAATGGCCGGGGGCGGCAACCCAGCTCACATCGTCGTAAGGAACGGCGTTCGACGCGAAAGGACTGTCGACGATGAAATCGTTCCCGCTGCCGCCGTAGGACTGATCGTCGCCGCCGTGCGTCAGCAGGAAGTCGGCGCCACCCCCGCCCAACAACACATCGTTGTCGCCGACCGGACCGCTGAAGTGGACCAACGTGCTACCCGAGTCGACGTTGACGCCGTCTTCGAACGCATCTTGATGGTCGCTGCCGATGATGTAGCTGGCGCCGAGCCCGGCCTGGACTATCACATAATTGTTTTCCGGGGCGCCGAGCGTCATGTCGATGACCTCGCTCATGAACGCCTCTGGCGAGCTCAAGGGAGCATGCGAACTGGGGCTGATGAATTCGCGAGCCGCTGAGGGGCCGAAGGGCAGGCTGGTGAAGTGGCCCGTAGCCGTGCCGCCGTCCGGGTGTTCGGCATCGAGTACGAAGATGGTGTCGGCGACTGTGCCGGATGTTTCCTCGACGGCGTCGACAGCGACGTTGAGAACCGACTGGCCCGTTGGGATCGGCTCGCCCTGCGCGTCCAGCAATGCTGCTGTAAGGTTGAGCGAGACATCGCTGCTTACATTTCCCTGTGACAGCAGCACGAAGCTCACTTGCGTCTGTCCCTCGGACAGAACCAGATCTACATAGCCGCTGCTCAGCGACAACGTCTGCGCACCGGTGACAATAGCCAGCGAATTGCCCAGTGCATCGACGGACAGGCGGAAAGTCTGCCCTGCTACTGCGGGTGTATTGAGTGCAAGCGTCAGCGTGCGGCCCTGACCTTCGCGCAGGGTCGTACTCAACGTGGCGGGCTGATAGTTCGGATCCGCAAACGGATTGTCGATGCCCTCATCGGCAGGTGTTACCTGCAGCTGCGGCTGCTCTGGAAAAAACAGCCCCAGATCGCCCCGCTGAAAATTCTCCACGATGATGAGGCTGCCCAAGCCGACGCCATCACCTTCGATCCAGAGCGTGCCGCCAGTGTCGAGATCTCCATCGATGAGGATGAAATCGAAATTTCTGCCGTCGGCGGTGGTCCAGCGCCAGGCCGATCGCCCGGCATAGAGCGGGTGGGCGAACGAACGCGACTGCGACTGCAGCCCCGACAACAAGGTCCCGCCAACCCGAATGCTTCCGACGCCATCTTCGTCCCGGATGACATCTTGACCATCGCCCTCCAGCGTGACGCCGCCGGGCGTCTCTCTGAACACGTAGATGTCGTTACCTCCGCCGCCTTTCAGGATGTCCTCGCCGGCGCCGCCGATCAGAATGTCGCTGCCGAGACTGGCGCTCAGCGTGTCGTTGCCGCCCTCGCCTATCAGTAAGTCATCGCTCACGATCTCAGCGCCCTGCGCATCGCGGCGGGTGCTGTTGAGGTGGTAGCCATGATCGGCATCAACAGCCTGCCTGGCACTGTTGCGACCGGGATCGAGATAGATGTTGGTGGGAGCAATCGCGCCTATGTGAGTTGCAGACAACCCTGCGTATCGACTTTGCAGATCGACAAGCAAAGCTGCTTGTGCAGCAAGCAGCGATTGCGAAATAGTGCTTACGGTAACGTCTCCCCACTCATCGATGTCTTGCCACTTCGGATCGGTGTTGACCTCGTTGATTAGATTCCGGACTCCGGACGTGCCGTCAGGATTGACTCCCCACCGTGCTTCGAGCCGCAGAATTTCGTGGCGATGCGCCTCAAACATTCTGTAGACCTCCCTGGCCTGCTCGGCAGACACCGGTCCTTGGTCGTAGAGCCCGAACACTGTCGACTCGACCAACCTTCTCGCACGCAAACCGGCTTCATCACTTGCAGCGCTTCCCCAGGAGAGATAGCGCATTTGAAACCACGCTTCGGTCCGGTCTTCGGCTTGCACTGCCGACATAAAGGCGCCCATCCGTGCTCTCACGACGCCTGGACCGCGGTTGTACGTCAGGGAAACAAGAGCTGCGCGTTCCGCAGAAGGCGGCATGCCCAGCTGTGTGGCGACGGCCTCGTAGCGTGTATAGGTCTCTCTCAACAACGCAGTGGCTTCAGCATGCGAGATTGAACGCGTGAACTGCAGCGCAAGGGCGTTTCGCTGTCCGGCAGGCGCGACGTCGATCGACTGCAATAGCTGAATTTCGGCAGGTGTCAGATTGATTCCGGCCGCCTGCCAGAGCTGCAGATTGTTGTCGCGGTTGAACGTGTACCCGTAACCGATCGTCGTATTCGGATCGTTCGGGGGCCGACCAGCGACAGCGCGGTGCTGCTCCGCGGCGGAGATCAGACTGATGACAAGGTCTTCGTATTCCTGCTGGGAGAGATCTGAATAGATCAACATGGGGCATCCCTCGTCTTCTGTTATTCCTGCGTCCGGCGACTATCGTGCTCAGCGTGCGTTTGCCCTGCACTCGGATTTCAGATCGCATTCGTAGGAGCAGATGCGCTGCGCGCCGGCTCCTGTCAGCCGATAAATCTCCGTGGTCATGGGCCCGCGCTCGCTCGTCATCCGGCCAGCGACGACGTAGTACGAGGACTTGAATCGGATTACGTACAAGCGCTGCTCTTCGAGACCGAACGACTCCCCTGTGGACGAGGCTTTGGCTTGCAACGTGCAGGGGTCCGCCGGGATGATGCTGGCCGAGTCGGGACAGAATCTCGCGACCTCATCGTCGACGCCGTCGGAGTCGAAATCCACGCCTGGAAGATTCTGCGTACCGTCGTCGCCCTGCCCTCCTGTGACCGCGAAATCCCCAAGCCCGGCGCGCCGACTGAGAAGCACGCGAAACTCTTCACACAGTTCCTGCGAATTTCCCGTGGCAACCTGTGAGGAGCATGCAGCAAGCAATACAAACGCAACGCCTGTGGATCTCAAGCGCAGCATCGCCATTGCGGGCAGCGATCTCGTCGCCCTGATCGCTTTCGTCGACATCGCTAACTTCCTCCCGTTGAATGTCTCTGCGAGAACCGTATTTCTCATCGCTCCCGCGCCGACTCAGCCGCCGCCTGAATCAACGGCGAAAGAAAATACTCGATCAACCTGCGCTGTCCTGTCTTGATCTCCACCGTCACCGCCATGCCCGGCGACAGATCGACATCCTTCGCATCGATCCGCATCTGCGTCGTGGCTAACCTGACCCGGCTCGGATACACCAGGCCGAGCTTCTCGTCCGTCGCCGCGTCGTTGCTGACAGTGACGATGTCGCCCGCGATCGTTCCGTAGCGCGTGAACGGAAACGCATCCACCTTGACGGTGGCCTTCTGGCCTTCCACGACGAAGCCGATGTCGCGATTGAACACCAGCGCTTCCACTTCCAGCGACTGACCCTTGGGTACGATGATCATCAAAGGCTCGGCGGGAGTCACCACGCCGCCGACGGTGTGAACCTTCAGTTGCTGCACGACTCCGTCGACCGGTGCGGTCAACGATTGCTGACCGGTGATGGTCTGTGCTTTGAGGAGTTCCTGGCGTAGCGCACCGACCTTCGCTTCCAGTGCCTCCATGGCTTGCGATGTCGAGCGCTGCGCCTCCAGGTGCGCGGCGCTTCGCTGCTCGTTCAGCTCGTTGATCGCCGCATGGGTCGACTGCAATGTCGCTCGCTGCGCGGCCAGGTCTTGTTCCGCCTCGATGCGCTGCTGCTCCAACTCGAGTGCCGAGTTCCGTGAGACCAGGTTCGAGTCCGCCAGCTTCGTCACGGAGTCTGCGCGTGTGGAGATGAGCGGCAATGTTCGCTCGCCCTTCTCGACCAGTCTTTGTGTTGCAGCCATGTCCGCGCGCTTGCGCTCGAGCGCCTGATCGATTGCCGCGAGCTTGGCGCGATGTTCGGCGATGAACTGATCGAGCAGCGTCCGCTGCAAACCCGCTGCAAGCTTGCCGTTGGACCGCTGGCCATTCTGCAGCCAGCCCGCGAACAGCCGCTGCCGATCGAGCGCCGCGTCTTCATCGCGCAACTGCGCCGCGAGCCGGTCGCGTTCCGCGAGCGCGATGGTCGGATCGAGCTCTATCAACGTCTGCCCTTGCTTGACCTCCTGGCCGTCGCGCACGTGTATCGCACGCACCTGGCCACTGGCCATCGGCTGGATGACTTTCACGCGATCGCTGGGAATGACCTTCCCCGGCGCTATGGCGACGATGTCGACATGGCCGAGACTCGCCCAGGCGATGGCGACGACGACGAGCGCGATGAGACACCACAACAGCGCGCGCCCGATGGGACTCGGCGGCGTCTCCTGAATTTCCAGCGCCGCCGGCAGGAACGCGATCTCGTCGCGCTGCCGAACTTGCTGCCCGTTCCGTGAATCGTCCATGCGCTTCCTCCGCTACGCGGCCTGGTGCTTGTACAGAGCTGCGTAGGCCCCTTGTCTTTCGATCAGCTCGCGATGCGAGCCGACTTCGACGATCTCACCGCGATCCATGACGACGATGCGATTCGCCTGTTTCACGGCAGTGAGCCGATGCGCGATGATAAACACCGTGCGCTGCCGGCAGATCTGCCGCATGTTGTCCTGGATGATGCGCTCGGATTCGTAGTCGAGCGCGCTCGTTGCTTCATCGAAGATCAGAATGCGCGGGTTCGTCACCAGAGCCCGGGCAATCGCGATTCGCTGACGCTGTCCGCCCGACAGATTCGCGCCGTGCTCCTCGATCATCGTGTCGTACGATTGTGGCAATTCGAGGATGAACTCGTGCGCGCCCGCCAGTTTCGCGGCCTGGATCACCTGCTCCATCGGCATGCCCGGATCAGCGAGCGCGATGTTTTCGCGCACCGTACGCCTGAACAGCACGTTCTCCTGCAGGACGACACCGATCTGACGTCGCAGCCAGGCGGCATCGACCATCGCGAGGTCGACGCCGTCGATGAGCACGCGGCCGGTATCCGGGACATACATGCGCTGGATCAGCTTCGACAGAGTGCTCTTGCCCGAGCCGGAGCGGCCGACGATACCGATGACCTCGCCCGCAGCCGCATCTACAGAGATGGCCTTCAGGACTTCCGCCCGGTCGGGCGAGTAGCGAAACGAGACGCGCTCCAACTGAACCGCACCGTTGATCGGCGGCAGCGCCGTGCAGTTCGCGTCCCGGCCCGGCTCGGTCGGTGCGTTCAGGATCTCGCCGATCTTGGCGATCGAGACGCGGGTCTGCTGGAACTCCTGCCACAGCTGGACGATGCGCAGAATGGGTCCGCTGACTCGCATCGCCAGCATGTTGAACGCGACCAGCTGGCCGATCGTGAGGCGACCGGCAATCACCTGGTGCGCGCCGATCCAGAGGATCAGCAGGGTGCAGAGCTTGCTGACGAAGCCGGCGACCTGATTCGCGATGTTCCCCAGGTTCTGCGTCTTGAACGACGCACTCACATAGCCGGCGAGTTGCTCTTCCCACCGACGCTGCATCTGCGGCTCGATTGCCATGGCCTTGACCGTCTCGGCCGAGGCCACGGATTCCACGAGAAACGCCTGGTTCTCCGCGTTGCGCTGGAACTGCTCGTCGAGGCGCCGGCGCAGAATCGGGGTCAGCAAGTAGGAGAGCGCGGCGTAAGCCGGGATCGTGGCGGCGACGACCCAGAACAGCGTGGCGCTGTAGTAGTACATCACCGCGAAGAACACGACCGTGAAGAACGTGTCCACGCAGAGCGTCAGCGCAGTTCCGGTGATGAAGTTGCGGACGGTCTCGAGCTCACGCAACCGCGCGACCACTGTGCCCACGGGGCGCGAAGCGAAGAAACTGATCGGCAGGCGCTGCAGATGGCTGTAGAGCTTCGCGCCCAGCTCCACGTCGACGCGATTGGTCGTGTGCGAGAACAGGTACGTGCGCAAGCCACCGAGCACGACCTCGAAGATCGAGACGGCGAGCAGGCCGATGGCCAGCACGTTCAGCGTCGTCAGACCTTCATGTGCCAGAACCTTGTCGATGACCACCTGGAAGAAGAGTGGAGTGACTAGCGCCAGCAACTGCAGGACGAATGAGGCGATCAACACTTCGCCCAGCAAGCGGCGGTACTTGCCGAGCGCGGCGACGAACCAGGACAGGTCGAACCCGCCGGTCAATCGAGGCAACACGGAGCGCTTGCTGAAAAGCAACAGCTCGCCGCTCCACTGTGCGACGAATTGCTCTCTGTGGATCGCCGCCGGGCGGCCGGTAGTCGGATCCTGAATCAACACTTGCTCGTCGGAGCAGCGGCCCACGAGGACGAACTGATCGTTGCCGAGTCGCGCAATCGCGGGCAACGCCGTGGCCGCGAGCCGATGCCAGTTGCTGACTATGCGTCGCGCTCGCAACCCCAGGTGTTTCGCTGCACGCAGCATCTCGTCGGCGCCGAACCGCTCCGAGCCTTGCAGGTAGTGGTGGCGAAGTTGCGCAGGGTCAGCAGGAATACTCTGCAGACGCAGCAGCAGGACGAAGGCGGTGAGACCGGAGTCGACGCTCTCACTCGAGCGACCTGCCTCGATCGAGGCAACTTTCTGCTCCATGAGCTTCCATCCGTGAGTCGCAATTCTATTAGTCGTTTGCGCCGAGCCTACTCACAAGCTCAGCGCAGCTGCAACCTGAAATCGTGTTCAGCGCAGGTAGCAATTCGATGCGAAAGACTGGAGTCAGCGATGCAACTCGAAGCGGTCGGCGTCCAGATGCGCCGGAAACTTACTGCGGAATGCTTCCAGCGCGGCACGATCCAATGCGACGGTCGCGACGAACTCGTGCTCGGTCGCCGGCGCGAGCGGCTGACCGAGAAAGTCGATCGCTGCACTATCGCCCTTGTACTGGATGTCGTTCGCGTCGCGACCGACGCGATTGACGCCGACGC
>WUUC01146972.1_pt1 | contig 13349 bp, 24 predicted proteins | sample 6278441 | NCBI WGS metagenome assembly WUUC01 (sample SAMN13675441, study PRJNA597444) | soil metagenome | isolation source: soil | place: USA: Washington | collected 2017-10 | reverse complement strand
GCTGCAAGCGTAGGGTTAGCGCTAGGCAGCACACGTGCTCGCCCGCGCGCAGCAAGCACGCCGTCGCAGACGAACACAGGCGCAGCGACACGCTGCTGGACGCGGCGATCGACGCGGCGGCGGAGATCCTCGCGTCGGAGTCGTCGCTTACGCCGCTCGACGAGGAGCCCAAGGAATGAGACACGCACTTTCGGTCGGCCTCTGCTGGGCGGTGATCGGAAGCGTCACTGCCTTTGTTGGCGCGTGCGCGCTGCTCGACCGAAGCAAATACCCCGCTCGCCGCTAGGACGCGCCGAAGCGCGTCGACCAAAGGTAAGACCAGAGGCTTCGCGGCGAGCAGGGCGAGAGCGCTCAGTAGACCAGATTTTGCCGACTGCCACCAGCGAGCTTCGGCTTTCCAGTCGCGGCGTCTGAGCAGGTGGCGGTCGGCCTTTTCTCGAGGTGGCATGGCCAGAATCGAAGACGACGACGAGTCGCAAGCAGACTCCCGCGCCCGCCGAATCGCGCGGCAATGGGGCGCGCTGGTGCTGATGCTCTGGGTCGCCGCGACCGTAATCGCCATGGCGGTCGTTCTCTCCGGCTGCCCGCGTCCGCCAATCACACCCGCGAACCGCGCGGCGATCGGCGTCGTCGAGCAAGCGTGGCGCGATACTCCCACGCTGCCCGATCCCGGCGACTGCCTCGAGGGCGCGCGCGTGCTCTACACCGACCGTGCGGACTTCCGCGATCGGTGCCGCGCTGGACGCGCTTCCGACCGTGCCGATGAGTGCCTCGGCTACTACGACCGCGGGATGTTTGGCAGGCGCGGCGGGTGGCTCGTGCTGATCATCGACGGTTCGCCGACGGCAGAGCGCGATATCCGCCACAGCATCCTGCACGCGCTCGTCGCCTGTACGCTCAAGCGTGCGGACAAGTTCGACGGGAATCACACGGACGGGAGGGTGTGGCGACTAGTGCCGTGAGCGCGCGTCCCAGAAGTCGTCAAACATCTTCGGCGAGCGCGAGGGGCGTGACGCTTGCTAGCAGCAGCTCTGCCGTGCTCGGCGGGATGACCCCCTGCGAGACTTTGCTGCTCAAGTAGGACGGCAGCTTCTCGGGGATGTAAACGGAGTGCATCCACCGCCGGAACTCAGGCAGCGCCTCCACTGGGTAGGCCCAGGCGTTCTGCGGGTTTGAGGCGGACTGGGGGAAGTATTCCGGGTAGTTGTGCTCATGCCTTTGGCGAGGACCGTATTGTTCGTCGAGGTTCTCGTCGCGCCACTTGGCTCCCCAAACGCCACCGATGCTTCCATCGGGGATTGTCTTGTCGTCCACTCTCAGGCCGTGGCGTATCGCATTGATAACGAAATCCGCGGACTCTTTGAAGATGCTGAAGTAGCCGACGGGAGCCGTGCACAGCGTCATGCGATCATGAAAGTGACGCCAAGCAATAGGGACAGAATTGCTCGGGTCGTACCCAAGCGCGCGGTAGACGAAGAGACGAAGGCCAGCGGTCGCGAGCTTTCTGAAAGCATTGCGTGCCTGCTCGCTCGGCGTCGCGGCGTCGAAAGCGTAGTAGTCCAGAAACACCATGCAGACTTGCTCGGTGTAGGCGTGGACGGCCTTTTGGTTATAAGACGTGGGTACGTACAGAAGCGGGGACTCGACGCCGGCAGCGATCAGCTTTTGCGCTAGCCGCCCATCTCTCTTTCCTGCGGCCCACGCAGCGGCTTGGCCGATGATCGAACTCGGCGCCGCGCCGCACATCTTCGCCAACGCGCGTCCGTGCAGAAAAGGCGTGCCGTCCTCGAGCACTCCCATGTCCAGCCCGTCAATCTCGCGCTCAATGCTTACGGACAACGGAAGATCAAGCTGACTCATTTGCACCCCCGAGCAATCGTACACAAGGCTCGAGCCGATCAGCCTGATTTCTGCAAAATCGCGTACTTGGGTGCCAAAAAGAGCGATTTGCCGATCAGTGCGTTCGAGCCATGCATGGCTACTTTGCGACGCGCCTAATCGCTGTCACACCACCCCTGGCCCGCTCTCCGCTTCGGCGGGGGCGGGCCTTTTTGCATTTAAGTGCGTGGCGATCGGTAGATCTTTGTCGAGGCGATGAGCGGCGCGATTTCCGGAACGCGCACATGCAGCTTGCGAAAGACGCGCAACGCGTCGTCGATCGAGTCCTGCCCGATATCGACATTGCCCTGAAAGTCGTATTGCCAGCCGTGCTCGCGCACCACTGCGTCGATGGCCTGCCGTGCGGGGTCGGGCTTCGCCACGATGCTCACGTCGACGCCGGTCATGGCTTGCCCTTTTTCCGCGCAGCCTTCGCTTGCTCGGCGCGCCACTTCTTGCCGTCCTCGAGGCGCTTCTGCCAGTCGAGGTCGTCCGGGTCGACCGCCGGCAGGCCCGCCTCGACGCGCTTGCGCTGCGCATCGGCCTTGGCGGATGCGAGCTCCTCAGCGGTGGGCTTGGTGCGGGAGACCATGCGGCCCAATATGCCAAGCGCCTTGAGCTGGCGCACGAGCACCGCGCCGCTGCCAACGTTCGCGCGCGCAAGCGTCATCACCCGAAGCCAGGCAACCGGCTCCATCCCCGCTGCTTGCGCGAGGGCTGCGATCGTTTCGATTTCCTCGACGTCCAGCCACCCAGCGAGATATTTGGTAGCTGCCGGCGCAGCCGGGCCCGATTCCACAGATGCTGCCTCGATCACTTGGTGCATCAGACCGGAGACCGTCGTCCCGTGCGTGTCGCAGTAGGCGCGCACCGCGGCATGCTCGTCGGCGGAGACCCCGGTTGTCACGGAGCGCTTCTTGCTCGCGTCGAGTGAGCGCAGACGTTTGGAGGTCACGCGGTTGTCCTGCGCCGCTTCTTCGCGCGCTCAAGCTGTCGGGGCAGGTACTTGTCCGCGCAAGTGGCGCATCGGTTGCCGCGGCCCTTGACACGCTTACGGGTCATGCATGCTTCGCACAGGCCCTTGGCAGCAGCCCGCTCACGGCGGGAAGCAGACGAAGCGCGCGCCGCATCGAGGCACGTCTCGCACTTGGCCCGCCCGCCCGCGGGCTTGCCCGTTCCGCACGCAGTGCAGAGTCCGGCTTCGCGGCGTGCGGCGATGCGAGCAGATTCAGGCATCGTCGCTCTCGTCGTCCAGGGTGCAGCCACAGATGGGCTCGTTGTCGTCCGTGACGTCAGACCAGTCGGCCAGCTCTACGACCGCGCGGATCCAGTTCCCGCCTCCGCTGGTCTGAATTGGGCCGCGGAACTCCGTGACGGAGTACACCTCACCCTCGGCGCCGGCGACGTAGTCACCGACATCAGGGAAGCCGTTGCCGCGCTCCTTGATGATCGCGTTTGGCATCAGTAGTGCCCTCGCCACATCTCGAGCACGCGCTCGCACTCGCGAATCTGCACGGCGCAAGCGCGGTAATCGCGGCGCGCACGCATCGCCATGAGCTTCTGGCGCTCTCCGCTGATGACCTCGCGGAAGTCGCGCGCGACGTTGCCGCTTTCGATCCGCTCTAGCTTGGCGATCATCGCCTGCCCGCGCTTGAGCGCGGTCGGCATGTCGAGCGCTCGCTCTGCGCTGACCTCATCTGCGATGCGCTCGCGGTGATCCGCAAGCCACTCCAATCGATCCATCTCTACTAGATCAGCCATCTCATCACCTCCATGAGCGCCGCGAGTGACCTCGCGCAGCCGAGCAGGGGACGGGACTGGGTCAGGCGCGCTCATCCTCGGACCGCGGACGACGAAGATGGTCTGCGGACAATCCCGCGCGGTCGCAGACGGCCGCCGGCCATCGCATCACGAGCTCATTGCCCACATACACCTTGTATCCGACGTATCCGTCGAGGGCGTCGGCGGCCTGAATCGTCGCCGCTCCTGCCGCGGCGCGCGCGTAATCGGCAGCCATGCCCATTGCGACGTCCATGCGAGTCGCGGGTCGCTTCGCGCGCACGTGCACCCAGACCTCGTCAGCGATGAGCGTGTCTCGATACCCGCCTGCGAGGTCCACCGTGACCATCACGCGGCCGTCGAAATGCGAGCTGACGCGGGACACGACACCCTCGACAGTCGCCGGCCCGGAGCGTCCCTGATGCTCGCCAGTGACCTTGACTCCATCACCAACTTGCAGCGGAGCGCCGCCGCCCCATTGTGCGTCCGGTCCGCGTACCGTCGTCTGCTTCGATTCCATCCGCCAAAACTCCTTCTTTCGACCTGAGATAAGCCTACCGCGCTTCAATGGGGCCGTTCAATGGGGCCAGCTCACAGACCGCGCGAATCGCCGGAAAAGCGGGCCGTTCACGCCGCCCGCACCGTCACCCGCAGCTTCAGTCCCGCCTCATCCACCAACGCCTGAAGCGCCAGCTCGACGAAGACCCGCTCATGCCGACCGAGCAGGCGCGCCCACTCTGCCGCCCGCTCAAGGCTTACCGAGCGTCGGCCCGCCTCGATGTCGTGCAGGTTCTGGCGCGACACGCCGAGGCGCTTGGCGAACGTCTCGAGCGACTCTTCCTCCCCCTGACGGATCGCCGCAAGCGCCCGACCCAGCGTGAGCGGGCCGCGACGCTTCGCGAGAAACGCCTCTGCCTCGACCGCACCCGGCGAGCCGGGGACCTTCTTTGCTGCCTTCTTCGTGGCCATGGGGCCCTCCCTCTCAGTACTTGTGCTTGTTCACTTCGATGATTTCGACGTACACGACGCCGTCTTCGCGCATGACGTAGATCGCTCGGTACGCCTTACTCAAGCGGATGGAGCGCTGGCCCTTGCGGTCGCCCTTGAGCGGCTCGTCGTGGTAGCCGGAGACCTTACGGACCTCGGCGAGCCCAACGAGCTTGACGGCCTTCACCCACGTCGCGAGCGCGTCCTCGATGTGACCGGGGACCTTGTCGAGGTCCTTCTGCGCGCGCTTGCTGATGACGACCGTGCGAACCATGAATAAGATTGTACCCATGTCGTGAGTACAGAGCAAGCGGGAGAGCTTACGAAACGGGCCGATTCAGGCGGGCGCCATAAACGCGGGCTCTATACGCGCATAAACGCGGCCCCCGCGTTTAGAGAATCGACCCGTTTTGTAAGGCGCGCGCATGGTTACTGGTTGGATATCCAAGTAATATTTTCTCATGAGCAACGAAGTAACCGAGGTTGACGGAGCGATGTACCAGGCGCGCGACATGGCCGCGTGCCCGAACAAGGCGGAGATGGCGGCGATGTTTCTCAATGCCTCTCTGCGCGGCTACTACTCGCGTGAGCGTCGCGAGCGCTGCACGCGCTTCGCCTGTCGGGTGATTCGGTCGATGCCCGCCGAGGAGCGCGCTCGCGGGATGGTGCTCTACGACGTGTGCAGCCGCCTCGCCGCGGGCTGGAGCCCGGCGCAGCTCTTGGCGCGCTAGGCCTCGCCCACCGTCACCCTCCCGAGCACGCGCCCGTCCAGCCGGCGCCAGCGGGCGACCGTCGGCCCGCCTGTCGGGCTCACGAGGACGTCGAGATAGAGCTGCGGCGCGCGGGCGAGCGTGAGGGTGTAGCCGGTCGCGGTGACGTCGAGGAACATGCCGAGGTATCGGTCGGGGTCGGGAGAAGGTTGCGTATGGGCCTGCGTCCGCCGTTCGCGAGCTAGCGGCTGTTCTCCAGCACGTGATCGACGACGACGCGCAGCGCGTCGCGGGTCTCATCCTTATCGACAGGAATGAAGCGCACGCTGCCAGGACAGTACCGAAGTTTGGTCGCCAGCGGGGCGATGGGCTCACCTGCAATCACGGCGCTGAAGTCCTCCTTGCTGAGCATGGCGTTCCATTTATCTGGAATCGAGAAGGCTATCGAAGGCTCTGTGTCCTTGACAGTGTAACCCGCCGCTTTGAAGACGCCGGCAACGGCCTGAAGCAACTCGGCGCGAGCAGTGCTCTCCTCATTCGCATAGAGGGCGTTTTCGATCTCGTACCGCTTGCGGTGGACCGCCGTCAGCGCAGCGTCTGTGTCATACGGCTTCGTCGGGGGCGTTTTCGTCATGCCGGCATCGTTAGATGCGGGCCGCTTCGAACGCGACTTTTCTACACGCCTCACACCGTAAGGTGTCTGCAGGTGGGGACGGTTCAACGCGCCGCGGTCTGCTTAGCCAAGACCTGATCTCGGTGCGCGCCGTAGTACCGGTTCCCGATCACGCGGCGCTCCTCCAGCGTCTCGTTTGGCGATCTTCTCCCGATACTTCTCCTTCATCTTCTCGGCCTTACGGAGGTACGTCTCGCGGTCCTTGGCGCGCTGAGCTTCGGGGTCGCGCTCTCGCCGCTCACGCTCGGCGCGCCTGTAGTAGTCGGGGTCTCTCGCTAGCATCTTGGCCTTGTAAGCGCGCATCTGATCGAGGCGCGCCTCGACCTTCTCTGCGCACTTCACGAACGGCCTGAGCCGATGCGTTCGCGGTGCTCTGCTGACGATTGGGCCTCCCGCGTCCTTCCAGGTCTTGCCCTTCACGAGGAGCGAGATCGCGGAGAGCGACACGCCGGAGAGCTCCGCAAGGTCGGTCTGCATTAGACCGGTCTGGTAGAGGTGGCGAAGGCTCACCGCCTTTGCAGCCGAGAGCTTCGCTTGCTTCGGTCGCGGGTGTCTTGCGAGCCAGCGGCGATAGCGTCTGCGCGCTTGGGCAATGCACCGCTCGCGAAACTCGGGGTCGCTTCGGAAGCGCGCCCGAAAGCGCCTGTACTTGCCTGCGCGTCCCGCGTGGTCGAGCTTGCGAACCTCGCTCGCGTGGCCGAGTCGTTCGTGGTGCACGATGTAGCAAGCGCTCTCAAGCGTCGAAGCGCCTTGCGCCTCCGCGAACAGCTCGGCGATCTCCCTCGCACGCTCCCGGTCGCGCTGCTGCGCCTCCCCGAACTCCCGGATCTCTGAGTACGACCAGTGCGCAGAGACGATGCCAATCAAGAACGCCCTGAACGCGTCGCGCTCCGCGAACAGGTCGTCGTTGGGCGGGTCGTCGAGGGAGAAGGTGAACGCGCCGGGTGCGCGCTTTTGGGGGCGCTTCGTACGGAGCTTGCTCACGCAGCGGCCTTCGTGAGGTGCACAGTCGCAACGCTGACCTTGGCAGCTCCAGGCCAGGGCATGCTCTTGTTGGCGTCGTAGATCCGCATCCCGTGGTCCAGGAGCCACTGCAGGCCGGTTTCGCGCGTGTCGCCCTGGCAGATGGTGTTCGTGGAGATGAAGCCGACCGTGCCGCCGCACTCGCCGAGAAGCGTGTATGCACGTCGGAAGAAGTGCGCGCTCAGGTCTGCGTTGCCGTGGGCGCCATCGTGCAGCACTTGAAGCCAATCCCTGTACGCCTCTCCGAGGGTTCCGGACACAGACTTGCCGCCTAGAAACGGCGGGTTGCCCGTGAAGACGTGCGCGTAGGAGTTCTCCCCTCGCTCCTCGCCGATTTCATCGAGGTATTCCACGTCCCAGTGAAACGGCGTGTATCGCTCCCGCAGCGCCGCCTGCATTGCCTCCATGTCGCGCTGAACGAGGAGCAGGTCTTTGCTCGCGCTCTCCATCGCCGCCCACCAGCAGTCGACGATCGCCCCGCGTCGTTGACGCTCCCGCTCGCGCTCCTTGATCGACGCGCTCGAAAAGAACGCGCCGAGGCACACGTCCGCTAGCAGCGTCACGTCGCACTTGGCATGGATGTACTCAAGCCGGGTTGTCGGAGCCGCGCGGGAACCGAAGAGCTCCTTGCGCAGCGTCACGTAGCGCTCGACGCACTTCGCCGCTGGCACGCATTCGCCCTTCGGCAGCCAGTGAAAGCGGCGTATCTGCTCGAGCGAGAGCCCGAGCAAGGCGTCGCCGTGGCGGATGGTGCCGTCGAGCCAGCCTACGGGCGCGCCGTCCGCTCGACACTCAAGCATCACTGCCAAGCGGGCGGCATGCGCCGCGAACCGGTCGATGTCGAGACCGCGACAGACGTGACGCGCGACCAGTTGCTTTGCCTGATCGAGCGACTGCGCCTCGCCTCGCTTGAGTACCCATGGCGCGAGGTAGCGGATCGTCGCCAGCAGAAACGCGCCCGCGCCGACCGCGGGGTCGACGACCCGCATGGAGAGCGGCGAATGGCCTTCGTGCTGAAAGGTCTTCCATAAGGGCACGATCGCGCGCGTGGCGACCTTGCTTGCAAACCAACGAGGCGTGAAATGGATTCCGCCCTTGCGGCGCCCACCGTTGGGCACGACCTTACGGTCTTCGATGTGAAAGCCGCAGAGCGCCTCGTGTACGCACCCGAAGTGTTCAGGTGTCATGTGCGGCAGCGGCAGCTGCTTCACATGTGCCCTGAGTGCGATGACGGCCGCAGAGCACTCGACCACCGTCTCGATCGGCTGGCCTTGCATGCCGCGCTCGCGGGCGAGCTCGTCGTAAACCACCTCGACGACGAGAAACCGTAAGGCTTCGTAGGTGGGCAACGGGTCGGGCCAGTGGTGGATCAGCGTCTCTACGAATAGCGGCGCCATCTCCGCGGCGGCCTCGGCGAGCGGATCGATCGTGTTGCGCTTGGGCTGAGGGCCACGGTCCTCTATCAGGTGCCTGTTCTGGTCGTAGTCGGCCTGTGTCCAGCCTTCGAAGCGGCTCTTACGTCGAGGCTCCGATGCTGGTAGCGCTTCGGCTGCCATCACGTCCCACCCCACCCCAGGCGTTTGCGCTCGCCCTCGACTTCGTCCGCTACCTCGAGCAAGCGGCGCGCGACCGCGCGCGCTTCGTCGGGATCGAGCCAGTTGCACACGGTCTCAAACAAACCCTCCGGGTGGTACTCGTCCATGTGGACGTAGCCATCCTTGGCGCAGACCTCGATCTCCTGGCCAGGCACTGACTTGCCGATCGAAAGACACGGCTTGCGAGTCATCCGCGCACCTCCTTTCTTACGACCGCTCGTCGCATAGCTTGTTTGCTCTTACCCTTGTCGAGGCACTCGCGGCATGCCGTCTTGCCCGTCGCAGCTCGGGCCGGACAGGAACGACAGAGCCCTCTCGCAATGCGCGTGTTGATCTTCGCGCGCTGCCGGGCGCGCGCCGCCTCTGGATCGGCGTGGTACCGCTCGCGCGCCAGCGCTGCCGCCTTCGGCCGCAGCGCTTCTTTGTGCGCCGCGTAGTAGCGCTTGCTCTTGGCGCGATAACGATCCGGGTTGTTCTTGTACTGCTTTCGCTTGGTGCCGCGCTGCCGCTCGCGCTGCTCTTGTGTCATGCCCGCGTACACGATTCGCTCCAACGCGTTGCGCAACGCCTTTACCGATGCAGGCTGATTGCGGGCTCTCTCTCGGATCGCACTGCGGTTGTTCTCTCGATACGCTGCCTTACGGGCGACCTCTTTGGGGGACGCGTTGTGCGCCGCTAGCGCTCTCCCGTTCCGCTTGCGCCACGCTTTCGTCTGCTCGTACTTCTTGGTCCTCTTCTGCGTGTCGAGCTTGACGATGTAGCGCCAATAGTCAGCGGCCCACTCGGTTTTGGAGGCGCGCTTCTCGAGGGCGTGACGAAAGAGCGCGAGGTCGTGATCTTCGACGCCAGACAGTTCGGCGAACATCTCCGCGATCTCCGCGCGGACCTCGTCTCTCACGCGCCACCTTCCAGCTTCGCGCGCAGCCGCGCGTTCTCCCGCAGCAGCGAAGCGATCAACCTCGGGCACTTCGCGATCAGGTGCGCCGTCGCTCGCCCTTCACCCGCCCGCAGCACCTTACAAACGGCCCCCTTGTTCCCGACGACGAACACCGCGCCGTCTGCACACGGCCGCATCCGCCACTCCGTTTCGGGCTGCGCCTGATCGAGCAAGGTCGCCGCTTCACGCGCTGCTTTTGAAGGCCGCTTCACGCCGCACCTCCCCCGTTGTCGTTGTCCGCACGCCCCCCACGAATCACCAGATACTTCGGCCGCGACGTCGAGCGTCTCTTGAGCGCCGTGGTGATCGGCACGACCTTCCCCGCCTCGCCCCCACTCGTATCGCAGCCGCAGATTCGGCAGTGCTCACGTCGGCCATCGTTGACCGACGCGCACTTGCAGCACGTCCATGCCAGTCCGTTTGAAAGTGTCATGTCATCCCCCAATAGTAAGAGTCGGTCGGCCGCCCCCGCGGCACTCGGTCAGCAGCGGTAGACGGGCTTCTCGGTTGGCCCGTGATGGATCTTGTTGAGCACTGCCTGGTGCTCGGGCGGGCCCGCGCTCGGATCGATCTCGTGCTTGAACACGAGGGCGAGGTGGTTCTTGATCGCGACGGTCTGCGCCGCGCTGAGCGACACCGATTGGCCGTCGGCCTCGGCTAGTTCGATTGCGCCCTGTAGCCAGTAGCAAAAGTCTCGGCTTGTCATGCCATCTTCTCCTTCAAACGGGCGCGCTCGATGAGCGCCCAGACGTCTGGAAAGCATCGTTTGAGCTGCAGCGCGAGCCGTGCGCTCGTCCGCGCTGTCGCGAAACAGAAACAGCGCGATCGGCGCCTGAATGCAGCGCGCCGGCCGCGGTCGCTTCGACCAACGGTTCTGGACCGCAAGGTACGTAAGACCCGTTGCGAGGCGCCCTCCGTCCCCCTGACCGTGAGCGACAGCGCGCGGATCTGAAGGCACGAGTCTGCTCAAGACGTGTGCGTCAAGCGTGCCAAACGCGTCGTAGCAAACCGGGCTCTGTCGCAGCATCCCCGGCGCGTAGAGCGCATGACACGACGTGCAGCTGCGCCACTTCGGAGGCACGTGCTGCCAGGAGTCGTCTTCCTCCTCCTCCCAGATGCCGTAGTAGTAGGCGTCACCGGACGTCATGCGTCCTCCGCCTCGGGGCCAACCCGCACAAGGGCGCCAGCCGCTGGCGTCAGAACGCGGTTGCCGATCTTGATCGTGAAGTCGCCACGCAACTCCGAGGCCTGAGCCTTGGCGTCCAGCGCGCGACTGAAAACGCGCGAGTCACCGGTGACGACGTTGTCGACGTGAACGAATCGACTCGAGAGCGAGTCGAACGAGCTCGTACGCTTGCGGCTGAGCCGCTTTGCGAAAGCGAGAGCGACGCGATCGGAGCGAAACCAGTTGGTCTTGAGAACGCGTCCGTCTTCACGCAGCGTGACGCGGAAGCGATGGGTGACGCCCTTCGTGCGCGCGCGTTCCAGCTCGCGCTCGGTCGGCAGCACACCCATCATCACCGACCTCGGCACGGGAGGACGAGGCGGCGAGCCGTACCACCGCATGCGTTCGTCGCGGGGTTCGAAACTCTCCTCGATGCCCAGCTCCGATGTCGCCATCGCGGCGAGCGCGAGCATTCCGCTCACCCGCGCGCGCTTCTTCTCTTGCCTCTCCCGTTCTTGCTGCTGCGCCACGTAGGTGCGCGCAGCTTCCGCGAGCCCCGTCGTCATGCCGACCGACGCGCCCTTGTAGACGACCACCGTGCCGTCTTCTTTCTCTTTGATCTCCACTCGTCCCTCCTTGGACGGATCCTCCGGGGATCCGTCGTGTGGATCCGATTCGGATCCATCCCGCCCTGATCGATCCGCTTCGGATCCATCAGCCCCGAGCGCGACGACTTCGATCGAGCCGTCCGAGTAGTGCGCGACGCCACGGCCAGGCGGGACGTGCGCGTTGGTTTGGAGATCGATCCGCGCGGTGCCGAGCACGGAGCTGTCGGGCGCGTCGAGCACGAGCGGCACCAGCCCCTTCCAGCGATCAAGGTCATCCGGGTTCAGCGTGAGGCGGACGAGGAAGGGCGCAGGCGGCTTGAGCTTGCGGAGCAGGTCGAGCATCTCGTCGAGATCGGGCGACGGTGCGGGGGCTGGAGACGCCGCGAAGGTCGCCGGCTCTGCCGCGCCGAAGTCGTGCGCGAGGATGCGGTCGCGCAGCCTGGTTGCTTCGGCTTCGGTGAGCCAGCGCGGGAGGACGAGGCGGTCAGCCATGGGCGGCCTCCATCAGCTGACGGATCACGTGCCCGACGACCTCCGCGCACTGCGGCACGACCGAGTTGCCTAGCGCTCGAATGCGGTCCACGTCGGTGGGAGCCCCATCAGCCACTCCGCGAACTCCGGCGAAGGCCTCCACCCAACTTCCGCTACGCGCGCGATCGTCGCCGCGTTGTACCGGCCCTTTCCAGGGAGCCCCATCCCCCATCCTCCGCGGGCCATCGATGCTCGGGGAGTGGGCCACCACGAACAACCGCTCGCGTGTGTGTGGGGCACCCATTGCGCACGCAGAAAGCACCGACCACTCCGCATCGTACCCGCACGCGGCCAGCCCCCCGAGAACGTCGCCGAGTCCCCGGTAAGCAAGAGCTGCGACGTTCTCCACGACGACGAAACGAGGTCGAAGAAGGCGAACGATTCGCAGGTACTCAGACCAAAGACCGGACCGTTCGTCGGTAAGCCCAAGCTTATTCCCCTGTTGGCTAATGCCCTGGCACGGAAAGCCACCGCAAATCAGATCGACCGGGGCTAGCTCTTCGGCCACGGTGCAAACGTCGTCGTAGCGACGGGCCGCAGGCCAGTGCCGAGCAAGCACGCCGCGACAGAAAGGGTCCTGCTCGACCTGCCAGAGCACGGGACCCAAGCCGGCCCATTCGAGGCCGAGCTCGAGTCCGCCGATCCCAGAGAAGAGCGAGCCGATGGTCAGGTCAGCCATCGCGGCCCTCCCGCTTCGCGCGCGCAGCGCGGCGCTTGAGTTCTGATCCGGTGACCACGTTGAATGCGCAGCTCATCCCGCCATGCAGCGTCATCGGGTCTGGCATCACTTTCGCCTTCTGAAGTCCGACGATGCCGAGCTTCACGAGCGGCTCGCCCAGCATCATCGGCGAGCAGTCCTCTGGCAGCTCAACCTCGAAGTCGAGGCGAACGCGAACGCGTGTCGTCGTCATGGGCGCACCTTCGGCCACGCGTACGGCCGCAGCGGCGTGTCGTAAGCGAGCATCAGCGGGTGGCGCGGCGAGCCGTCGGCGCTCGTGCCGAGGCAAAGCACGCGGCGATCACGAAGCGCGTCAAAGGCGTTCAGGAACCGAGCGAGCGAAACGAGTCGTCGATCGAGAAGCTGCCTCACGGCCGTCGTCTTGGCCGAGCCCCACGCGCACACGACGTCCGGGCAGACACTCTCGTCGCGGTCGCTGGAGAGCGCAGCAAGGATGGCGCCGTCGTTGCCTGGCCCTACTGGGTCGTCCGCAGTGAGCAGCCCGCGCTGGTCCGTCGAGCGGAACGCGAATGGGTTGAGCAGAAAGTACCCGCCCCAACCCCACCGCTTTCCGAAGCCGATCAGCTTGCGCGTCGTCGCGTCTTCGAGCTCGACGTCCGCCGTCGAAGGATTGATGCCGATCACAACGCCGAGCGGCTCAGGACCCCAGACGCGCGAGAGCATGTAGCGGTAGCGACCGCAGGGGGAGAGCATCGCGTCGCCCCAGGCTTTCTTGGGGGCGGTC
>WUUC01097505.1_pt1 | contig 13349 bp, 14 predicted proteins | sample 6278441 | NCBI WGS metagenome assembly WUUC01 (sample SAMN13675441, study PRJNA597444) | soil metagenome | isolation source: soil | place: USA: Washington | collected 2017-10 | reverse complement strand
GTGAGCTAGCGCTGCAACTGGTCTGGCGTCGAGGTCTAGGAAACCTCGGCGCCGGGCGAAATCTCCCCGGTCTCCAACGGGACAACTTCAAGGGCTCACTGTACCCGCACGGTGCGGCAATGGCATGTCGATACGCCCGACTAGCGAGGTCGAAAACACAGGGTGACTGGTTCGCGCGCCCCAGGGGTTACTCCCGACAAGCGAGCTCAAGGAGCGATGACACGAGCGCCGTTGCCCCCGCAAGGGGTCCAAGGCAGGCCCAGGCGCCCGGACGCAGAGTCCGGCTCGATCAGTGGAGCTCCCGACGCCATCCCGCGGTACGTGGGCGCTGGCACTGGGAGCTGATCGAGTGGAGGTCACGCACACCCCGCCCTGGGCGCGCTGTAGTGAGCGCGCCGGCTTTCGGCTGTACTGCGTCCCAAGTAGACGATGAACCGAAGTCCCTCTCTGATTGCACGTGCATATGCACTCCGTGTGATCAGAGGGGGCTTTAGCTCCCAACGAACCCAGCATCCGATGGATGAAACGGACATCTCCGCCTCATCTTCCAAGCCAGATTGTGAACCGGTCCCCGCGTAGCCTGGTAGAGCCGTCGCCGGCCCGGCAGAGCCGGCGACGGTCGGCAACGCGAAGGGCCCGACCGGCGATGCGGTCGGGCCCTCCTCCTGTGCGAGCGAACGTGTCGGCTCTACCAGAACCCCACAGCCAGCCTAAGGCAACGGATCGCCCCGATGGGTACTGCGCCAGGCCTGGTCCCTGGAGCGCGGCGAGGGGAGCTCCTGGGCCCGCTGCTCCTGCTCCTCATCCACGCGCCGGGTCACCTCCCCCTCCACGTCGTAGTGCGGCGCCTTCGGCCAGCCGAGGAACACTCCGAAGGCCGGCCACTTCCGTTCCAGCGTCGCGAACACGGCGTACCACAGCATCGAGACGAACGCCGTGGTGCCGGTGATGAGCGTTGCCTTCGTGGTGTCGTCCACGGTGAGCTCTATGCCGAGCTCGCGGCGCGCCAGGTTCGCCAGCGCGGTCAGGGTGGCGCCCAGGAGGAGCGTCACGAGGGTTCGAACGAGTCCGGTGATCAGGTCGGGCATGGGGACCCCTTCCCTATTCGGTTGGTAGGGATATTGCGCCGGGCGCCGGCGCCGTCCTGGGAGGTGTTCACTCCGGCGCCCGGACTCTCAGGTGACCGGGTTGTCGAACGCCGCGTTCCAGGTGTTCGGCCCGTTCTTTCGGTCGGGGGCGAGTCCCTGGTCCCGCTGGAAGGCCTCGCACAGGGCGTCGTACTCGTCGCCCCACTTGCCATCGTTGCCGAAGTTGGGCAGCCAGGTCTTGCCCTTTCCGACGCTCCACCCGCGCTTGTTCAGCTGGGAGGCCCAGGCCTTGATGTGGGTGGCGTCGAGCTTGCCGCCGGTCTTACGCCCGTGGAGGCCCGAGTGCGAGCGGTCAGTGCCGTCGTCCTGGCCGAACCAGTGGGTGCCGGGGAGCGGGAACGCGAGGTCCGGTCCGGGCGCCGGCTTCCCGTCCTCGGCCGGCTTCGAGGGCTTCGCCGGGGTGTGGTTGATCCAGTCGTCCTGCAGCTCCGTCAGGAGGTGATCGGAGCGGATGGACATGTGGATGTGGTTCTTGTCGGAGGTCGGGGCAGCGTCCTTGAAGCCGTCGTCACAGCGGTAGTGCTTGCCGTGGAGGTTCACGTACTTGAGCCAGGGCATGTTGCCCGCTCGGGCGCCGGCCAGGATCGCGTCCTCCAGGCCTGCCACGTCCTCCAGGTCGATGGCGGTCACCCAGTCGCCCGAGATGGGGTCGGGCCATTCGGTCGTGGAGAACGGGGTGTGGTCCTGGGGCCGCTTGCTCTTGAGGTGCGCCGTGTTGCCGATGGTGCCGAGGACGGGGACGCCGTTGGCGTTGGCCCACTTCTCGATGTCGGCGACGGGACGTGCCTTGCGCCAGGGTCGGCCGCGCTCGACCCAGCGCTTATATGCTTCGGTGCTCATCCACTGATGCTACTCGGCGGGTGTGACCATTCCGCCAGGTCAGGAGTCGATTGTCCATGATGTGGAGAGTGTGACCACATTGCCTGATGCGACGGCGGCCGTGGTGTGGAGTGCCACGAGCAGCATCGAGCCGGCGTCGGAGATGGTGGCGCCGCCCAGGAGCCCGTTGCACTCGGCATAGAACCAGACGCGGGTCTGGGGGAACAGGTCCGCGTCGTCCACGGTGCCCAGGTGAGAGTTGGAGATGTCCGAGTTGGCGCCGCCGGTGATGGTGGCGCCGGTCCGGGTGAACGTGGCCGTCATGTGCAGCATGGGCCCGAACCGGCGATACGTGGCCGTCCCGAGGGTCCAGCCGGTGCCCGCGGTGATGCCGAGGGACTGGAGTCCGTTGTCGTTGAAGTCGATCGCTTGGATGGGCGCGCCGGGGACGATGGCCATTGTGGCTCCTTAGAGTGCCCAATAGGTGGGGTCTGCGAGTGAGAACGGGGTGCCGGCGGGGTGGCCCTTGACGATGCCGTTGACCGAGCGGACGACGGTGAAGAGCTGGGAGCCGGACCCTGGAGCTCCGATCGCGGTCACGGTCATGCGCTCCCCGCCGCCCATGATGTCGAACGGGAAGTGAGCCGCGTCGGTGGTCCACGCGATGGAGCCGTACAGGAGCGTGATGCCGGTCTGCGTGGAGGTGATCGCCGAGGCGCCGCGCGCGGTGTCCGAGGAGTCCCAGCGCGCCACGTCGGCCGGCCACGGGCCGGTGTCGGCGGCCCATACGCCGGTGTCGCCCCAGATGCTGGCAGGTTCGCACGTGAACATGACCCGGTGGATTGCGCGCGTGATCTTGTCGCCGATCGCGTTCACCAGGAGGTCTACGGGGCCGGGAGGGACGCCGGCGGGGAGGTCGGTGATGCGGATGATGTCGCCGAGCTGCACAGCCAGAATCGCGTCCACATAGGGCTCTAGCTCCGGCTTGTCCAGGACGAGCTCGAGGTCTGGCCAGCGCGAGCCTTCCACGGTGCCGAGGGCCAGGCGCCACCAGGAGTTGGCCTCGGCGCCGGCAACGGTGTCCGCGTTGATGTCCACCGACTGGTCGTAGAGCCCGACGCCGGCGGGCGGGGGGAGCGTGGACATGCTCGAGGTCGTGTCCTCGGCGGTGAACTCGAGTCCGTTCGCGCTCTTGACGGTGACGCGGTTGACGGTGCTTTGGTCGTCGTCCACGGGCAGCGGGGGCGGGACCAGGAGCGGGTACGGGATCGTGAGGACGGGTTCGCGTCCCATGATCGATCGGGCCGGGCGGTAGGCGAGGGAGCCGGCGTCGTCGCCGGCGTCGCCGAACATGCCGAGGTCAGTTGCGGGAATCTCGCGGGCGAGCTCTACGAACGTCTTCGATCGTTGCGGGCCCATGGCCGGGGTGTCGCCGGCGCCGGTGATGCGGACGGGGAATCCTTCGTCGGCGCCGAGGCGGAGGAGCCGGTCCGTGCCGGTCTCGCCTGCCCAGGCGATCAGGGAGGAGCCCACGCTGTCCCAGATGTTGTGGACGTCGCCGTTCAGGAGCGCGACGTGGCCCATGACCGTTCCCTCCAGGTTGGCCGTGGTGCCGAGCTGTACTCGGGTGATCCGGCCATAGGTGCGGCCGGTGAGCGTGTCCTCGTCGGAGATGAGCGCGACGCCGCCGAGCGGGAACCAGGCCAGTTGATAGAACAGGTTCGCGCCCTGCTGCTCGAGCCACAGGGACATCATCTGGGGTTTGCCGTTCAGGTCCCCTGCCAGCGGGTCGTTGTCGAAGATCAGGGCGCCGGTGTCGCTGTAGCAGCGGAGGATGAGGTTGTCCCCGGCGCCGTAGATGACCTCCCAGCGGGCCGCGGTGCCGCTCGTGTAGACGCGGAGGAGGTGCCGGTCCGTGGACAGGCCGGCCGAGGGGACGCCCACGAGCCACACGAGCCGCTGGGAGACGTTCGGGGCGTAGGCGGGGAGGTTGCCCACGATCTCGCCGGCGCCGAAGGTGGGGAGCGGGTCCGAGGCTACGAACATGTCGCCGTTGGCGCCGGCCTTCACCTCGGCGGTGTCGCTGGGCGTCAGGAACGACGTGTCGTCTGCGAGGCCGGCGCCGAAGCGTGTGGCGCCGGTGCGCTCTTCGAGCGGGTAGTACCGGACCACGTTGGGCTTGGAGGAGAAGTCGCGGCGCAGTGAGGACTGGAGCGGGGAGACGGTCTTCTGGGCGCGGCGGAGTGCGCCGGCGATCGTGGCCACGGAGACGCGCGGGCCCGCCGCGGCCGAGGTCCATTCCTGAGGCCAGGCCGCCGCCTCGCCGGCGAAGCGGATGGAGGAGTCCGAGATGTAGGCGCCGGCCTGCAGCGTCCACGTGCGGCCCGCGTTGTCGGTGGTCGTGCGCGCGTCGGTGTCCAGGTTGCGGAAGTCCACGGAGGAGACGATGGTGGAGCTCGAGAGGATGCCCGAGCGGTACCGGAAGGCGCCGATCTCGCCGTCCAGCGGCGTCACGTTCACGCCGGCCGAGGCGATCGGATCGTGTGTCCGGCCGACCTCCAGCGCCGCCTGTGCGGGGTGGAATGCGAAGGTGCCGGCCAGGACCTGGTTGGTGCCCAGCGCGTCCCAGGTGATGCCGTCAGAGGACGTCTCGAAGCCCACCGTGTTGCCGCCGGCGCCGTTGTTCACGTCGTGCCATACGGCGATCCACCGCTCGGCGCCGTCGTCGGGGACGGCGGCCGCGGAGACGCGGGTGGTGAAGATCGAGCCGTCCGGCGACGGGCGCCAGGAGATGGTCCCTGCCGAGTTGATCCATACCGCCCAGGCCCGCTGGTTCCCCACGATGTGATAGCGGCGAGCGAGGCCGGCGCCGCCGGACGGGCGCCAGGAGCGCGGCTTGACGAGAATCTCCACGCGCTGATCGCCGGTGAGCCGCAGTGAGGCGGTGTCCGGCGTTGTGGCCGCGGCCCGGGTCGTCCCGGGGAGGCGCAGCCGCGGCCGCGCGGCGCCCAGGCGCAGCCGGACGGGCGTGTTCCTGCCGATGAGCCCGTACAGGTCGCTCATGGGGTTGCGCGGGGAGTACCGGCCGATCATGCGGCCGCCGCCGGCAGCGGTGGCGTACTTCGATTCGTGCTGGATGAACGGGACGGCCATCTCGGCGGGGTCCGCTACGGCGGCCCAGTCCTTGCGTCCCTTCGAGGTGGTCAGCTCCTCGGCGGAGTAGACGTCTTCGGTGACGGTGTGCCAGGCGCCGGCGTAGCGGACTTCCACCTGGGGAAGGGGTCGGACCATCATGACCTCCGGAAGACGACGTCAACGCCGCCCTTGGAGACGATCATCTGGCGCAGCATCGCCAGGATCGCCTCGGGGCCGGCGAAGGTGATCGTGCCGCCGCCGCGTCGGTCCTGCTCGTGTGCGGCGCCGGCGGAGGTGACCCGCTCGCCGGCCTGCAGGATGGCCAGCATCTCGGACCCGGGCGCGCCGGGGACCGAGGAGGTACCGGTGTGGAAGCGCGGGACGTTCGGGGTGTTCAGGGTGACGGACGGGATGTCGTAGCCCATGACCGATCCGCCGCCGAGGGTGAGCTGGAAGCCGTTCCACTTGTCGATGAGCCAGTTCACGGCCGAGCGGAAGCTGTCCTTGATGCCGTCCCACATGCCCGACGCCGCCGAGCGGATCCGCCCCGGTAGGCCCTTGAACCAGCCGACCAGGGCCAGCGCTTTCTCCTTGATCCAGTCGAATCCGGCGGCCGCCTTGTCCTTCATCCAGTCGAAGGCCTTGCCCGTGGCCGCGGCGATCTCGTCCCAGTACACGATCAGTAGGACAATCACGGCAATCAGGGCGATAATGCCCAGCACGATCCACGTGATGGGGTTCGCCAGGAGCGCCGCGGTCCAGGCCCAGGTGGCGGCGATGATCTTGCCGAACACGGGGATCACGAACGCGGAGATGCCGCCGGCGAGGTCGGCCAGGCCGCCGCCCAGGGTCATGATGCCGCCCAGCATGTCGCCGCTCGCCATCTGGCCGACGCCGCCCATGGTGTCGGTGACGCCCGAGAGCGTGTCGTTGAAGCCCTGGGCTTTGCCCTCGGCATCATCGAAGCCCTCGCCGGCGGAGTCCAGGCCGGCCGTGGAGTCGGTGACGCGCGAGTCCATGTCCTCGGCAGCGTCGCCAACCTGGTCCAGCGCCGTCGTGGCCGGCTTCGCGTCGCCGGCGAACGTCAGTGTGACGGTCGGGCCGGCCACTACGTGCTCACCTCCAGGCCCGCGTCCCGAGCGATCGCGGCGTACTCCTCCACCATGACCTCCACGACGCGATCCTGGCGCGCTTCATAGGTCGGGTAGATGTAGCGGCCCTTTTTGTAGAACGGCCGGACCACCGATCCGTTGATGCCGGTGCGGCCGCCGAAGTCGAGCCAGCCGTATTGCGGGGACCGCTTCGAGCCGGCGGAGATGCGCGCGGCCGTCCGGGTGGACTTCGCCTTGACCGTGGCGCGGGTGCGGCCCGAGCGAACCGGGATCTCGGGCTGTACGCCGTCCACGATGATCTGGACGACGCGGTTGTTCGCGAGCCGCACCGCCTTGGGGAGCTCGCGGTCCACGTCCTTGAGGGACCGCGTGAAGGCCCTCAGGCCCTCCACGCGGACCGCTACCGGTGCACCCATGCCCTACCTCCTGGATTCGGCTTTCATGCGCTCCAGCTCCACCTGCTGGGCTTGGATGGCGTACCAGATGCCCCAGCGCTGGAACTCGCCATTGCTGATCGTGACCCTCAGCTCCTCTACCGTGCGCCCCAGCTTCTCGGCCAGGAAGTGCTCGAAGTAGAGGTCACTCTCCGTCGAGTGGAAAGTCCTTGGCCGCGGCCTTCTCTCCCCTCTTGGTCAGGCCCGAGATGGTCCCGATCCGGTCCACGAGCTCCCCGATGTCGCCGGCGTGCCCCTTCTCCTGCCAGCGCTTGGCCATCTCCACGGTGATCCGCGGCTCCACCATGGCCTTGGAGATGTACCGCTGTTCTCGGCCGGCGAGGTCCAGGTCCTTGTTGTTGATCGCCAGGACCTCGGCGCGCGTCATGGGCCGGATGCGGACCACCTTGCCCGAGGCGGGCAGCGTGAAGTCCTCCGCGTCGGTGCCGCCGGCAGGCGGCGCCATGAGCTCTTCGAGGGTGGCGTAGCCGGAAGCCGGCGAGTCGTCCTCGGCCGGCTCGCGGCCGCCGGCGATGGCGGCCGCGGCTTCGTCGTACGTGGGGTAGTTCATGGCAGATTGATCCTTTTCTATGCTTGCGTGGACTTGGCCACGGGGCCGGTGATCTGGAGGTCCGAGGTCCAGGTGACGATGTCGGCCACGGGCGCGGTCTCGTTGTAGGTCTGGACCAGGACGTTGCAGGTTCGCATGGGCTTGCCGGTGCCGAGGCCTTCCACGGCGTACTGGAATTCCACGGGGTCCTCGGCGCCGATCAGGCCCTCCAGGACCACGGCCGGCCCCGTCGTCTCGTCCGTGTCGTAGGTGCCCGAGAGCGTGGCCGTGCCGTCCGTGAGCCCGTTGATGTAGTTCTTCGCGGTGTCGGTCTCGGTGGGCTTGTAGCCGGTGACGTCGTGCGTGTCGCCGGTCCGCTTCCACTCGCAGTTGCGGGTGTGCGGGGAGATGTCCACCGCGTTGATGACCGTGGATGTGGTCTTGCCGTGCTTCGCGGCCATGGGCCCTACCTTCCGTGAATATCCAGGTTGAACGTGACGGCCAGGAGCTGGACGTCAGCGACGGTGACGTTCGCGGTCTCCCAGCCGTTCACCGCGAGCGTGTCGAACGCGACGTACTCGTCGGGCTGCTCGAGCGCGTTGATGACCGACTTGGGTCCGGTCGTGGAGGCGAAGCCCAGCATGTCGGCCCAGACGTTGCGGTCCGAGACGCCGGCGACGGCCACCATGAGCGGGAGCGTCAGCCGGATCAGTCCGTTGCCGAGGACGTTGGAGGTCACCCTGAGACTGGAGGTCTCGGGCGCGCCGCAGCACGCGAACGGCGCCGGCGCCGACTCCGGCGGGGTCGGGAACGACCGGATGCCGCCCAGGCCTTCCAGGCGGCCCGTGCATTCGGTCATGACGGCGAGGAGGTCCACGGCTACACCGCCGCCCAGTAGCGCTGGAACGGTCGGACCATGACCTCCACGTCGGGGTCCAGCTTGTTGAGGAGCCGGATTTCGTTGCCGAGCTCGGGCGAGCCGGCCACGCCGTACGGTGAGTTGCGGCGGACGAAGAACCGGTTTACCTGCAGGTGCACGCCATCCTTGACCGGCTTCGGGATCGCGTCCCATCCGAAGCCGGCGGACCTTACTCGGACGCCGTCCGGGATGCACGTGAGCCGCGGGGAGCCGGTGATCTTCAAGTACTCGTAGGGCTTGCCGTCCGCCGGCGCCGAGAGCGGCCCGAGCGTGGCCGTCAGCGCCGTGGCGAACGTGCCGTCGCCGGCGCCGTCGAAGGCTACTTCGAGGTCGGCGCCGTCGTGGATGTCGTCGGTCTGGACGGTCCAGCACCGCCAGTCGCGGTCATAGCTGGCGGCGTAGTACCGATCGGTAACGCCGTCCACCTTCCCGAACTGTCGGTTCGCGAACCGGTCGATGTTGCGGGAGGCGGCCGTGATGTGGAGTGCCAGGTCCGCGTCGTCGGCGGTGTCCGCCGGCGGGATGCGAAGGTTCGCCTTCGCCTCCACCAGCGTGATGTAATCCGGCGCCCAAGCCATGGCCGCCTCCCTTCGAGCTAGGCCGCGTCGTTCTTGAGAATCGAGATGGCGAACGGGTTCTGAACGGCGCCGTCCGCGCGGTCCCAGATGGTGTATTCGATCTGGCGGAAGTTCGCTCGCGTGTACGGGTTCACGATCAGCTCGGCCGCGCGGACGCGGCGGATCACGTAGGCCTCGTGCATGTTCCCGAAGGCGCCCCACAGGTTTTCGGACGCGTCGGTGTAGTCGGCGAACCCCTGATCGATCGTGATCGGGTAGTTGAGCAGCGTCATGCCGGCCTCGCCGGACATGCCGGCCTGGGCCGCCGGCATCAGGAGCGGCCGCCCGTCCGCGTCCACGACCTTCTCGATTGCCGCATAGGTGTTGTCGTTGAAGTACCAGCGGCAGCCCTCCTTGCGGTACTCCGGGTCGATGGAGTGCTTCGCGTCCACCAGCGCGGCGTACGTGATGGCGGCGCCGGTGAACGTCGAGGACGGGCCCGTGGACGCGGTGACGCCCTCGGGCTCGCCGGTGCCGGTGCCGTTGACCCAGTGGAGCGCCTGGGCGCGGTTGATCCTCTGGCCGAGCTTGCGCTGCACCAGGTCCTGAATGGAGAATGCGGAGTCCTGGGCGAGCTCCACGGACACGCGCAGCGGGTCCTGGTTCTCCCCGGGCGCGGTGTAGGTGAAGGAGTTGAGCTCCTTCTCGCCGAACACGAGGTCCGCGCCGCCCGAGGCCGGCGCCGTCCCCTCGGCCGCGATCACGCCTTCGTTCGCGGTGTCGTCCAGGGTCGGCCACGGGAGCTTGGCGCCGGTGGAGGTCGTGATGTTCTCGGCGAACTCGGCGATGCCGCCGAAGGCCTTGGCGCGGTCCACCAGCTTCTGGCGGAACTCCTCGGGGACCAGGTAGCCGCCGGCACCGTCCGTGCCGACGCCCTGGGCGCGGAAGTGGACCATCTCGTCCACGGCCATGCCGGTCCGCACGTAGTGCTCGAACGCGCGCGTGAGCGTGTCCGTGTCCGCGTCGGAGGCCTCGGTGCGCGCGGCGCCGAAGAGCACGCCGGGCGCGGCGCCGGCGACGCCGCGGAGCAGCGTGTTGTCGGTGGCCGCCAGCGCGGCCGTGCGGGCGCGGACGACGGCGCCGCGGCGGAGCACGTCCAGCTTCTTCTCGAAGTCCTCGGCGCGCTCCACCTCCTCCTCGGTGAGCTCGCGGCCCTCGGCCTCGGCGGCCGCCACGAGCTCGCGCAGCGCGGCGAGCAGTTCCTCAATGGTCATTGGACGTTTCCTCTCACTCGGGCGCGAGCCCTGATCATCTGAGCGCGCCGGGCGAGCGCCGCGGCGTTGGGGTCTTGCGCGCGCAGTGCCACGGTGGCGCCGGCGTAGACGGGGAGCGGGACCACGGAGATATCCATGAGTCGCCTGATCTTGGTGTGCGTGACCATCACGCGGCCGCCGGGGGAGCGGCCGCGCTGCATCTCGCCGGCGACGAAGGCGAAGCTCGCGCCGGTGACGTCGCCGCGGCGGACCATCTCCTTGAGGTCGGCGGCGTACGTCGTGTTCGGGAGGTCAATCTCGTACTTGAGGCCTCGCGCGTCCGAGCCCAGGCGCAGCGTGCCGGCGGACTGTCGGCCGAGGACGTGCGCCATGTTGTGGTTGAAGACGGCGCGCGCGTCGGTCTCGGGGTCGGCCAGGACGTCGTCCAGCGCGCCGCGGGCGATGACCTCGGCCCAGCCTTCGTTAGTGGTCTCGGCGACCTCGCCGTATACGGCGGCGTAGCCGTGGAGCGTGTTGCCGTCGCCGGACAGCTCGCCACGGACCATCGGTGTATAGAACTCAGCCATCGGACCCTGCTCCCGTGGCGACCGCATCGGGGTCTACCGCGTCGGTGGTCACCGGTCCGGGCACCGTGTTCGTGGGATTGCGCAGCGCGTCGCCGGCGACGCCTACGCCGGGAAGGCCGCGGATCGTGCGCGCTTCGTTCACGGAGATGAGGCCGGCGTTGACCTGTTGGATGAGGAGGCCCACTTCGTCCTTGGGGTTCGGTCGCTCGAGCGGGGTGAAGTCGAACTCGGCGACGCGGCGCGCGCCGGTGAGCTCGCGGGACAGGTACTCCTCCAGGCGGGCCGTCCAGGGCATGAGCGTGTGCCGGCCGAGGGCGAGGTTCTGTTCCGTGATGCCGGTACCGAATGACGTGGACTTCTGCATCTGCATGAGCAGGTGCGGCGCCACGCCGTAGATGCGCGCGATCTCCTCAATGGAGAACTGGCGGGACTCCAGGAACTGAGCGTCCGCCGCCGACAGGGACCAGGGCGTGATCTTGAGCTTGCGGTTGATAACCGCGATGTTCCCGGCGTTGCCGGCGCCGGTCATCTGCGACATGAGCTGTGCCTTGACCTTGTGCGCCTCGGCCAGGGTCAGCTCCTCGCCGTCGCTGGTCACGATCGCCGAGGCAAGCGCGCCGTTGCGGAACATGTGGCCGGCGGCCGCGTCGCCGGCGAGCGCTACGCCGAAGGCATCGCGGGCGATCGCGAGGGGGGACAGGCCCATCCGCCCGTCCGAGGACATGCCCATCACGTGCGTGATGTCGGCCGAGGTCAGCGTCATGGTCTGGCCGTCGTCCAGCGTCACGCTGAACACCTTGCCGTCCACGGGCGCGCGTTCCCAGTCGAAGGAGACGCCCACCTGGTTGGGGTGGACGGGCCAGGCGCCGACCTGGGCGCCGGCGCCGTTGAAGAGCTTCAACAGGTACGCGTTGCCGTGCGTGAGCAGGTGGAAGAGGACCAGCTCTTTCCACGCGAACGGGACCAGGAGTCCTGGTCCCGAAGGGTTGTCGAGCCACGATGCGACCTGGCGTCGCTCGCCGTCCGGCGACGTCTCGATGGTGCGCAGCGGTAGCGAGGCGATCGTGCCGGCGATCAGGGAGATAGCGCGCCACACCGCGGTCAGGGACATGGCGGTCCGCTCGGACACGACCGTTCCCGTGGATGAGGGAATGCCGCCGAACAGGATCTCCAGGTTCGGGTCCGAGATGGACACCAGGGAGCGCTGCAGCACCGCCGGCGCCTGGTCCTCAGTGGGTTTCTCCCACCATCGCCATCTCAGTTTCATTTCGCGAGCATAGCTCTCACCAGCGACGTCACACCGCGGCGAGGGGCGGCCGCTCCTTCACGGGGTGCTTGGCGCGGTCCAGGGCCATGGCGAGGGCGTACGCCGCATCGATCTTGCGCTTCTGCCCGATCTTCTTGAGCGTGAAGCCGGATTGATTCCATTTCGGGATGCCGTTCAGGATCTGCTGCTGGAACGACTTGTCGTCATCCACGCTGATCTGGCCGTCCTTGATGTCCTGGTACAGGTCCCCGAACGCCGGCGTCATGCGCTCGAGGCTCTGGGGGATTTCGATCATGGGGATGCCCTCTTCGGCGAGCTGGCCGGCGGGGAGCTCGAAGAGCCGCGGGTCATAGGCCAGGCCTCGCAGGTCGAACTCATCGTCCACCTCACGGATGTACTGCATGATGTCGGTGACGTCCAGCGACTCAGAGGCATCGGGCATCCAGATCTTGCACGCCGCGTGCCGCCGGCCGTCCGGTCGGAGCTGGACCAGGACCAGCGCCGTGGAGTCCCGCTTGATTCCGACGTCCAGGCCGCCATAGGTCGGCACGCCGGGTGTGAGCGCCCAGGGGTCCACGAGCGCGCGCCACACCGCGCGGCCGTCCTCGCCGAGCCAGGAGTCCACGCCGTCCACCCACTGGCCCAGGCGGAAGATGCGGAAGTGCGCCTCCAGCGTCGAGTCCACCGCGGCGCGGAGGGCGTGAATGCGCATGAAGCCCTCGGCGAGCGCCGGGTTCGCCTTGTGCCACTGCCGTTCGTCGGTGTGGTCGCAGTTCTCATCGGCGGCGTACTCGGTGAAGTCCACACCGCGCATGACCGCGCCGTCCTGGATCTTCGAGCGCAGCCACCAGAGGGCGTTGTCCGTGTCGAAGCCGGGCGTGCCGATGGACAGGATCTTGGACCACTCGCGCTTGCCCGAGGCCAGGAACAGGGAGTTATAGCTGTCCAGAGGCTGGAACCCGATCTCATCCATGATGGCCACGGTGGGGTCCAGGCCCTGGAGCGTATCGACGTCGTTGGCGATCGGGTAGCAGCGGCCGCCGCCGAGGGCTTCGATCCTCGCGTCACTGATCGCGGTGTACAGCTTCGCGCGGCGCGCCAGCTCGGGCTCGGCCTCCACCATGGCCACGGACACGTTGTAAATGCTCTTCATGGCCTGGCCGACCGTCGTGGCCACGATCGGCACATCGGGCGTGCCCGAGGAGCACTTGTCGAAGGTGGCCCACACCGCGATCGCCGCGAGCAGCGTGGACTTGCCGTTGCCGCGCGGAAGCGACAGGATCGCCGCGATGAGCTCGGGGTCCCCGAGGATCCGCCGAAGCCAGCGCTTCTGGAACTTGCCCAGGCGCATGGGCTTGCCGTGTCCGTAGCCCTTCGGTGCCCTGCAATAGGTCTCGATGAACCGGATGCATCGGGTGTGCGGCGCGCGCTCCTTCCACGCCATCCACGGGCCCGGTTCGGACGTCTCGAACTTCTTGCCGGCGTTGCGGTTGCCGACCGGCGCTCCCTTGGTTCGACCGGCCACTAGGGACGCTCGCCGAGGGTTTGTATTAGAAGTGAAAAGAAAG
>WUUC01209102.1_pt1 | contig 13352 bp, 15 predicted proteins | sample 6278441 | NCBI WGS metagenome assembly WUUC01 (sample SAMN13675441, study PRJNA597444) | soil metagenome | isolation source: soil | place: USA: Washington | collected 2017-10 | reverse complement strand
GCGCAGAAGGCGCATCGCACGCGCGACCGTGCCCTCCTCGCGTGTGGTTTCGGACGCGTCCTCCGCGGCGTCTCCGAGCAATGGCATCGTCTGTTGCGGCTCGATCACGGCCGCTTCGTGCAGCGCCTTGCGGAGCATGGACGCGAAGGCAGCCTGCTCGGTCGAGCGCGGCTCTCGTGCCTTCGTGACTTGCACGCCAGAGGGTGCAGAGCGAAAGTGCGCACGCGTGATGGGGTCTACTTCGTCGCTCGCAAGGAGCGCAGCGAGCGACTCGATGCGTGCATGCGAGAGAAAGCTCGTCGCAGAGCTCGGCGGCACATAGCCCTTCTGCTCGCGACGTTCTTCACGTGCGCCGGCGACATCGGTCTCGACCGTCTGCTCAGACGAAAGGACCTCGTACAGTCCTCCGTTCTCCTCGATGTATTGCAGGGAGATGTGACAGCAACGCGCGAGCAGGCGGGTCAAAAACTCGTGGTGTTCGCTGTCTAGCTCGACGAGCAGCGCACGGATGGGCTCCCAGCTGCGATGGTTACGCGACATCACGCGGAACTCCTCGAACTCCTGATACAGCCAGCTGTCGAGCTCCTTCTCGAGGAGGTCGTCGTCGTCGGTGTGTCCGAGGTTAGCCATGCGGCTTACCATCTCGTCTACGTCGATGACGAAGATGTGTCGGCTCAAGGCGAGCGTCAGCAGGTCTTCGTCCAACTCGACGACCTTGCGGGCAGCAAACCCAGGACCGCTCTCGAGCAGCACCTCGAGCCACAGCGCAAAGCGTCTGTCGTCGAACGCCTCTTCTTCGCCCGGACGATCGCTCTGCCACAAATCTTCGTCAAACACCTCCATCAGCTGCTCGGGCGTGAACAGTGCGACCAGCTCGCCCGAATCCTCGAGGCCGATGTGACGCACGAGCTTGGTGAGCACCTCGGGCTCGAGCGTCTGTACGGCCTGCACGAGACCAGGCTGCTCCAGGATGTGCATCAACAACTGTTGCGGACGTGAGTATCTTGAAAGCTTCGCCACAGCTTCTCCCTGACTCCTCGTTGCACATTCAGAACTGCGAACGCACGCCCTGAGCTCTTGGGCGGCTAGAACAGCGTTAGGGAGCGAGTGAGCGAGATCCGTCCGCTCCTAGGGCGAACGGGCGGCGTGGCGCGTTCGCGTGGATGCTGAGTCGTCGTGCTCCAGGAAGACCAGGTGTGCGCCTGTGAAAGCCACGCGTGTCAGCGACGACCAGCGTGTTGCCGCGAACCGGGAACGGCCTAAGCGGAGCAAAGCCCATTTCGGCGACCTCTTGGTCCGTGACGCGAAAAGAGCCCTCGCGATTGGGGCCCTCGCAAGCGCTCAACGCACGTCGATGCTCCCATCGGTAGCGCGCGAGCGTCATGCGATGACTCCCGAGGCTGTAGGAGAAAGGGCCATTTTCGAGCGGGCAATCGTCGATGTAGTACCAGAACTTGATCGTCGAGTGAAACGAGTCCTTGTGGTTGACCGCCTGAACGTCGGCAAACTTGGAGGCGTCAGCGAGGACAGTAAGATAAAGGCGACAGCTCCCGCTCGGCAACGGGCGCCCGCTCGCGTAGGTCAAGAGCTGTCTCAGCGCAGGATGATGCACGAGGGCCCGGCACTGTGGCAGCGTCGCGTTAATCTGGAGAAAGCGATTGAGCGTGCCACCGTCGAAGCGGTCGAAGCCGCCCGCGAAAGGCTGAGGTTTGCCGTAGCCCGCTCCCGTTGCGCTGGGTAGTGGAAGCTCGACCTCCGAGCGCGCGATGCGTTCGCGTGCTTCGGCGCGCAACGCCGCGAAAGCGTCTTCCGGAAGGAAGTTCGGCCAAAACACGACGCCGTCTCGCGAAAGGCTCTGGCGATGTTCTTGGGCGGGCTTCGCTACTTGAAGGCGCCGGATCTCGAGCGCTGCGTCGGAGGCGGCGATGCGGGCGACGTGGAGGCCGAAGCGATTGAGACGCGTGCTGCCAATCGTCGGTAGGTGGAAGTGTTGCGCTTCCGAAAGAACCTCTTGGAGAGCTGCTGATTGCACGTCAGCAAAGCTATCGCGACCTGTCTGACGCCGCATCCGCAAATGATGAGCTTCACCCAGGAAAGTGTCAGGGTCTGGAAGGTCCAAGGCTTGAGCGCGCGCTGGATTTTCTTGTGCGACCCAAGGCTTTGCGCAGCGGTGTGTCTGCAAGCGGAGGCGCACCTCGCGTGAACGACGACAAGACCATCTCGCTCGCGCCCGTCGACCCGACCATGAACGGTTGGCTCGCGTTCATGATCGGCGAGCGGGAAGCCAAACGCGTGCTCGTCTTTCCGGACCGGCACCACGAGTAGTTTTTCACGAAGCAAGTGATCTAGTCGCCGCAGTTCCGCGCTCGCGTCGTTGTCTGCGGGCGACGACGGCTCGAGCCCCTGTTGACGGAGAGAATGCAGAAGGGTCGATGCAGGCCGACGATTCGGCTTCTGACGCGCATGCAGCAAATCCCAGCAGCGCAAGCAGCAGCGCTCGACGAACGGAGGTGGCATTACCGCACGCAACGCCACATACCCCACCGGTCGCCCGTGGAAGGTTGGCGATCAGGGAAGGCGTTCTGCGCGCCTCGTTAACGTGGGCCACGTCACCAAAGTTCGGGGTGATTGGGACATGTGCACTATGGTCGCGGGTCGGCTTCCCCAGCTAAGTTCGAGTCACGCGCGCGGGTGCTCGCATGCTGAGGTCCCTAGCCTCTCCATGCGAGCTCACCGCGCGAATTTATTTCGGAGCACTGATGAACACCCATTTTGTCGCCACCTTCCTCTTTCTAGTCGGCTTGGTGATCAATCCGGCCTATTTCCTCGGCTGCGCGGCGGAGGACGAGACAGTGAAGTTCGACTACGGCGAGGAGGAGATGCTCGGCCTGCTCGAGGACATCAATGCTGTGGAATCATGGACGGTGGAAACCGAAGAAGGCGTGGTCTACACGCTCGAGCTTTCGCTCACGCAGGCTGAGTCAGAGGACGAGACGGCTGCATACAGCACAAGCGGTGCGTGGGCTCAGACCGCGCGAGCCTGTGGCACGAAGCGCCGCATGTTTGGAGCGAGTGCCTCTGCCTGCAGTACGCACTACGAGACGCTTCTCCCCCTCGAAGGCACTTTGCGGGTGAGGGCTGAGCGGGACGGCGAAACGGTCGTCCTTACCGACGAGGCTGTGTCTGGCACTCTCGCGGTCGACAGTGCTCGGTTCGAGGGAGGCCCAGTACGACTCTCGCTGGAGGGCTCCGATGGGAGCTTCGAGCTGAACGGATCGACGCTCGACGGACTCCAGTGGGGCACGCTCGACGCCAAAGGCACGGATGGCGAGACGTTGAGAATCGCCGGTGAGCTCATGCCTCTTTCGGCGCGGGCGAGCTCAGCGCCCAAGTGACGCCGAACGGATCGACGAGCTGGCCGTACTTGTCGCCCCAGAACGCGAGCTCGAAGGGCATCTTTTCCTTGCAACCAGCCTCGATGGCGCGCTGCCACCAGCGGTCACCTTCAGCCACGACCAGCTGCATCGTGTAGCTCGACGAACGCTGCACGGCAGGTGCGCCCATCTCGGGAAAGTTGTCGGACAACATCAGCGCGCCGCCATTGATCTCGAGCTGACAATGCATCAAGCGCTTTCCGTCCTCTGCGGGCATACGAGCGACCTCGCGGGCGCCAAATGCCTTTTGATAGAAGACAGACGCGTCGCTCGCCCCATCGATCGCAAGGTAAGGCACGACGCCGGCTGGGAGCGCAGCGTCGCTCGCAGACTGAGCGGGGCGCTTGGGCGCTGGGTACATCTCGCTCACTTGAATGAGCTCCACCACGCCGTCGCCCATGATCGCAAGCTTGGTCTTTGCCTGTTCGATCGCCTCTTCCTTCGAAGCATGCTCGACCAGCGCATAGCCGCCCGCGGCCATCCAGCCGTCACCTGATGGGGGATCCTCGACACTCACCTCGCCGTTGGTGCGCACGACCCGCGCTGCGGCGGTGACTCGCTTGCCGATGGCGCCAGTGGCGAGCAGCGCACCAGACGCGATCTGGTCCTGGATCGATGCTCGTACCTTGGCCATGTGCTCGGCGCTGGACTGTCCGGCGCTGTCTGCTGTGACGATCTGTAGAAAACGCATGCGGCGCTCCTGGCACGTGGAGCTGCCTTCGTAGCCGATTTGTCCTGGGCTGGCGACGCAAGCGCGCGCCTCAGCGTCCGTGTCTGCATCAGGTATCGGTTCACAGCCAGGCTCCACCAGGTCCATCTCAACGCCGGAGCAAGCCGGGGAGCTGGCAAGAAATGCCTCAGCGTCCCACGGCCTTTGCTCCCCCTCGGCTGAGGGAGTCCATTCCCAAGGTAGCGTCGTTTTGGTCCTGCTGTTTGTGGTCCGTGCGCCGGCAGACGTTGCGCGAGATCATCGAGCCGAGCTGCCGTTCCTCACGGCACTCCCAGCCAGGTGTGCCGCCCTCCTTTGTTGGATCGATCTGTGGCTCGGACCCGGTGGTCCCGCTCTTTCCGTGAGCGCAACCAAAGCAAATAAGGCCAAGGCTCAAGCCAAGCACGCGCAACATCGAGAACTCCTTTCGCCAACTTGCGGGCGATTCAAAATGAGGACGATACGGTATCGATAGCTTGTGCGCGTTCGTCAATCGCAAAGCGCATGCGCAACAGCAGAACACCCCGCCCATGAAGCGCTTGGTTCCTTTCTTCTCACGGGGTGATAGTTTCTAGCGGCGCGGAGGTGAGCATGATTGTGAGGCGTATTCCACACCCGGCACTGCGCCCGTTCGTGCGAGTCCTCTGGGCATCCAGCGAAACCTCTGCTGCCTGCTCGCCTGGCGAGCCCGCGCGCGAGATCGTGCTGCCGACAGGCGCCATGCATCTTGTGCTGAGGCTGTCAGACACGCCGTTGCGTCTGTTCGAGAGAATCGAGGCAGCCCGAGCGCACCCCGTCGGCACCGCCATCGTGGGCGGAGCTCGCGCTAGCTTCTACGTGCGCGACGTCTCGCAAGCTGCGCAGACGGTGGGTGCACAGCTCGAGCCCGGCACGGCGTCGCTGCTGCTCGGTGTGCCCGCGGATGAACTGGCGGGTCGCCATACTTCGCTCGATGCGCTGTGGGGAAGGTCGGTCGACACCATGCGAGCACAGCTTGCGGACACGCCTTCGCTCGAGGCTCGCGTGGCGTTGTTCGAGCGCTTGTTGCTCGGTCGCCTGCCACGTTTGCGCGGTCTTCATCCTGCCGTTGCCGAAGGGCTTTCGTGCCTCGCGCAAAAGGCCGATGTCGCGGCCGCCGTCGAGAGCAGCGGCTACAGCCACCGCCGATTCAGTAGCTTGTTTCGCGAAGCCGTCGGTCTTGCGCCCAAGCTCTACTGTCGCGTGCAGCGTTTTCAGCACGCCCTCTCGCAGGCATCGCGCACCGCGCAGCCGTCGTGGAGCGCCGTCGCGCTCGCGGCTGGATACAGCGACCAAGCGCATTTCAATCGCGAGTTTCGCGAGTTCACCGGCCTTACGCCGAACCGCTATCGCAGCCTCTCGCCGACCTTTTCTCATCATGTGCGGCTGCCATCCGACGAAACCTGAAGCGATTTCCAATTCGTTCAAGACGCGCCCCGCAGCCCGCGCCATCGTGAAAAAACGAGGAGAATGCCATGAATGCCATCCACGAGATGTTCCCCTACTTGCGCGTAAAGCGCGCTGCCGAGGCCATCGCTTTCTATCAGCGCGCGTTCGGAGCCAAGGAGAAGTTTCGCCTGACCGAACCCAGCGGACGCATTGGCCATGCCGAGCTCGATTTCGGCGGCGCGATCATCATGCTGTGCGACGAATTCCCCGAGCTCGGTTTCAACGGCCCAGAGACCGTGGGCGCCGTCACCTCGTCGATTCACCTCCACGTCGACAACGCCGATGAACTGATCAAACGTGCCATCGAAGCCGGTGCGACGCTCACCCGCGAACCTGCCGATCAGTTTTACGGTGAACGCTCAGGCACCGTTCGCGATCCGTTCGGACACGAATGGATGATCGGCCACAACCTCGAGCAGGTCGAACCCGAAGAGATGCAGCGCCGCTACGACGAGGTCCTTGGGAAGGGTAAGAGCTGCTGAGCGGAATCTAGCGAATGTGCTCCAGACACAGCATGCCTTTGTCTGCACTGGCGAGATCGAGCGTCGCACGATGATGGTCGGGATGGCTGACCTCGTCTTTGCACTTCTCGTCTTGATGCAGCGTGAGGGGTAGCTCCGCGTCGAGCGTCAGATCCTCCACCGTCAGATCGACGCCCATCGGGCAACTGCAGCCAGCGTAGGTGCACGACGTATTGAACAAGATGACATCGAGCACGCCATCTTTGAAAGTGGCGCGCGGCTCCCAATCGACCGAGCAGTTCGCGACGATGCCCGTAAATCTCAAGCGCAAATCACGCTCACCTACGCGTTCCCACGCGACGCACGTCTCCGGAGTCTGCGATCCGGCATCCTCGTCGGTGAGTCCTTGCAAGATCACCGGAGGGGCGCCGCTGCTTTGAAGCTCCTCATGGCCCGGACAGAGCTGGACGCTCGCATTGCGCACGGTCTTACGGTTCGGATCGGAAGCATCGTCGTTTGGATCTAAAGCATCGTCGTTAGAATCACCGCACGCACCTAGCACGGCCATCGCGACAGCGAACAGACCTCGATAGTTGGACATATTCCCTCTCACGCTTCATCAGTCCCGAAGCAGTAGAAGCGACCGCTCTGCCGATGCACGCATCATCCGGCTTTCTGCGCAGCCGGAGGAGCCGCCGTTGTTGTTCGCGCCGCCATCTGACGACCGTTGTCGTCTCTGAGAAGCAGGCACGGCGAGCGCACACATTTCTCATGGCCCGAAGCTGCCACGGGCCATCGAGTCGACGAGAGGCGGCTCCAAAAAAAACCGTCTTAACGGTTACTTAGACCGCTCCGAACGGGCCTCGTGCCCGATCGCTGCTCGGCATCGGCGCTCTCCAAGCCCTGCGCCTCTGGTCTCAAAGCTAGTCTCAAGCTAGTATGAGGCTAGCTCGAAGGAGGACCCATGGCCGCCACCCTCGCCGATCCGCTGCTGATCAATACGAAGCTCGTCAGCGACCTCGTCAGCCCCGGAGGATACAACGTCGCGCGGCTCTGCGGCCTGCTGCATCTCAAAGCGTCGGAGTTCGCCGAGCTCACGCAGCGCGAGACCGAGTCGGTGGCGCGCACGGTCAAGAAGGACGACTTCATTCAACTGGTGCACGCCGAGACGCGCCAACGAGTGCGCGAGCTTGTTGAGATCGCAGGCCTGCTTCGCGCGATGGAGCTCGATGCCTCCACATGGATCCGCACGCCGCTGCCGAGCTACGCGGGCAAGACCCCCTTCGAACTCGTCGCAGAAGGTCGCGGCCGTGAGCTCATCACGCGCCTGCTCGGTTTGGCTGTCGGGGATGTGGGCGGCTAGACTCGCTCTCGCGTAAATGGCCTTTTCCGCAGCGACCCTCGCCCAGACTCTCAGTACGTTGCAGCGCCCGGCGCCGTGCGCGCAGGAGCTCTTCTATCGCTGCATCAACTTCGCGTACGCACGCGCATCGATGATCAACATCCTCACGGGGCAGTACTCCGGCATGCACGGCGGGCGCTGCAATCCGCCCAACGGCCAACCTGTCTGCTACCTGTCGGCCACCCAGACGAACGCAACGTTCGAGGTGGAGCAAGAGCAGCTTCTGCTTGGGCTGCGCCCCGCTTCTCCGCCGCCGCGCTTGTTGGTTGCCGTGAGTGTCGAAGGCGCCGTCCTTCTCGACCTCTGCAATCCCATGATCTGCTTGTCGCTTGGACTCGAGAGCAACGAGACGGACCTCTTCATTCCGTCGCATGCTTGGAAAGCTCTCAACCGTGAAGATGGGCTCGCTCCACTTCAGTGCGTCGGCAACGAAGCCCGAGCTGCCGGCTACGACGGCGTTCGCTATCCCGCCATTCTCTCGCAGTACATCGGCAACACGTTGCCTGCGCTATTCAACGTTGCTTTGTTCATGTCGCCACGCTCCCCTCACGACCCACACGCAGCGAACATTCAGATCGTACTGCATGATCATGCACTGCTTTCAGAAGTTGCTCGCACTCCGCCCCTCAGCGACCGGCCGCGCGTTGCCGTCGGCTGATGCGCCGGTGCGCCTATCGCCGTCTGCCGATCTACGGAGTGTTCGACAGGTTGAAGAGCGCCCATCACGGGTGCTTCTGACAAGCTCCAAGGGGGCAGGCGATGCGAGTCTTATGTTCGGTGTTGGCGTGCGTGGGTCTCTGGGCGTGTACCCGCGCAGAGAGTCAGGAGTTGAAACGGCCTAAACCTCCGGCGCTGCTACCTCCGAGCGGAGTGATGTCACCGGCGGTCGACAGTGCGAGTTCCCCACCACCACCGCGGCGCGAGCTAGAACTTGCTCTCAACCATGGGGCCTGTCTGCAAGAGCACAGCGGCCCGAATCGCCCCCCCCCAAACCTCCGCGCCAGAACGAAGTGCTGGAAGATTATCGGTAGGCGGGCCGCATGCTGACCCCGTCTTGTGTCCGATAACTTATCAACTCCCCCCGCTCAGCCCAGGCTTTGAGCCACCGGTCAGCCATAGCGTCGACCTTCCCGCTCATCCTCTCCCAAAGCGCCCATCAATCGGTCGCGAAGCAGTAGAAGCGACCGCTGCCTCCGCCGCTGCCGATACCACCCATCATGCGGCCTTCTGCGCAGCCGGAGGTGGCGTGGGAGGAGTTCCACTGGATGCGACCGTTGGGACCGTCTTTGTCGGAGTGTCCGACTTGCGCGACGGTTCCGGTGGCGGCGTCGCTCGTCCAGTCCATACACGTGCTGCCGGTGGCGACCATGCCGTCGACCGTGCTGCCGGTGAGGATGTCGTGATCGTTCATGGTGCCAGGCGGACGTTTGGCCTCGTCGCGGCCGGGGACGAGTTCGCCCGCTTCATCGACCGACACGTCGACGTTCAGGGCGTTGTCCATACCCATGTTGGCGTGCAGCGTTTGAACGTTCGTCGCGACCAACACACCGTCGGCGTTGTACCAAGGACCGCTGCCGATGCGGTCGCGCGCATGAATGGGACCCGCTTCGATGCTCAGATAGGCGCGCCACTGCTTCTTGACCGCGTTGACGGTTTTGGCGAGGGCAACACAGTGCGCATCGGCTCCAGCAAGACCGCCAAGGTTTCCGCCTTTGCCCAGGCCGCGGCTGGTCACGAAGAAACTCATTGGTCGATCCCCCGCGCTGCCGTCGCCATCATTGCCGGGCGCGGCGTCCATTCCGTTGTTGTCGCCGTTCGTGTTCCCGGTGCTGCCATTGTTGTTGCCGCCGTCCATCGCGCCGTTGTTGTTACCGCTCGTAGAGCCGCCATTGTTGTTCGCGCCGCCATCTGACGATCCGTTGTCGTCGTCGTCTCCGCAAGAGAGTGCGAAAACCGCGGCTACGACGAGTGCACGGCGACTCCAGCGGACGAAGCGTCCTTTGCGGATCTGCGATTGTTGCTCGTGAAGCATGATGCCCTCCCCTTCGACAACGTTTTGCGGCGCTCTCTCATTGTACCGGCGCTCTGCGTACACACCTGCACTGCGCCGCCATGATACGCGCTTCAAGCGAACCGATTCCACAAGTGCGCGATCGCTTGCCAACCGAGTGCCGCCCTCGACGTAGGCGCATGCCTACGAAAAGAAAGCGCACGCGTGTCGCGACATGCCTCGGCGGGCCGGCCTTCTTGCGATCCTCTGAGGGGAAACTTGGGCTCCCAACGCTTCGGCCGTCTGCCGGCGCGGCGCACGGACTTCGACTACGTTGCGTCGATGCGCAAGGAACGTCTCGGTGAGTTGAGTGCACGCCTAACCGGCGGTGTGGATGGTCTCGGAAGCGGCGATGGTCCGGTCGTCGTGTTGCTGCACGGCTTTGGCGCTCCCGGCGACGACTTGGTCGGTCTCGAGCGGATGTTTCGCGTACCGAAGGGCGTGCGATACGTGTTTCCCGAAGCGCCGCTTTCCCTCGCGCCTCACGGCTACGGACCAGGGCGCGCGTGGTGGATGATCGACTTGGATGCTTTGGAGCGGCGTTCGCGCGGTGAGCGCGTGGATCGCAGTGACGAACAACCTCCCGGCTTAGCCGAGGCGCGCGCGGCGCTCGCGGAGTGTCTGAACGAGATCGAATCCAAACTTTCGGTCACCCGCGATCGGATGATTCTGGGTGGTTTTTCGCAAGGTGCGATGCTGTCACTCGATGCGGTCCTGCACGGCGACAAGCGGCCCGCGGGTCTGATTCAGATGTCGGGCACGCTGATCGCGCTCTCCCAATGGCAACCTCGCTTCGAACGCTGCCGCGGCCTGCCGATTTTTCAAAGTCACGGCATGCAAGACACGCTTCTGCCGTACAGGGATGCCACGCAACTTCGCGATCTGCTGATCGCGGCCGGAGCAGAACTGACGTTTGTAGACTTTGCAGGCGGTCACGAGATCCCAGAGCCCGTGCTCGCCGGCGTCTCGCAGTTCGTGACGGCGCGACTCGCCCAAGATTAGGACAGCGCGCTCGCTCTCGAAACCGGCATTGAGAGCGAAAGGACGGCCTGCGACGCGGCGCTGCTGAGGTATGGTGCGGGCATGAAACGCCCCCTCCTGCTGACTGCAATCGCCTGTTTTTCCTGCGCAGGTCCTGAACAGCCCCAAGCCAATGCTCCGAGCGCTGCCTCCACCCAGACCACGGTCGAGGTCACGAACGAGCCCGCTCCGCCGCCACGCGCCGCGACCGTCGTCAAGCGCGTAGGCGTGACGCTGGGCCGGCCCTCCGGCACGAGCGTGATCACCACAGAGCCCGATGGCACAATCCACACCAAGCTCGACGTGCTCGAAAACGGTCGAGGACCGCAGGTGGAAGCCACGTTCAAGCTAGCCAGCGACGGAACGATCGTCAGCTTCGATGCAAGTGGTCGCCATACGATGGGCGCGCGGTTCACTTCGACGTTTCGCAATGAGGGTGGCGTCGCGCGTTGGAAGAGCGAAGAAGAGTCTGGCGAACGTAAGGTGAGCGAGCCGACTTTCTACATGCCGCTCGCGGAGGTCCCCGAGCTCGAGGGCATGCTCGTCCAAGCTGCACTCGCGCGCAACGGTAAGATCTCGGTGCTGCCGGCAGGCAACGTGGTGGTCGTCAAGACGGGTGAAGTCGAGCTCGCAATCAAAGGCGAAAAACGCAAGCTCGTCGGCTACGAGATCGGCGGGCTGGATTTTCTGCCCGTGCAAACTTGGATGAATGCCGACGGCAGCTGGTTCGGCACGACCTCGGAGTGGTTCTCACTCGTGCCCGAAGGATGGGAGGCGGCGATCGAGCCGTTGATCGCCAAGCAGCTCGAGCTCAAGCGAGCACGCGACGCGCAGCGCGCAGCGGCGTTGACCCATCGGCCTCCAGCGGCCGGTCTCGCGTACACACACGCGCGGGTGCTCGATGTAGAGGGCGGCAAATGGCTCGCCGATCAGACCGTCTTCATCGTCGGCGACACGATCAAATCGGTGGGGCCTTCGAAGACCGCCAAGCTGCCCGAGGGCGTAGAGATTATCGATGTCCAGGGCCGCGCGCTGATTCCGGGCTTGTGGGACATGCACGCCCACTACTCCGATGAGACTGGCGTGCTCAACATTGCTTCTGGCGTGACCACAGCCCGCGATGTCGGCAACGACCCGGACAAACTCGACGACTTCAAGCAACGCTTCGACAGTGGAACGGCGATAGGTCCACACACGATTCGCTTCGGTTTCATCGAAGGCCGCAACGAGAAGGCTGCTTCGAGCAAGATCACGGCCGAGACCGAAGACGAAGCCAAAGCGGGCGTGAAGTTCTACCTCGACCGTAAGTACGACGGGATCAAGATCTACAACTCGGTGCGTCCCGAACTCGTGCCTGTGATCGCCAAGGAAGCGCACGCTGCGAAACTACGCGTCACCGGTCATATCCCCGTGCATATGCTCGCGCACGAAGCGGTGAAGGCAGGCTACGACGGCATCGAGCACATCAACATGGTGTTTCTGAACTTCTTCGCCACGCACGATACCGATACGCGCGATCTGACACGGTTTACGTTGGTGGGTGAAAAGGCTCCTGATTTCGACCTTGCGTCGAAGCCCGTGAAAGACTTTTTGGCCGTGCTCAAGCAGCGTAAGATCTTGGTCGACCCCACGGTCAACGTGTTCGAGAACTTGTACGTGGGTCAGCAAGGCAAGATCGTGCCCGGTTTGGAGGGCATCGTTTCGCGCTTGCCCTTGAATCAGCAGCGTTACTTCTTGCTAGGCGCTCTGCCCGTCAACGAGCATACGTCGCGCTACCCGGCCACTTTCGACAAGCTTTTGGCGATGATCAAGGCCTTGTACGACGCCAAAGTGCCGCTCGCCGTCGGCACCGACAACATCCCCGGCTTGATGTTGCATCATGAGATGGTGCTCTTTGCGCGCGCCGGCATTCCCAATGCGGCCGTGTTGCGTATCGCCACCCTCGATTCCGCCAGGAATATGGGAATGGACAAGGTCACCGGCTCGATCAAGCCTGGCAAGCGCGCCGATTTGGTATTGATCGACGGCGACCCGCTCGCGCGCATGGAAGACATCGAGCGGGTGTCGCTAACCATGCGCGGCGGCATCGAATTCAACGCGCAGAAGCTGTATGACACGGTGAGCGTTCGGCCTCTCTGACGCGCGGTCTACAGGTTTGTCGCCGCAGCCGTACGCGGCTTTCTGGTGACAGCCTTGCGCGCGAGCGATAGCGTAAGAAACCGTGGGTTCCGCGCTCAAACGCTTGTTCGATGGCCTTCTGCCTTATGGGCCGACGCTGATTGGAACGTTTCCACTCGGCCTGCAGGTACAAGCGAGCGACTTCGACGTCGCGTGCTGCGCGGCTGATTTGGATGCTTTCGAACGCGATTTGGAGGCTGTGCTCCGCACGTCGGACGCCGCGGCCGAGCCGGAGCGTCGAGCACTCACGCCTGAAGCAAGCGTGACGTGTTTGAGGATGAGTGGAATGAGCGTCGAGGTGTTCGCGCAAGCGCTGCCCGTCGTTGCGCAGCACGGCTTTCGCCACATGGTGATCGAAGGGCGTCTGCTCGTAATCGGCGGCGATGCACTGCGCCAGCGCGTGGTGGCCTTGAAGCGCGCCGGGATGAAGACCGAGCCTGCCTTTGCACGCATTCTCGAGCTGCCCGGCGACCCGTACGAGGCCGTGCTGACGCTCGAGTCTTGGTCTCACGCTGAGCTTGCAGAGCGCGTGAGCTCGAGCCGCGAAGGACCGTGATAGACTTCGGCCGTGACCACCGACGCAAGCGTGCTGCACGCTCTCCGTGAACGAGCCAACTGGCCCAAGCAGTGC
>WUUC01151351.1_pt1 | contig 13353 bp, 3 predicted proteins | sample 6278441 | NCBI WGS metagenome assembly WUUC01 (sample SAMN13675441, study PRJNA597444) | soil metagenome | isolation source: soil | place: USA: Washington | collected 2017-10 | reverse complement strand
GGTCGGAGACGCGCGGAGAACTCATCGAGGAGGAACTGCGGCGGGGCCTGTCCGCACAGCTGCCCGACTACATGATCCCGGCGGTGATCGTCTTCCTGCCGCGGCTTCCAGTGACAGCCAACGGAAAGATCGACCGAGCCGCGCTTCCTAGCCCGGACGTCTCCTCGTCCACGGCGGAGACCGACGGAGCGCCGCGCACGCCCGCAGAGGAGATGCTCGCAGGGATCTGGTGCGAGGTGCTGGGGATCGAGCAGGTGAGCCGCTACGACGATTTCTTCGAGCTCGGCGGCCATTCGCTCCTGGCCACACGCGTGATCGCCCGCCTGCGACGGGTTCTCGGCGTGGACCTCGGCGTGCGGGCGTTGTTCGAGACGCCCACGCTCGCGGGGCTTGCCCAGGCGATCGCCCGCCGGGCACATCGTGACGACGCGTCGGCAGTCCCGGCGCTCGCGGCTGGTCCGCGACCCATGCCGATCCCGCTTTCGTTGCCGCAGCAGCGGATCTGGTTCATGCAGCAGCTGCAGCCGGCGAGTACGGCCTTTCACATTCCCGCAGCCTGGCGTCTGCGCGGCCGATTCGAGGCCAACGCGCTGAAGCGCAGCCTCGACGAACTGGCGGAGCGGCACGAGTCGTTGCGGACGCGCTTCGAAGTCCGCAATGGCGTACCCATACAGGTCATCGAGCCAGCCGGCCGGATGCGGCTCGAGATCGACATCGAAACCTGTGCGGGACCGGCGGCCGAGGCGACCGTGCGCGCTCGTGTTCGCGAACTCACCGAGCAGCCGTTCGACCTCTCAGCTGGCCCGCTGTGGCGCGGGCACGTCATGCGTATCGCGCCCGACGAGCACGTGCTGATTCTCGTGGTTCATCACATCATTGCCGACGGCTGGAGCGTCGGAATTCTCGCGCAAGAAATGGCGACCTTGTACAACGCGCACGCCACCGGGACCTCGGCGTCACTGCCACGCCTCGCGCTGCAGTACGCAGACTTCGCGGTCTGGCAGCGTACCTGGTGGACCGACGAACATCTGCGGCCGCACGTCGCGTACTGGACCGCGCACATGGCCGGCGCACCCGCTGTCCTCGAGTTGCCCACAGATCGAGTGCGGCCGTCGCAGCTGAGCGGCCGCGGAGCGCGTGTGGCCGTCTCCATTCGGCCCGACCTTGCTCAAGCCGTCCGTCGCTTGAGTCGCCAAAAGGATGTCACGCTGTACATGACCCTGCTGGCGGCATTTCAGGTGCTGCTCTCGCGCTACAGCGGCCAACGCGACGTCGTCGTGGGCACGACCATCGCCGGCCGGACCCAAACGCCCACCGAGCCGATGATCGGGATGTTCTTCAACGTGCTGCCGATGCGCGCTGACCTCACCGGCGATCCCGCCTTTGCCGAGTTCCTGGCGCGTGTGCGCGAGACGACGCTGGGCGCTTACGCGCATCAGGATCTCCCGTTCGAACGCCTCGTCCAGGCGATGGCCGTTCCGCGCACCCTCAGCCACACCCCGGTATTCCAGGTGCTGTTCGAGTTGCACAACGCACCGGCACGTTCCGTGACATTGGCTGGCCTGCAGATGGATCGTCTCGGGGACGACATCATCGGCATCGATATCGTGAGTGAAACAGCGAAGTTCGATCTGACGATGGCCCTCGAGGAGCGCGCGGGCGCGATTGGGGGGACCATCGAATACAGCACCGATCTATTCGAGGCCGGCACGATGGAGCGGTTCGCCCGCCACTACGTCACCCTGCTCGAGAGCATCGTCGCGGCACCGCAACAGCGGATCAGCACGCTTGCGATCATTCCGCCATCGGAACGGCACCAGATCGTGGATCAGTTGAATGACACTGCCAGAGCATGGCCGGACGCGTGCCTTGGAGAGTTGTTCGAGGCGCAGGTCGCGGCGACGCCGGAGGCGATCGCCGTCGAGGACGCGAGCGGACGGACGTGGACCTACTCCGCTGTGAACGCTCATGCGAATCAGCTCGCTCGATACCTGCAGCGACATGGCATCGGCCCGGAGGAACGCGTCGGGTTGTGCGTGCCGCGAACGGTGGATCTGATCGTCGGCATGCTGGCCGTCCTGAAGGCGGGTGGGGCGTACGTGCCGCTCGATCCCACCTACCCGGCGGAGCGGCTGCGCTACATGGTGCAGGATGCGCGCGCGCGCGTCGTCCTGACGGACAACGCGGGTGCGGCGCTGCTCGGCCCGATCGACGCGGCGATCGTGACGATCGACGGCGAAGCCGCGGCAGTGGAGGCGGAATGCACCGGGAATCTTCCGCAACCCGTCTCGGCCGACAATCTCGCCTACGTGTATTACACGTCAGGGTCTACGGGGCGGCCGAAAGGCGTCGCCGTCAATCACGCTGGCATCGTCAACTATGTCCGGTGGGGATGCGAGGCCTATCACGCCGCCGAGGGCAACGGCGCGCCAGTGCACACGTCGATTGCGGTCGACCTGACGCTCACGAACTTCCTGCCGTTGTTTGCCGGCCAGCGCGTCACCCTCATTCGTGAGTCCGCGGGAGTAGACGGCTTGCTGTCGGCTCTCCAGCAGCAGCCGAAGTGGGGCCTCCTGAAGCTGACCCCGACTCACCTGGCGCTCCTCAATCCGGCGATGACTGGGGCCGAACGACAGGCGAGCAGTCGGGTGCTCGTGATCGGCGCAGACCAACTCGCGGCCGAACCGACGCTCGTCTGGCGTCAAACAGCACCTCAGGTGACGCTCATCAACGAGTACGGGCCGACTGAAACGGTTGTCGGTTGTTGCACGCACACGCTCGGCGCCACGACCCCTGTGGCGGGTGGCGTGCCGATCGGTCGACCCATTGCGAATACGACGATGTACGTGATCGACGCGGCGCTACAGGTCGTGCCGGCTGGAGTGCCCGGCGAGCTGTACATCGGCGGGATCGGCGTGGCGCGGGGCTACTGGGGGCGGCCGAGACTCACCGCCGAGAAGTTCGTGCCCGATCCGTTCTCGAGTGTTCCCGGCGCTCGCCTGTATCGGACCGGCGATCGTGCCCGCTATCGGCCGAACGGCGATCTGGAATGCCTGGGACGGCTCGACTTCCAGGCGAAGATTCGCGGTTATCGCGTCGAACCAGGCGAAGTCGAAGCGATGCTCGCAGCGCACCCGTCGGTCCGCAAGGCTGTGGCGGTCGTACGGGAGGACGAGCCAGGCGATCGCCGATTGGTTGCATACGTGACCGTCGGCGACCACGCACCCACGGTGACGCAGCTGCGCGAGTACCTCAAAGCGCGGCTGCCGGAGCACATGATGCCATCGTCCATCATGGTGCTTTCCTCGCTTCCAATTGGAGCAAGTGGAAAGATCGATCGCCGCGCGCTGCCGCGCGCCGACGGCGAACGCCCCTCCCTGGACACCCACTATCAGCCACCCACCGATTCGGTCGAGCGGCGCCTCACGGCGCTGTGGGAGGAACTCCTCGAGGTCCGGCCCATCGGTCTGGACGACAACTTCTACGACGTGGGCGGCCACTCGCTGCTTGCGATCCGCCTTCGTGCGCGGATCCGCGATCGGTTTGGCGCCCACGTGCCGCTCGGGCTGTTCGTCACGAACCCGACCATTCGCGCGATGGCCGAGTCTTTCCGAGACCACATTGATACGGCGGCCCAGGTGCTGGTGGCTATCCAGCCGAACGGCACGAAGGCGCCCCTGTTTTGCGTGCACCCGGCGGGCGGTCAGGTGCAGTGCTATGTCGGCCTGGCTCGTCGACTGGGTGGCGACCAGCCGGTCTATGGGTTGCGCGACCCGTTCGCCACGACGCCGGGAGGGTACTCCCGCGTCTCGATTCGCGAGGCAGCAGAAACGTATGTGGCGGCCATTCGCAATGTGCGGCCGCATGGACCGTACTATCTGGTCGGGTGGTCGTTTGGCGGAAGTGTTGCCCTGGAAATGGCTCAGCAACTCCGACGTGCGGGTGAGGATGTGCCGCTCCTCATCCAGTTCGACACCCCGGCGCCTCCGTTCCTCCGGACCCTGAGACGATCCGAGCACCAGGACTGCATCGTGCTCGCCGCACTGGCGCGGGAGCTCGCGGTCACTGCGGGCGCCGACCTGCAGATCGCGTCCACCGATCTTGTCGCGCGGCCGCCGCAGGAGCGCGCCACCTATCTCGTTGCGGCGCTGAAGGCCGCGGGCGTGCGGCGTCCCGATGTGACGGCCGATGCGTTCGACTCACAGCTCGAACGGTTCTGGGGCCGGATCCGCACGCTGCAGGTATACGACGCCGAGCCTTACGAGGGACGCGTCGCGCTGTTCCGTGCGATCGAGAGCGACGACGCCCTCGAGCACGACTGGCCCGAGTTCGTGGGCGCCATCCGTCGCAACCCGACGTTGGGCTGGGACCAGGTGGTGACGACGCCCGTGGAGGTGTTCCACGTGCCGGGTCATCACGCGACGATCGGAGCGGAACCACATGTCGGCGTGCTCGCGACGATGCTGGCGGAGCGCCTCGAGACCGGACATGCGGTTCCAGAAGCGGTCAATGCGACGGCGCCAACCGCCTGAACCGCCCGCTCCTCGCACACAGACCATCGGAGATTCTCAATGCCCAGCATGACGCCGGTCGTGATGGGTCCTCAGGCATCGCCGCCGCAGGCGTGCTCGCAGCCAGGACCCAGTTCGCTTCAGTACCAGCTCGCGGCCCTTCTCGCGCCGCTGTTTGGCTGCGTCCACGAGCACATCGTTCCCGAGACGTCGTTTCTGGAGCTCGGTGCCGACTCGCTGCTGCTGATGCGCGTCAGTCGTGCGATCGAGCAGCGGTTCGGCGTCACCATTCCCTTTCGACACCTAATGGGGAAGCTGTCGAGTATCGACCGCGTGGCGGCGCATCTCGCGCAGCACGGAGCGGCCGAAGCGATTGCGGAGTCGCCGGCACGTGCGAGCGCGGAACCCGCGCCGGGCACGCCGGAACCGGAACCGGTCTCCGCGACGTGTCGGCCGTCCAACCAGATCGGTCCCGGCGGGCCGCGGCCGCAGGGGCGCGCTTCGGGTGAGCTCGAGCGCGTCATCACGGAGCAGCTGAAGCTGATGTCCCGGCAGATCGAGCTGCTCAACGGTGTGGGGAACGGCCATGCCGGCGCCCAGACGAACACGCTCTCCTCGTCCTCGCCGGAGACGCCTGATGCCCCGATCCAGGAAGCTATCGAGCCGGAGCCGTTCGGCCCGTTCCGGCCGGTTGCGGTGCGCGCCGGCAAGGCGCTCTCGGAGCAGCAGCGGCAGCACGTTGCGGCATTGATTGCGCGGTACACCTCTCGAACCGCAGCATCCAAGCGAAACGCGGCACAGCACCGCGGGGTCCTCGCCGATTCTCGGGCCGCCGCCGGATTCCAGCTGGCCTGGAAGGAAATGGTCTATCCGATTGTCGCGCAGCGTTCGTTCGGCTCGACGCTGATCGACATCGACGGGAACGTCTATACGGACTTCACGATGGGATTTGGCGTGCATCTGTTCGGGCACGCTCCTGCGTTCGTCACCGCGGCCCTTCGCGCACAGCTCGACGAGGGTTTCCATCTCGGTCCGCAGACCGAGCGCGCGGGCCGTGTGGCGCGCAAGATTGCAGATGCGACCGGCCTCGACCGCGTGGCATTCTGCAACTCGGGGACAGAGGCGGTCATGGGGGCGCTGCGGCTGGCGCGTGCGGCAACCGGCCGTTCTCGTATCGCCATCTTTACACACTCCTATCACGGTACGTTCGACGGCGTGCTCGCACGATCGAGGATGGTCAACGGTGTACAACGGATCGTGCCGGTGTCTCCAGGGACGCCCCCGTCGCTGATCGCTGACGTCCTCGTCCTGGATTACACCGACAAGGCCTCCCTCGACGCGATCCGCCGAGCCGACGACCTGGCGGCGGTGCTGGTGGAACCCGTGCAGAGCCGCAACCTGACGCTTCAGCCGGCGGCTTTCTTGACTGCGTTGCGGGAGGTGACCGAGCGCGCCGGCGTAGCGCTCATTTTCGACGAGATCATCACAGGCTTCCGCGTGCACCCGCGCGGAGCGCAGGGCTACTTCGGCGTGAAGGCCGACCTTGCCACCTACGGCAAAGCGATCAGCGGAGGCCTGCCGCTCGGGATCATTGCCGGCGCCGCACGGTACCTGGATCAGATCGACGGTGGGGCCTGGGCTTATGGCGATTCGTCGTGCCCTGTCGTGCCGCAGGTCATGTTCGCCGGGACATTTTCGAAGAATCCTCTGGCGATGGCAGCGGCGGAATCGGTGTTGTCCGCTCTCGAGGAGGCAGGGCCGGCGCTGCAGGAGACGCTGAACCGCCGAACGGCTACGCTGGTGCGAGCGCTCAACGCGCTGTTCGAGGAACGGCGCGTTCCGATGCGCGTCGAGCATTTCGCGTCGATGTTCCGCTTCGTCCGTGCCCCGGACGCGCCGTGGCTGGATCTGCTCTTCTACCACGTGCTGGAAAAGGGCATGTACATCTGGGAGGGGCGGGGCTGCTTCCTCTCGACGGCCCACACCGACGACGACATTGCGCGTTTCATCGACGTGGTCGATGAGAGCCTGCGCGATCTAGAAGCCGGTGGGTTCGTTCACCCGCGCGCCACGCCCCCGGTGGCGACCGCCGCACCCGCGGTGCGAGACCACTACTCACCGGCAGCACACGCGGCGGTATCGGCCGCCCCGCGGCGCATACCGCTCGGTGCGCCCGCGCGACAGATCTGGGTCCATGCGCAGACCAGCCGCGAGCGCGCGCTTGCCTACAACGAGCTGCTGCCGTTACGTATGCAGGGGCCGCTCCATCGCGGGAGTCTGAACCAGGCCGTTCGGGATCTCACTGCCCGGCACGAGATGCTGCGCGCGTCGGTGGAGCCGTCGGGAGAACACTTTGTCATCGCCGGCGAAATAGCACCGCCCATCGCCTGGATCGATTGGGACGACGCGGAAGCGCCAACCGACGCGACAACCATTGGAAAGGTCCTCGATGCAGCGCTTGCCGAGCCGTTCGACCTTACCGTTGGACCGCTGTTCCGCGTTCGCGTCTACCGCCTTGGGCCCGACGATCATCTGTTCGCGCTCGTGTTCCATCATGTGATCATGGACGGGTTCTCGGCTGACATCTTCATGCGTGAGCTAAGTGCCATCTATACCGCGGCTCGATGCGGACGTCGGCCCGCGCTGGCGCCCGTCACACAACCGAGCGAACAGGTCACTAGTCGAGAACGGCCGCGCGAACTCGAAACGGCGCGCGCACATTGGGCGCAGTTGCTCAGGGGCGCCCCCACACTCGATCTACCGTGCGACGGGAATCGCCCGGAACCAGGGGCTGCCGAGGGCGCCCGCGACCGCCTGACCATCGATGCTCCGGTCATCGAGGCACTCACGGCCCTGGCCGCGCGCTCCCATGGCTCGCTGTTCGCCGTCCTGCTCGCGACCTTCACGGCCCTGCTGCACAAGTGGACGGATCAGGACGACGTCATCGTCGGGATCGCGTCTCTCCGTCGTGCGTTCGACGGCGACGAGCAAATGATCGCTCATTGCATCGACGTGCTGCCGGTTCGCAGCCGGGTGATGAGGGATTCATCGTTCCAGGCTCATCTCTCGGCGATCAACGATCAGCTCGCCGCGTCGGCGCAGCACCAGGCAACGTCCTATGCCGACGTGGTGCAGGCGGCAGATCGTGGTGACGCCGCAAGCCGGCTGCCATCCATCTCCGCGACCTTCAATATGGACCCGGCGGCGAAGACGGCGGCGGCAGCGCGGTTCGGAGACCTCGTGGTGTCGCGGGTGCCTGGGCGCGTGCGATACGTCAAATTCGACCTGCAGTGGAACGTGGCCGTCAGCGATGGTGTGCTCGCGGTCATCTGTGACTACAACGCACGGCAGTTCGAACCGGCCACGATCCGAGCGCTGCTCGAACGGTACGCAGCGGCCTGTCGGATCGTGGCGAGCTCGCCCGAGGCGCCCGTCGCGACGCTCGTGCCGATCGGCGACTCCGAACGCGAGCAGGTGACGCAGACGTGGAACGCGACTGAGTACAGCCATCCCGACACCACCATCACGGCGCTGCTCGAAGCACAGGCGGAGCGCGCGGCGGAGCATACCGCCATCTCCTGCGGCACGCAGTCGCTCACCTACGCGGAGCTGCACGCGCGTGCCAACCGACTCGCAGCCGAGTTGACGCACCGGGGTATCGGGCCCGAGAGCCGTGTCGGCATTGCCTTCGAACGTTCGGTGGAGATGGTCGTTGCGATCCTGGCGACGTGCAAGGCTGCAGCGGCGTACGTGCCGTTGGACCCCGATTATCCGCGAGCCCGGTTGATAACCATGATTCGCGATGCGGATCCGCACGTGGTACTGACCACGACGGAGCTCCGTCATTGCGTCGATGGTGCGGCGGTGCTAGCCGTTGACCAGCTCCGGCTCGACGCGGGATTTCCGGGGCCGGTATCGCCGTCGCCATTGCCCCTTCGGCCCGAACATCCCGCATACGTGATCTACACGTCGGGGTCAACCGGAGCGCCGAAAGGCGTGGTGAACACACACGAGGCTCTGGTGAATCGGCTGCTCTGGATGCAGGACGCCTACCGGCTCGACGAAACCGACTCGGTTCTCCAGAAAACGCCGTGCGGCTTCGACGTCTCCGTATGGGAGTTCATGTGGCCGCTGGTTGCCGGTGCGCGACTGGTGATGGCCGCGCCTGGCGGCCACCGCGATCCGGGCTATCTCGTCGAGACGATCGTGGGCCAGGCAATCACCACCGTGCACTTCGTCCCTTCGATGTTGCGGGCGTTCCTGCAGCACCCCCAGTGTGGTCGCTGCACCGGCCTGCGCCGCGTCATTTGCAGTGGCGAGGCGCTGCCGGGCGATCTGCAGGAACGGTTCTTCGAACGGCTGCCCGGCGTCGAGCTGCACAACCTGTATGGACCAACAGAGGCGGCAATCGACGTCACGGCGTGGGCGTGTCGGCCCGAGGACGCCGCGGCGCCTCCGCCGATCGGCCGGCCGATCAGGAACACCCGGATGTACGTACTCGACCATCGATTCGGTCCGGTGCCGGTCGGCTTGCCGGGCGAGCTGTACATCGCGGGCCTTCCTCTCGCTCGCGGCTACTTCAACCGCCGCGGTCTGACTGCGGAGCGGTTCGTGCCCGATCCGTTCCGTCCGGGTGCGCGTATGTACCGCACCGGTGACCTGGCGCGTTGGCGGCCAAACGGCGCTCTCGATTTCCTCGGCCGCCGCGATCAACAAATCAAACTGCGCGGGCACCGCATCGAACCGGCAGAAATCGAGCTTGCGTTGCGGCAGCATCCTGGCGTTGCCGATGCGGCGGTCGTGCCGGTCAAGACCTTGAGTGGGGAATCGCGGCTGGTGGCCTACGTCGTGCCCGATAATCGCCTGGCTGCTCCTTTACGCACCCTCGCGCGCTGGCGCGACGCCGGCCGACTGCGGGGGCGCACGTGTGTCGAGTTACCAAACGACACCATCGTGGTGCAGCTGAATCGCGGCGAAACCCAGTTTCTCTACAACGAGATATTCGCCGAGGAGCGGTACTTTCGGCACGGCATCACGCTGTCACCGCGCGCGTGTGTTTTCGATGTCGGTGCGAACATCGGCATGTTCAGCCTCTTTGTCGCGCAACGGTATCCCGATGCGAAGGTGTGGGCGTTCGAGCCGATACCCGATGTCGCGGATGTGCTGGCGCTCAACGCAGAACTGCACGCGCCGAACGTGTCGGTCGTCGCGCGTGCTGTCGGGCGTGAGACGGGAGAGGCCACATTCACCTACTACCCGAAGATGTCCATTCTCTCGGGGCAGCATGTCAACGCGGACACCGATCGGCAGCTTGTGGCGACATACGTCCGGAAGAGCGCGGGCCTACCCGCGGCCCCGGACGCGGTAGAGGAGCTCGTCGGCGATCGTCTCACCGGCGTCCCCGTACGGTGCGGGATGATAACCATCTCTAACGCGATTCAGGAGCATGGGATCGAGCGGATAGACCTGATCAAGATTGACGTAGAGCGAGACGAGCTCGCGGTGCTCGACGGCATCGCGGTGGCAGACTGGCCCAAGATCCAACAGATCGTCGCAGAGGTGCACGACGGCGGCGACACGCTCCGCGACGTGATCGCCCGACTGGAACAACAGGGGTTCGAAGTCACCGCCGACCACGACGGCACGCTTGACGAGACCTCCCTCTGGCACGTCTACGCCTTGCGCCAACGCGTGTGCGGTGCGTCGCCGCCGCGTGAACGGCAGCGGTGGTGCAGTCCCACCCGACTGATGGCCGATCTGCGGCGCCACCTGGGCGAGACGTTGCCGGAACAGATGGTGCCGTCCGTCTTCGTGCTCGTTGACGCGTTGCCGCTGACGGTCAACGGGAAGCTCGACGCACGTGCGCTCCCGCCACCCGAATGCGCGCAGTTGGTGCTCGACGTCGCCGTCGAGGAGCCCTGTACGCCCGCTCAGAGAACGATCGCGGATGTCTGGCGCGAGGTGCTCGGGCGTGATGGGATCGGCATCCGCGACAATTTCTTTGACATCGGCGGGCATTCGCTTCTCGCCACTCGTGTCGTCTCACGGCTGCGGGAGCGATTCGATATCGCGCTCGAGGTACAAACGATATTCGATCGGCCGACGATTGCGGCGTTGGCTGAAGCAATCGAGCAACAGCTGCTCGACGCTGTCGACGCACTGACCGAGGAAGAGGCCGTCCGCCTCGCCGGCTAGCGCCGTTCGCGTCCGATGTCGACGCGAGCGACTCCTTGTCGAGGCCTCGCGGTCGATGACCGGCCACCCCGGGCCCCTGCACCCGACCGCCGCTCCCGCGGCTCACAACCACAATCCGCCTTCAGGAGACACCGCCATGTACACGGTGCGCTTGATCAACATGCCGTTTGCCGACGTGCAGCTTCCCTCCCTGGGGCTGATGCAGCTTAAGGCCAGGTTGGCGCACGCCTTCGACCGGCGCGTGTCGTGCAACGTGCTCTACCTCAATAACGATTTCGCGCAGTACCTCGGCCTCGACGTGTATACGCACATCGTCGCGTCTACGGCGCTGCAGGTGGCCGGCCTCGGTGATTGGTATTTCCGGCAGGTGGCGTTCCCCCGGGAGCACGATAACGACCGCGAGTACTTCCGGCGGTACTGCAATGGAAAAGACGAGAAGACCGTCCATCTGCGGGAGCGCTTGCGCGCGACCCGGCCGGGTCTCGAGGCTTTCCTGGAGAGCTTGATCGACAAGTACGAGCTGCGCGATGTGGACCTGGTGGGACTCACGTCGATGTTCTCGCAGAACGTCGCGTGCTTCGCGCTCGCACGGTTGCTGAAACGCGGATCGAGGCCTCCTCATATCGTCATGGGCGGCGCCAATTGCGAGGCGCCGATGGGGAAGGTCATCGCCGAAAATGTGGAGTCGATCGATGCCGTATTCTCCGGCCCAGCGCTCAAGAGCTTCATCAGCTACGTTGGCGCGCGCCTCGACGGCGAGGCCCCCGACGTGGGCGCAATCGGCGGCATCTTCACGCGAACGCCGCCGCCGCTCCAGTGCGGGCGAGGCCTGCTGACGGTCATCCAGCCGCCGAGACCCACGTTCGGCGAAGAGCTCGACATCAACACGGTCATCGAGCCCGATTACGACGAATTTCTCGACCAGTTCTCCATCAGTTTTCCCGGCGGTCCACTGAAACCGTATCTGACCTTCGAGACGTCGCGAGGCTGCTGGTGGGGCGCGAAGGCGCACTGCACGTTTTGCGGCCTCAACGGATCGGCGATGACCTATCGAGCACTGGACTCCGACAAAGCCATCGCGCAGTTCCAGCGCCTGTTCAAGTACGCGAACCGATGTGCGTTCCTCGAGTCGGTTGACAACATCATGCCGACCAACTACCCGACCGAGGTGCTGCCCTTCCTGGACACCCCGCCGCAGGTGAAGATTTTCTACGAGGTCAAGGCCGATCTCTCGGACGAGACGATCGCCACGCTCGCGCGCGCCGGCGTCCGGGTGGTGCAGCCCGGGATCGAGTCGATAGCCACATCGACGTTGAAGCTGATGCGGAAAGGCACCAACGCCTTCGGCAACCTGTCCTTTCTGAAAAGCTGTCTGCGCCATCGCGTCTCGCCCATCTGGAACCTCCTAATCGGGTTCCCCGGCGAGGAGCCAGCCGTCTACGAGAAGTATCTGAAAGACATCCCGCTGCTCGTCCATCTGCCGCCGCCGACCGGCGTGTTTCCCATCCGATTCGATCGATACAGTCCCTACTTCACAAAGGCGCATGAGTACGGGCTCGCCCTGAAGCCGATGGAGTTCTACGGCCTCGTCTATCCCTTCAAGCCCGAGGCTCTGGCCGATCTCGCGTATTACTTCATCGATACCGAGCCCGATGCGGCGTACCTGTTCAATATGGCGGAGTGGCACGGCGTGCTCGACGAGGCGGTCAGCCGCTGGAAGCGGTTATGGGCCAACGCCGATGCATCAACGAGGCCCGTCCTGCGTGTCACGGATTGCGATGGCGTGATGGTCGTGCACGACTCGCGCAGCGAAGCCGCGACAACCTACGCCTTGACGGCAGAGCAGTGGGCGTGTCTCATGCACCTGAACCGACCAACCCGGACGTCGGATCTGCGCGAGGTCACGAAACGCGTCCCGACGATCGTGCCGGAACGCGAGGTCGACTTTCTGCGCGCGCGGGGGCTCGTGTTTCAGGAAGGTGACCGCATTGTGAACCTGCTTTGCGACGGCGTCGAGGTGTCAGCGCTGGCCGCGCGTGAACGGCTCGATTCGCAGACGGTTGCGGTGGCTGCCTGCGATGCGCATGAACCCGCGGCGTCCTGCTGCCGCTGAGCGGTCGGCTTCCACCGCGGCACGCGGTCTCGCTCGATAGAGCCAGGGCGCCACGGCGCGAGCGGTCACCGCCCTCTCGACGGGGCGTTCTGGCCGAATCTGTTGCTGCGGCGACGGCGCGATTGCTGCGTGGGCGTTCCGCATCGATGAAAGGGAGAAACCCATGATCGACTGGGAGCTGCTCACGCTGTTGAGCGAGAACGAGGACGGCCTCGACGAACGCACGCGCTTCGAACGGCGTGAGTTCCGGCGGGAGCTGCAGTGGAGCATCTCGCCGCTCACGTTCGCAGCCATTCTGCTCGGGTCGGCGGCGACGACGCTCTTCGAGCTGATCGTGTCCGCGTCTCGTCGTCGGTGGAGCCGCTGGTTCGGACGCGTCGCCTCGGCGCCGGCACAGGTCGCCGTTCCTGCGGGTACGTCCGCAACATCCACGACGCCCGGAGCCTAGCGGGTGGAGCACTCCGTCTAGGTACCAAGAGGTCCGTCCTTCCACCCCAAGCCTCATTCGAGCAGTCCTCTTGTGCGACGCGCTCG
>WUUC01192325.1_pt1 | contig 13355 bp, 9 predicted proteins | sample 6278441 | NCBI WGS metagenome assembly WUUC01 (sample SAMN13675441, study PRJNA597444) | soil metagenome | isolation source: soil | place: USA: Washington | collected 2017-10 | reverse complement strand
CGTCACGGCCGAGCGCGCGATGGACTGCCACGCTCGTGCCGTAGACGGTATTGGGAACTGCATCGAGCGCATGGTCTGCGCTCATGTCGGCGCCCGCCTCGGGGCCCGTCACCGACGGCAACCCGACCAGCTGCTGAAAGGGCAACTGCCGGACGGTCTGCCCGATCGTCAATCGAGTGGCGCGGCCGCGCGCTTCGAGACCGAACATGCCATGACGACCCTGGTCCGAAACCGTGCGGGTGAGCGAGCGATAGCGGTACTCCGTGCCTCCACCGAGGTTGAAGGTGACGCTGCGCCCCCCTCCGGTGAACATCGTGTTCAGCCGTGCGCCGGTCGAAAGGCCCTCACCATTCACACCGTCGGCCGATTCGCCGAGCGCCTCGTGGACGGAAAAATCGAATGTCAGGAGGCGGCGCGGGTGCTCTTCCTTGTTGAAGGGGCGGAAGGGACGACGATCGTCTCGCCCCTGCTCAGCGGCCGCATGCGCAGCTCCCAGCAGGAGCGCGCACGTCGCCAGCACGCCCATTCGCCCGTGTACGCCTCCCAGCATTGCCATTCCTGTCGCAAGGTTTGCGCTGCACCTACGGAACGATCACGGTGTCGCCGGGGCGCAGTTCGATGTTCTGCGAGACGTTCTTCCCCTCGGTCAGCTTGGTGTAATCGAACTTCAGCGGGGTCATGCGTCCGCCCTCGCCGCGCATGATCACGATCTTTTCCGCCTCCGCGTACTCGCGCAGCCCTCCGGCCATCGCAATCAGCTGGACGACGGTCACGCGGCTGGTGAGCGGGTACGGCCCGGGCTTCTCAACCTGACCGGTAATGAAGACCTTGCGGCTGTTGATCGTCTTCACGATGACGGTCGCATTCGGCGTTTCGACGAACCGGCGCGCCTCCTCGGTAAGCCGCGAACGCAGTTGATCAGGCGTCAGGCCTGCCGCCTGCACGTCGTTGAGCAGTGGCAGCGAGATGCGTCCGTCCGGCCGGACCACGACTTCTCCCGACATGTCCTGGTCCTTCCAGAACCGCACGTCGAGCACATCGTCTGGCCCAATCACGTAGTCGGGTGGCAACGCGCTCACGGCGGCGCCGGCGGCCACTTGCGCGGGCGGCTGCTGGGCGCGCACCTGGAGCTGCGCGACGGCGGGTTGGCCGAATGCGAGCGCGCAGGCGAGCAATCCAATCGATCCGCGCGGCATCAGCGATACTCCTTGAACGGCACCTGGCAGTCGTGCTTCCGCAGGAAGTTGAGGAACTTCTTGTAGTCGTCCGCTTCCATGTTGAACAGGCGAACGACGATCTTGTAGTTGCCGCGCGCCTCTTCGAGCCCCTTGCGCACGAGCTCGCGCACGTTGGCGCGGGTGATTTCGCGCTGCATGTAGAGCGGGTAAACGGCCGTCCAGAACGACTCGCGTCCGTCCACGAGCTGCTTGAAGAGATCGTCGGCCACCGTGCGACGGCGCTCGGTGCGCGGGCGCGCGGTCGCGTGCGGCGCGCACATCTCCGCCGGCAGGTCCTCGAGCTGCGCCATGTCCTTCCGGCAGGTCACGAGGAGGCGCTCCATCACGTTCTCGAGCTCTCGCACGTTGCCGGGCCAGTGATAGGACCGCATGGCCGCCATCGCCTCGTCCGAGATGCCCTTCAGCACGCGGCCGTTTCCGTTCGGCATCTGGCGCGCGAGCACCGCTTCGGCGAGCGGCTTGATGTCCTCCCGGCGCTCGCGGAGCGGCGGCACCACGAGGTGGATGACATTCAGCCGGTAGAAGAGGTCTTCGCGGAACTGCCCCGTCACGATTAACTCGCGCAGGTCGCGATGCGTGGCCGCCATGACCCGCAGCTCCACTTTCGTGTGCACGCGGTCGGCACCCACCTTCTGCAACTCGCCGGTCTCGAGGAACCGCAGCAGCAGGCCCTGCATGCGCAAGGTCATGTCCCCGACTTCGTCGAGGAACAGGGTGCCGCCTTCGGCCATTTCGAGCTTGCCTGTTTTGTCGCGGAACGCGCCCGTAAAGCTGCCCTTCACGTGTCCGAACAATTCGGACTCGAGCAGGCTCTCGGGTAAACCCGCGCAGTTCACCGGCACGAACGGCCGTGGCGATCGCGGGCTCCGGGTATGTATCTCCCGGGCGACAACTTCCTTACCGACGCCGCTCTCACCGGTGATGAGGACCTTGGCGTCCGACCGCGCGAGGCGATCGAGCTCCTCCGTCAAGGCCGTCATTACCGGACTGAGACCGAGGAATGGTGTTGAGGTCCGACGCGCTGTTCCGTGCACTCCGCCCCCGAATGCCGCGCACGTATACCGTGCCCGCGGCGCTAAAAGACTGCTGACTGACCGTCTCGATGCCGGGCAAAGTGCAAGGAAGTCGCCATACGCGGCGGCTTCACAGATCATCCGAAAACCGTGCAATTTTCTAAGGGTTCGTGGATTATTTCGTTCGCGGGCCAGGGAACGTCGCGCTGGCGGCGCGCACCGGAGCTTCGGGGATCCCCGGGTTCTGAAGAAAAAAGTCTTCGGATCCGGGATAAATTGTCAGCCGGTCCTGAGGCGTGCGGCCAGCTCTTTGAGGCACTTGCCTGCGACCATTGCCGTGATCCCCGATGGGTCGCGCGACGGGTTCAGTTCGACGATGTCGGCCCCGACCAGGCGCCCACTGAAGCGATGGACGATCTGCAGGACGTCGCGCACGGTCAGGCCGCCAGGTTCGTGGTGCGACACACCCGGCGCGAACGCTGGATCCATGACGTCGAGATCGAGCGACAGATACACGGGCCCGTCCAACCGCAGCCGGTCCACCGCTACCGTGTCCCACTGTCCTGCCGGAACCTGCCGCACGCCGTAACGCTGCACTTGCGCTCGCTGCGGGTCGTTCAGCGTACGAATACCCACTTGCACGAGGCTCGTCGCAAGGCCAGCCTCGAGGATCCGCGCGAACGGCGACGCGTGGGAGTACCAACATCCTTCAAAGTCGGGATAGAGATCGGGATGAGCGTCAAGGTGCAGGATGGAAACCGCCCCGTACTGCGCGGCATGCGCACGGACGAGCGGGAAGGTAATAGCGTGATCACCGCCGAGCGCGAGCAGCGCGGATCCTTTTGCCAGCTCGTCCGCAGCGGCACGGGTGATCGCATTTGCCGTCGCCACGCCGTCGCCGGGGGTCACGTGAACATCACCAGCATCGACGAGGTGCGTGCCGATGAGGAGGTCCGGTCCGGTTTCCGTCGAGAGGTTCGATGAAGGACTGAGGAGCGCCGCCCGAATGGCCGAGGGGCCTTCGGCTGCACCACGCATGAACGACGACCCCTCGTCCCACGGGACTCCGAGCATCGCGACCGGCCGTGTCACCTGAGGTTCCTGAACGTGATCGAGTAGCGCAGGGCATCGGTGTGCGGGATGCTGTGCTCGAACTCGCGACGGGTGGTGCCCGTGATCAGGTATCCGGACCGTCGCGTCAATTCCACCTCGTGCGTGGTGCGCCGCGGACCCGTCACCTCACGCACCTTTGCCGGTGACACGTAGGGGCGGAACTTCATCCGGCATGCAGAAAGAAGCGATACGCCCGCGATCACGTCGCCGAACATTGGCGCGTCGCGGTGCCACCCGATCCCTGCTCCGGCGGGATACTCGGTGACCAGCGCTTCACCCAGCGTAGCGGCGGGGATGCGCGCCCAGTCGGCAACATGCTCGCGTAAAGGGAGCAGGAATGCCGGAATGGGCGTGCCTGGCTGCGAGGTGCGCGCCTCGTAACCGTAGGTCCAGCCGAAGTGTGCCGTGCGACGCCTGGCTACGGCGCCGCGCATTTCAACGCGCGAGAACTCGAGGCGCTCGATCTCCCGCACGAGCGCGCGCTCCTCGTCTTCACCGATGATCTCGGCTCGGTACTCGAAACCCGGGGGGAGCGTGTCGTCAGAACCGAAGAGTGTCGGTTGCAGGGTCACCGAGCTTGCGCTCCAGGCGGGCGAGGCGGTGGCGCACCGCGTGCTGCCGCGATGCGCTGCTCTCGAACCCGAGCGATCGCAACGCGAACTGGCGCGCCGAGCGCGGATCTCGCAGGCGGTGCTCATGATGCACCGCGAGCGCCTCGGTAGCCTCTCGTGCGATGTGCGGCGGGCATCGGCGAAGGTCGAGGATGCGATGCCACGCGTCTGCGGCTTCGGCGTAGAGGCGCTGACGGCGACAGAGCACGGCAAAGCAGCGCAGCGCCTCGGCGCGCGTCAGGACGTCTGCGCCCTGCGCGAAACACGGGCCTCGAGGTGCCAGGGTGTTCTGTACACGCCCGGTCTTGTGGAGGTCTTCAGCTGGTCCGATCCCTGCGGCGATCGCGTAAGCCTCGCGGGCCGCATCGCACAACCCGCCGCGTTCGTACAAGCGCCCGAGCCCTAACGCCTCGCGCGCGGTCCGCGCGGCGTGCGGCCCCTCCTCGAGCAGGCGCGATGCTTCCGCGGTCAGCACCGCAAGCGAGACGAGATCGAGGCGATTGTGCTCGAACACCTGCGCGAGCGGGCGGGCGTCCCCGCTTCGGACGTAGTGAAAATACCGGGCGGGAATCTCGAACCCCGGCACATCCCCTTCGCGCCTCATCCCGCAGAGCGCTCCCTCGAGCACGCTCAACCGGCAGCTTGCGACCGTCCCTGCCGCTTCGTCCTCGTCCGTCCGCCACAAACGCCGCGCCGGATGCAGCATGTCCACGTGCGGCAGGCCGGCGAATGGGGTCTGCACGCGATGGAAGAGATACCGCGTCTCGATGAGTGGCAGGTCAAAGGACTTGCCGTTGAAGCTCACGACCGCTGTCACGCCGCGCGCCAATTGCGCCACGCCATCGAGCAGAGCGCGCTCACCTGCGTACGCCGAGAGGAAGAATTGACGTGTGCGGAATGTTGGCCCGTCGAACCAGGCGCAGCCGACCAGGAACGCGTACGACCCGGCGCCGCCGGTCAGGCCGGTTGTCTCCAGATCGATGAACAGCAATCGTTCGCGTGGATCTTCGGATCCGCAGAGCAGCGGCAATCGCGGCCACGGAGGAAGGGCATCCATCATCGCCACGCGGCCGTGACGATATCCGGGACTATAGGTCCGGTCGACGACGAGATAGCGCTGGCCGTGTGCGTCGGCCCATGTACCGCCAAGTGTTTCGGCGACGTTGTCGCGCGCCGGTCCGACCCGCTCCCCGCGAGTGTCGCCGTGCGCGACGCCGCCGCTTTGGTGTGAACCGCCATCTGGCGGCCCAACCCTGACGATATCGCGCAGGCGGCTTGCGAGCGAACTCATGCGCGCTCCTCGACGGGTTCATCGCGAGCGACGAGGCCAGGCGTCACGTTCTCAGGGATCGCCCGAGCGCCCACGAGATCGAGGATCCGCAGCGCCACCATCTTCGCGAGCGGCCCCGTGTTCCCGATTGGACCCACGCAAGTGGGGCACCCCTGCAGGCACTCACACCCCGTGATCAACTCGCGCGTCCGGCGCAGGAGTCCGTCGTGCATCGCGTGGAGCGGCTCGCTGAATCCAATCCCGCCGGGATAGTTGTCGTAGACAAATATCCGCGGTTCGTCCGGCAGCACCGTCAACTCCCCATCGTCGCCCTGATCGCCGCTGCCGATCGAGATGCCAATGTCCTGCCGATCGCACATCAGCAGGAGTTGCGCGACCTGGCGCATCGCGAACGAAAGACCAACGACGCCGTCCCGCCGATCGTCGGCTGCGTACGGCAGCGACGCGATCACCGCCCGGGGCAACGTGAGCCAGTACGCCGTGGTGTGCATCTCCTGCTCTGGCAGGTCGAGCTCGCCGGAGCCCACATTCTCGTTCGTGTAGAACTTGATCTTCTTGAAGCCGACGACGCGAGAGGAGACGTGAACCTCGCCGTGTGATGCCTCCGATTCAACGGCGTCCGCCGACCTGACCCCCGACCCGTGTCCAGCAAACGTCTCGAGGACCTTCACCTTCGTGTACGTGATCGCGTCAGTGTAGTAGTCGCAATCGATCTGGCGGACGTAAGCCTTGCGTCCCTCGACGTCCAGCTTCTCGACCTGGTAAAGCTGCCCTTCGAGGATGTAAATCGCCTTCTCGTGCAACGTCGGGGGACCGCTGTTGAAGCTCGTTTCACCGATGACGTCAGCACCGTGCGTGGTGTCGACAATCACGAAGTTGTCCGACGAGATCGATCGGAGGCTCACGGCGTCGGCGGGATACGATTCGCTCGTCCACTGCCACTGCCCGTCTATGCCGTCCTCACCTGCGGAGCAGTGCACGAACCCCGATTCACCGAGAATTCCCAGCACCTCCTGCACGTTGTGCCGGCCGTACTCCTCGGTGGTCGTGAACGGCAGCTCGAACGCCGCGCATTTGACATGCTCGACGAGGATGTGGAGGTTGTCCGGGTTGATCAGGGCGTGCTCGGGTGGCGCATCGAAGAAGTACGCAGGATTGCGCACCACGAACTGATCGATGGGCGCGCTGCTGGCCACGAGCACTGCCGCCGAGCGGCTGCTCCTCCGCCCCGCGCGCCCGGCGCGCTGCCAGGTGGCCGCAATCGTGCCCGGGTAGCCCGCCATCACGCACACGTCGAGCGCGCCGATGTCGATGCCGAGCTCCAGGGCATTGGTGGAGATCACCGCACGCACAGACCCTTCGCGAAGCCCCTTCTCGATCTCGCGCCTTCGCTGCGGAAGATACCCGCCGCGGTACCCGCGAATCTGCTCCCGCGTGCCGGGGGCGTTCGCGAAGTCGTCCTTCAAGTAGGTCGTGAGGATCTCGGTGGAGAGACGGCTCTGCGCGAAGACGATCAGTTGAAGATGCCGCTTGATGAACTCCGATGCGATCCTGCGGGTTTCCGCCAGGTAGGACCGGCGAATTCCGAGTTGCTGATTGACGACGGGAGGGTTCACAAAGAGGAACACCTTTTCCCCGCGGGGGGCGCCGCTCTCCTCCACGAGCTCGAAGGAGCGCTCGACGAGCGACTCGGCCAACTGGCGAGGGTTGGCAATCGTCGCCGACGAACAGATAAATGTCGGGTCGGATCCGTAGTGATGGCAGATTCGGCGGAGCCGGCGGAGGACGTTCGTCAGATGGCTGCCGAACACCCCCCGGTAGGCGTGCAGCTCGTCGATCACGACGAACGTGAGGTTCTCGAACAGCTTCGCCCAGCGGGGGTGGTGCGGGAGGATCCCCGAGTGGATCATGTCCGGGTTGCTCAGCACGATGTGCGCACGCCCGCGAATCGAGCGTCGTGCATCGGCCGGCGTGTCGCCGTCGTATGTGAAGACACCGATATCCAGCTCGTCAGGCCTGGAGAGCGCCCCGGAGAGATCGTGAAGCTCCGCCAGCTGATCCTGCGCGAGGGCCTTCGTGGGAAACAGATAGAGCGCTCGCGCCGACGGGTTGCGGAGAATCGAGCTCAACACTGGCGCGTTGTAGCACAGCGTTTTTCCAGACGCCGTCGGAGTGGTGATCACGACGTTGCGCCCGCTGAGCGCATGCTCGATCGCCGTCGCCTGATGGGTATAAAGCTGCTCGATCCCGCGAGTGGCGAGAACCCGCCGCAGGTGGTCGTCCACGCCGACGGGAAAGGGCGCGTACGCCGCTTCCCGTGCCGGAAGACGGCGGACGGCCGTGACCCACGCGTCCGGCCTGTCAGGGCGCTCGACACTCCCGCCCGTCAGGCGATCGAGGACGGTCTGGAGCGCCTGATCGTGCGCGGGATCGGTGCGGCGGGCCAGCATCATTGGCGGTGCGATGGTACGGCGATAGAAAGGCAAAAGTCAAAGCAACCATTCAGGGCCTGGGAATTGCGAGCAGGGTGCCGGGGGTTACTCATGAAGCTGACCGAGCGGCAGAAGCAGGCGGTGGCGGTGGGAGCCGCCGGGATGGGTGCGCTGATGCTCGCGCGCGCGTGGCGCGCCCGTGAAGCGTACGACTTCAACGGCAAGTCGGTGGTCATTACCGGCGGCTCGCGCGGGCTCGGGCTCGTGATGGCGAGGGAGCTTGCGGGTGAGGGGGCGCGGCTGACGATCATCGCTCGCGACGAAGGCGAGCTGCAGCGCGCCGCGCACGATATCCGCACGCGGGAGCCGTTCGCCGATGTGCTCATTGCGGTCGCCGACGTGCGCAAGCGCTACGAGGCGGAACGCGCAATTGCCCAGACGCTCGAGCAGTACGGACGGGTGGACGTCCTCATCAACAACGCCGGGATCATCCAGGTCGGCCCCCTCGATCACATGAAGCTCGGGGACTACGAAGATGCGATGAACACGCATTTCTGGGGACCGCTTTACATGGTCCTTGCGGCGCTTCCGCACATGCGACGCCAGGGCGGCGGGCGCATCGTGAACATCTCATCGATCGGCGGCAAGGTGGCGGTGCCGCACCTCGTTCCGTACTCGGCCAGCAAGTTTGCCCTCACCGGCCTCTCCGACGGCCTGCGCGCCGAGCTGATGCGCGACAACATCATCGTCACGACCGTGTGCCCGGGATTGATGCGGACCGGATCGCCGGTCAACGCGATGTTCAAGGGAAAGCGGCCGCAGGAGTACGCCTGGTTTGCGATTTCTGACTCGCTTCCGCTGGCGAGCATCAAGGCCGAGCGCGCGGCGCGCCAGATCGTCAACGCCTGCCGGCGTGGGGACGCCGAGCTCGTGATTACCGTCCAAGCGAAGCTGGCGGTGCTGGCGCGAGCCATCGCCCCGGAGCTGTTCCAGGATGCGATGGCTCTGATGAACGGCCTGCTCCCGGGTCCCTCGACGACAGACGGCGACGAAGCGCGCCCGGGGCGGGAGAGCGAATCGGAATGGGCGCCGTCACGGCTGACGGCGCCCACTTACAAGGCAGCGGAAGAGAACAACGAGTTTTAGTGAGGCTTGAGGACGACCTTGATGCAGCCGTCCTTCTTGTCCCTGAACGTCTTGTACATGTCGGGCGCGCGTTCGAGTGGCTCTTCGTGGGTAATCACGAAGGAGGGGTCGATCTCGCCCTTCTCGATGTGCGCGAGGAGCCTGGGCAGGTAGCGGTGCACGTGGGTCTGCCCCATCTTCAACGTGAGCCCCTTGTTGAACGCCGCGCCCATCGGCACCTTATCGATGAACCCGCCGTAGACGCCCGGAATTGACAGCACGCCGCCCTTGCGGCAGCAGTGAATCGCCTGCCGGAGCGTGCTTGCACGGTCGGTCGCCATCATCGCGGCGGTCTTGGCCTTGTCGTACCAGTAGTCGATGTGCGCGCCATGCGCTTCCATGCCGACCGCGTCGATGCAGGCATCGGGGCCGATACCGCCCGTCATCTCTCGAAGCTTGTAGAACAGGTCCGGGTCCATGGAGTCGAGCGGCTCAGCGCCGCCGGCGACGGCCATCTGCACACGCTCGGGCACCGTGTCGATCGCGATGACGCGCTTGGCACCAAGCAGGAACGCGCTCCGGATCGCGAACTGCCCGACCGGTCCGCACCCCCATACGGCGACCGTCTCGCCGCCCTTGAGATCGCAGTTCTCGGCCGCCATGTATCCGGTTGGGAAAATGTCGGTCAAGAAGAGCACCTGTTCATCGGTCAGGTGCTCCGGTACCTTGAACGGGCCGACGTCGGCAAAGGGCACACGCGCGTACTCGGCCTGCCCGCCTGCGTAGCCGCCCATCATGTGTGAATACCCGAAGAGGGCGGCCGTGGTGTAGCCGTACATCTTCTCCTGCATCCACGCGTTCGGATTCGAGTTGTCACACAAGGAAAAGAGCTTCTGGTCGCAGAAGAAGCAGGACCCGCAGGCAATCGGGAACGGCACGATGACCCGATCCCCCTTCCGCAGGTTCTTGACCCCGCGCCCCGTTTCGACGACTTCACCCATGAATTCATGCCCGAGGATGTCGCCCTTGCGCATGGTGGGGATGAAGCCGTCGAGGAGGTGCAGGTCGGACCCGCAGATCGCGGTGGATGTAATGCGGACCACCGCGTCGCGCGGGTTGAGGATGGTCGGATCGGGTACGTTCTCGACACGAATCGTGTTCGTGCCTTCCCAGCACACAGCTTTCATTGAATCGTCCCCCGTTCGGTTACCAGCCGCTGTCGCGGCCACGGCCCGACGGCTGCCCCTGAATCGTTGGCACCTCGCCGGTCTCGAGCAGCCGCTTCAAGCGGCGCAGGTCTTCGCGGACGGTCTGGTTCGGCTCCTCGCCGAACAGGCGGGCGACCGCAGCCCCGAGCCGGCCGGCCGGCGGGTTGTACTGGAAGTGCACGCGGACGGCGGTCCCGCGGGGCGTCTCGTCGAAGTTGACCGATCCCGCCGTCGAGATCATCGAGCCTTCGAGCGACTGCCAGCCAATGACCTTGTTCTCCACCTCGTTGATGATGCGCGCGTCCCACTCGACCTTCGTGCCTGCCGGGCCTTTCGCCACCCAGTGCGAGACGCCTGCTTCCCGCGTCGACACCGATTCGAGATGGTCCATGAACTGCGGCAGGTTCTCGAGATTCCGCCAGAAGCGGAACACCTCGCCTGCCGGCTTGTTGATCGTGACCGACTCCTCGACGTGAATGCCGCGACGGCCACGCAGCTGCTGCCGCGTGTCGGAACCGAAGTCGGCGATGGCGGCATGTCCGTTACCGTGCGCGGTGTCGCGGCCGATCGCGGAATTGATCGGGCAGTGGCCAGTGCCCCCGCGGTACAACAGCGCCGCGCCGGCAACCGCGGCCAGGCCCCCCGGCACATCGCGACGCCTTGCGGCGTACGCGGCGAGCGCGCTCCCCGCCGCCATTGAGAGCCACCGCTCCACACGTCCCACATTGACGTGCGAGGTGCCTCGTCCGAAGTCCCCTGCAGAGTTCATCGCTTCGAGCGCCACGTGTCTCCTCCCGGCGTGCGCAGATCCAGCGCGTACGACGACCGTACGCGGCAAACGACGCCGCGATCACCGGAGCAGAAGTTATGCCGTCGAACGTTAACTGAGGCGTGATGCGACAGACCCCAAGCGTTCGGCAAACGCCGCATGGTGGCGTACGCCGTCGAAATCGGGGTCGCGCTGCAGGCGCCACGGCGTGAAGAGCGGGAGCCGCGCCAGCGGAAGAGCCAGGTGCTTGAGCGTGTTGTCGAGATCGCCGCGCCGCGCGTAGACGGCCGCGACGTAGTAACGCGTCGCCGGGTCATCGGCGCCCGCACCCAGGCGGCGCTCGAACTCGTCGACGGCCATCTGCGCGAACCGGGCCGCCTGCTCGCTGTCACCGAGTGCTTCATACGCGGCGCTGAGCTTCTGGTGCAGCTCGATCAGCGTGCGCTCGCGGAGCCCGTGATCGGTCGATGACAGGAACGTCAACTCGCGCCGGTACTCTTCGATGGCGCGCGCGTACTCCCCCTTCCGGTAATACGCGTACCCCAGCCGCGCGTGCGCCCCGACAATGAGCAGGCCCTGGGTGCCGGAGATCGCGCGCTCCTGGAGTTCGATGGCTTGCCGGGCCGACTCCTCCGCCGCGTCGAACTCGCCGGCGAGTGATTCAAGAAACGACAGCTGCAGATACGAATAGCCCGCCTCGGGATTCAACGCGATTCCAGTTCGAAGCTGGGCAATGGCTTCCTCGACGTTTCCCTTGCCCATCCAGAGCGCGCGCGCGAGCGCTTGATGAGCGCTGGCATTCTCAGGCTCGAGCTCCACCGCCCGCCGCAGCGAGACGAGCGCGTCTTCCACGCGCCCGAGCATCAGCAGCGAGAGACCCAGCCACGAATGCGCCGCCGCCAGCGTCGGCTGAAGCGCAAGCGCGCGCTGGAGCGCCTGGGTCGCTCGCTCCGCGTAGTCGGCCATCCCGAGGAACATCCCCTTGATCTGAAATGCGCCGCCGAGCGAGGCCCACGCGGCGGCGTAATCGGGGTCCAGCTCCGTCGCGCGCACGAACAACATGATCGCGCGGTCGATCGAGTCGCGCGAGGCCTGGCGCATGTTCAGCAGGCCGCGGGAGTAGGCTTCAAACGCCTCGACGGATCGTGTCTCGTCACGAGCAATGGCTTCAGCCTCCGCCTTCCCCACCTTCAGGTCGAGGCTGCGACTGAGCTCGAACACGATGCGATCCTGCAGTTCGAAAATGTCCTCGATGCTGCCGTCGATCTTGACGGTCTTGATCAACGTGGCGTTGAGCACCTCGATGACCTGCGCGGTGATCCGGATCCGTGTGCCGATCCGCTGGTAGGCGCCGGTCACGACCCACCATGCGCCGAGGCGGCGTCCGAGCTCAATGGCAAGGCGCTCGTCGCTCGCATCGCGCCCCGACGCCATGTTCTTGAGCAACTCGAACAGCTGCGCCCGCCCGATCACGGCCAGCTTGTGAACGTTCTTCAAGTCGGAGGTCACGGTTTCCGCGATGCCTTCGCCGATCCAGTCGTCAGCGGCCTCCCGCGTGACGTTGGCGAATGCCATCACCGCGATGGTTCGCTCTCCCTGCTCGACGCGCTGCCCGGGCAGGAACGCGGGCTTCGGCCCAGACCCGGGCGGGCGCGACCTCATCGCCGAGCTCTCGAGCGATTCGAGGCGCCGATCCAGGTTGTGCAGGTCGATGTACAGATCGCGCGCGGACTGGTAGCGGAAGGCGGCGTCCTTCTGGAGCGCCTTGCGAACGATCGTCTCGAGCTCCGGCGGCACCGCGTAGTTGAAGCGCGCCAGGGCGTCCGGTTCCGCGCGGAGGATCCGATCGGAAACCTCGGCGAGCGTCTCGCCCGCAAACGGCAAGCGACCGGCCAGCATCTCGTACACCACTACGCCGAGCGCAAAGAGATCGACCCGGTGATCGATGTGACCGCCCAGGAGTTGTTCGGGTGCCATGTAGGCGACGGTCCCCATCACGAGACCCGGCGAGGTGATCTGGGGCGCGGTGACGTCGCGGAGCTTCGCCTCGGCGCCGTCCTCGAACTTGGCGAGGCCGAAATCGAGCACCTTCACGAGCCCGCGGCGCGTCAGGATCAGGTTCGCGCTCTTGATGTCGCGATGGATGATGTTCTGCCCGTGCGCCTCGTCGAGCGCATCGGCAACCTGCTGCGCGATCCCGACCGCCTCGCGGACGGGCAGCGGTCCGCGGGCGACGCGCTCGGAGAGCACCTCCCCTTCCACGTACTCCATCGCGATGAACAACGAGTCGCCATACTCGAGCAGGTCGTAGGTTACCGCGATGTTCGGCGACCGCAGAAGCGATGCCGCCCGCGCTTCCCTTACCAGCCGCGCCCGACTCTCATCATCGCGCTGTGCCGACGGCGCGAGGAACTTCAGGGCAACCTGCCGGCCCAGCCGGGTATCCTCCGCAAGGTAGACTTCGCCCATCCCACCGCCGCCGAGCCGCTGTCCTACGCGGTAATGCAGTATCAGCTTGCCTGTGAGAGAGGCGGGCGCGTGCGCCATCCCGCTCA
>WUUC01123982.1_pt1 | contig 13355 bp, 12 predicted proteins | sample 6278441 | NCBI WGS metagenome assembly WUUC01 (sample SAMN13675441, study PRJNA597444) | soil metagenome | isolation source: soil | place: USA: Washington | collected 2017-10 | reverse complement strand
GCTGCCGCCGCTGCTGACCGTGGTGCGCCACGTCAGCTGCGACGACGACAGCACCCGCAAGACGCTGTGGCGCGCGCACGACGGCACGCTGGTCGAGAGCGTCCTCATGCGTTACCCCGACCGCACCACGCTGTGCGTGTCGAGCCAGGCAGGCTGCGGCATGGCGTGCCCGTTCTGCGCCACCGGGCAGGGCGGCCTGATGCGCAACCTGTCCACGGCGGAGATCGTCGACCAGGTCCGCGCCGCGGCCGCCGCCATGCGCGACGGCGAACTCGGCGAGCCCGGCCGCCTGTCGAACATCGTGTTCATGGGCATGGGCGAGCCGCTGGCCAACTACAAGCGCGTGGTGGCCGCGGTGCGCCGCATCACCGAGCCCGCCCCGTCGGGCCTGGGCATCTCGCAGCGCTCGGTGACCGTGTCGACGGTCGGCCTCGCACCCGCGATCCGCAAGCTGGCCGACGAGAAGATGCAGGTCCGCCTCGCCGTGTCACTGCACACCCCGGACGACGAGCTCCGCGACACCCTCGTGCCGGTGAACACCCGCTGGTCGGTGGACGAGGTACTGGAGGCGGCCCGCTACTACGCGGACACCTCGGGCCGCCGCGTCTCGATCGAGTACGCGCTCATCCGCGACGTCAACGACCAGCCGTGGCGCGCGGACCTCCTGGCGAAGCGCCTCCGCAAGCACCTCGCACAGCTCGTCCACGTGAACGTCATCCCCCTCAACCCCACCCCGGGCTCGAAGTGGGACGCCTCCCCGAAGCCGGTCGAACGCGAGTTCGTCCGCCGCGTCAACGAGGGCGGCGTCGCGTGCACGGTCCGCGACACCCGAGGCCAGGAGATCGCCGCCGCCTGCGGCCAGCTGGCAGCCGAGGGTTGATGGCGGGACATTCCACCGAATGGCGGAAATACCACCGACCGATATTCTGACAGGTGCGCAATCCAGGTCATCCTGCAGTGATCTGAATTGCGCATGGTGAGTGATCGCTGACACCCGATCGGCGGCTGGTGGAAAAGCCGTGATTTGGACCAGTGTGGAGCACATGGCAGCCGTCCTGGTTTTCCGTTGACCACCGATGGACCACATGTGGATGTCGACGCACTGGTCGGTGAGCTGAAGAGACTGCGCCAGGGACCGGCAATCGGCGACGGACCGGTAAAAGACCGGGTGTCGGCGGTGGCCCGCGCCGCGTTCGGCATTTCCGATCTCGACGACGACGCCGTGGTCCGTGCGAAGATGCTCGGTCGCATGCGGACCGCGGCGGAATCCCTGCCGGACGACGAAGCGGCGGCGATCTCCGCCGCGTTCGGTCTGGTCGCCGGGTATCGCGGCCGCTACTACAAGAACCGCATCGAGACGTTCGCGGTCCAACGGAATGTCAACCCACGCACGGCGCGGCGGTGGGTGGACCGGGGGCTCGAGCCGCTCGCCAGGTCCCTGCTGGCGGCCCGTGCGGGAGTGGACCGCGGCACCGGTTGGTGGACCGAGAGGTTGCAGCTCAGCCTCGCACTGGACGAGCCGTACGCGGAGGCGCTCGAGGTGCGCAGCATCGTGGCGGCGAGTGACGGACTGACAGAGCTGGACCTGGCCGTGACGTTCACCGACGCCGACCCGACGGTGGTGCTCGGCGGTGTGGCGTTCCGCCTGTTCTACGGCGGCACGCTCCGCGTCGGGCCTATGCAATCCTCCGATCGGATCGGACTCGTGCTCGCCCTGCCGCGACCGCTGCGGCAGGGCGAGGCACACGAGTTCGCGCTACGCACCCGGTTGCCCGCGGAGTTCGCCATGCGCCGGCACTACGTCTGCGTGCCCCGCTACCCGTGCCGACGGGTGGACCTCCGCGTGCGATTTCCGGCGGACAACCGCCCCACGTGGATCGGCGAGCTGCGTGACGTCTACCAGCGCGATATCGACGACACCGCAGTCGGCAGCGAACAGGTCGCCATCGACGACGCGGGCGAGGTGCACCTCAGCTTCACCGACCTCACGCCGGAACGGGCAACGGGCGTGCGCTGGCGGTACTGAACGTCACGGGCCCGTGCGCGTCAGCGGTTGCCGCGACTTCTCGATCCCCGCGTGGGTGACGATCACCTCCGTGCCGACGACCTCGTACAGGTACTGGCTGTTGCGTGCGCTGTACCCGGTGGTCGTGGGAGTGGCCGGTATCGAGATGTGGGTGTCCGGTGAGGACGGCACGCCTTTGAGCTGACCGTCGTAGTACAGCTCACCGCCCGCCGTGCGGCACAGGGTGATCACGTGCCGCGGGCTGGTGTACGCCACTTCGAGCACGGCACCGCCTCCGCCGTCGGGCAGCCAGGCCGCTGCCTCGGGCGGGCAGGCGACCGACGAGCCGGTCGAGCTGTCGGTCCCCGGACCGCCCAGGTCGTCCGGCAGCAGGTCGGTGATCGAGCTCCAGTTCGCCGCCACCAGTGCGCCGGCAACGCCGAAGAACGCCCACCTCCTGACACGTCGAGCCGCCCGGCCGCCGCGCGGTGCCCGGCGCACCGGCGGAGGAGGCGGGGGAGGCGACGGTGGCCGGCGGGGAGCAAGCCTGGGCGCCTCCCGCGCGGGCACGGGGAACACCGGTGGCGAGGGCGGGTGGTGTCGCGGAGGCACCGTCGCGCGTCGGGTGGCCGTGCCCGTGCGCACCCGGGACTGCGCGGGCGGATCGGTGTTCGTCGTGTGTTTCGACTCGACGAACACCGGCTGCTCCGCGTTCCCATACGTGCGGCGGACCGTCCCGGTGTGCTGTGGCACCGCACCACCGGCCGCCACGCGTTCCGCACCGCAGTTGCGACACACGTCGTTCGTGGCGGCGTTGTTGGTTTCGCAGCAGTCGCAGGACCAGGCGGCGCGGCTCATACGTCCGCTCCTGCCGCCGACGTGGGGCTCGGCGGTAGGAGCGCCGTCCTCCTGAGCACCTCGGCACTGCAATCGCCCGGCCGGAAGACGAGCCAGTCGTCATCCGGGGGTGCACACCGGGTGTCGAGCAGTGGCAACTCGGCCACCTCAGGTTGCGCAGGCTCGGACTCGGCTGGCGTCGGTGCGGCTCGGAGCTGCGATCCGCCCGTCACACTGCGGACGTGGGCGACGAGCCTGTCCAGTTCCGGCCGGTGGGCGGCGTCGAACCACAGCGAGAGGTGGATGATCCCGGCACCGACCCGCACGTCCAGCTCGAGCACGAGCCGCGCGGTCCCCGCCTCGTTGACCACCCGTGCCGCCACGAAGGACGGCCAGGGAAATCGCAGCACAGCACCCTTCGGTGTCGAGAGGTCGACCACCGTGATCTGTCTGCGGTCGCAGGTCAGCCGCACGTGCTTGCCCTTGATGTCCTCGACGTGGTCTGCCGGCTGCCGGACGTTCGCGACCCGGCCGGTCGGCTGGTCGCCCTGGTACTCCCGCAGGTCGAAGTCCCGGCCGGGTTCCGGGACCCACCGCGGCTCACGCTTGGGTGACATCGTCGCTCAGAGGCTGTTCGCGATCGTGGCGATGATCTGGTCCATCTCCCACTCCTCGAGCCCCTGACCGGCCTCCGACGGGAAGAAGATGGTGTTGTTCCAGTCGTCGGCGATGTCGTTCCACGGGTACTGCTCCGGCGCGAACATGAGGAGGCGCTTCGCGGAGTTCTCCATGACCGCGTCGCGGCTCTGCCCGGAGCCCCACTGCTGGAACAGAACCTCGAGTGAGGCAGGTGCCGACTGGGGGTAGGTGGACGCACTCGTCTGCCGCGGGTCGCCCAGCGGGTGCGCCGGCGCGTCGGTGAACATGACGATCACGTGCCGGCGCTTGTCGAGGCCGGTCTCCCAATCCGAGCCGATGGCCAGGGCGAGCGCCTCCAACCCGGACTCCGGCACGTCGCCGCCGCCTGCCGGACGCAGCTCGCTGACCGCCTTCTCGAACTGGTCGAGGTCCTGTGGCACCCGGAAGAACGGGCTTTCCGACATCGCGTCGTCCGCCCGGTCGCCGTAGTCGCGGAACGCGACCACCTTGAGGCGCAGGCTGCTGATCCCGCGTCCCTTCGCGGCCATCTCCTGTGCGAGGCGGTTGGGAAAGGTCAGTGCGCTGTGCTTGACGTTGCTGAGGGTCGGTCCCATGCTCGCGGTCGCGTCGACGCACAGCACGATGTCGACGGCGTACTTGAGGTTGCTGTCGACGCTTCGCTGGTTCTGGTTCTGGTTCATCGAGCGGTCCTCTGGTCAGTCGTGGCTGTCATGTTGATGCGCAGCCGGGCGCGGGTCGTGGTGGCGACGGGATGCCCGGCGGAGAAGTTGAAGCGGACCCGTCCGTCTCGGGTGGACGGCGGTGTCGGGACGGAGACGGGGGTCACGGCGGCCGTGGGAGCGTGGAGGATGTCGGACTCCCCGAGCAGGGTGGCCACTTCGCGGATGTCCGGCCGTGCCGCCGGGTCCACGTCGGTGAGGCGGACGAGCAGGTCGCGCAGCTGTCCTCCGATCCGCGCGTCCCAGTCGAGTGCTACGCCGTCGAGCACCGCAGCCGCGGCGCAGTCATGCGCGGGGCCGTGGCCTGGCGGCTCTCCGAACAGGTAGGTGTGGACGAGGAGCCCGAAGGCGAACATGTCCACGGCCTGGGTGAGGGTTGCTCTCTCGCCCCGCAGGTACCGCAACCACTCCGGTGCGCCGTAGACGGGGTTGCCGCCGATGGCATCGCCCGGCGGTGGATCGCCCGCCGGATACGCGTCGTCGAAGTCGATGAGCTTCGCGATGAGCAGCGAGCCCTTCCGAGGCTTGGCGAGCAGCACGTTCTCGGGCTTGAGGTCACCGTGGACGATCCCGCTGTCGTGAAGCAGCCGCAGGCTGTCCGCCAATGTCCGCAGCAGCACGAGCTGCACGTGTGGGCCGAGTTCACTCGGCACCGCGTCCGCCGCCTCGATACTCGGTGTGACCTTGTAGTAGCGCGTGCCTTCGGCGAAGAAGTCCACCGCGAGCACCAGGTTCCCCGCGTCCTCGTGGTCGGGCCGCAACAGGCTCATCACCCGTTCGTGCCTGGCCGCGAAGCGCTCGCACTCGGCGAACCGGCGCTGTTTGTCCGCCACAGAGCCCATCGAGTCCCGCTTGGGGATCTTGGGGTCGAGGAACTCCTTGATGAAGTACCGTTCCCCGCCCTTCTCCGCGAAGGCCCACAGGCACTTGCCCGCGTCAGCGTTGGTGGGCCTGGTGACGACGGTGTAGCCGCCGAGGGTCTGCCCTTGTTTCACCGGCCCTCCTCGGCGCCGAGCGGCGCCAGGGGTGGCCACTGCCGCTCGTACCCGGGTCGGTAGTCGCGCCACGACTCGGCCCGGACCGTCACCAGGCGCTCCGGGGCAGCGGACCGCAGCGGTTCGTGGTGCACGGTGCGCAGGTGCCGCCCGCGGTCGTGGAATGCCGCCCGCAGGCCGCCGAAGTCGCGGAATCCCAGCCCTACCACTGCGAGAGACGCGTCGTCAGCGGTGTACGCGGCGACGCGGGAGGCCAGCAGGCTCGCCCAGTGCTTGCTGTCGAGTGCGCCGTCGAGGGTGTCCCACAGCAGGTACTCGAACAGCGCGGGTGTCGCGACGTAGCCGAAGAAGCCGTCTGTCGCCGCGATCAGCACACACGGTGTCGGTGCGTGGCCCTGCCACCGGTTGAGTGCGAAGTCGCGGTCGGCGCTGACCATGTTGGTCATCGGCGGGTCCTGCAACAGCAGCTCGAGCGCGTCGGAGCCGGCGACGTCGTCCCTGCTCAGTTGCTGCAGGCCGTGGTCCGGAGTGGCGAGGTAGCAGCGTGAGTCACCCGCCCACAGCACGTCCCACGACACCTGCCTGCCCGGCACGTGCCGGAAGTCCAGCGCGGCGAGGGTCGACGGGAACGTGCGTTGGATGGTGCCGCGCATCCTCGTGCGGGTCCTGGCGTCAGCCGCGAGTCTCGCCGTGATCCGCGGCTGGAGCCGGTCCTGTGGCTGACCGTCGACGAACCACTCCTCGACCAGACCGCGCAACCGCCGGGCCGCCAGCCACGCCTGCGTGCGCTCCTCGCCGCCCGGAGTGCGACCACCCGCAGCACGGCCTGCGCCGCCGACTCCGTCGAAGACCGCGAGCAGGCCGCGACCGGACGGCCGGTGGAGCATCACGAGCGGGTCCGCGTCCTCGCCCTTGCCGAGCAGCCGTTCGGTCCAGACCGACAGGCAGACCAGGCCTGGCTCGTCGTGGTGCCACAACCGGGCCTGGTCGAGGCGAGCTGGGTGAACCTCCATGTCGTCACCCGTCCTCGTGTCGCAGGAGACCGCGCACCCGGCTCGGGCGTGCGGCGGTGTCGGCCGGTCTCGGATCGGCCTTCCCCGGCGGTCGGCCGGGAGACTCCGCCGACGGCTTTTCCGGCCTGCGTGGTGTGGCATCCCTGTCGTCGGCAGGTGTGCCAGGGGTGACCCCGGCGTCGATCGCGGGAGCCTCGATGGCCTTGCGCTTGCGGTCGATGCGATCGCGGATGCCGGGGCGCTTGCCGCCGAGCAGGGGATCGCCGGGGAAGAACTCGCTCATCACCTTGTCGCTGATCCGCGTCGTGTTGAACTCCTCGATCTTGTCCGATCCCATGAGCGCGCTCAGCGCGAGAAGGCTGGCCTTGGTGCTGTTCTCCTTCGCCTCCTGCTCGCGGTCGAGCATCGGCGTCGGATCACCGTCGGTCATGGCCATCACGTGGGCGAGCATCTCCTCGCGACCGCCGTGCGCCACCGGACGCATGCCTTCCCTGCGCATCTCGAGGACCCGTAGCTCCCGCTGCGCGGTCACGATCTCGGCGACGTCGTTGGTGGTGACCGCCACGGCGAATCCCGACAGACGCACCCCGTCCGGCGGGTATGCGCCGTGCAGCGCCGACGTGATCGCCTGCTCGGCGGCCGAGGGCCGCAGCGCGTCGTGCCGCATGCTGATGGGCCGGATCTGCCCCACGAGCCACGCTTGCAGTGCTCCCGCCATGTCCCGCACCCCGTCGTGCACCACGAGCACGGGATCGGTGACCTGGCAGCCGCAGGTGACGGTGATGGTGAAGGGGAACGCGGGATCCGCGCTGGGAGTGACGAACGTGCAGCCGATCCCGCGGTTGGCGACGTCGACGCGGTGCAGGAGCGTGTAGTTGCCGGTGTGCGCGTCGGGGATGCGCTGTCCCGCCGTGACGACCACGGGGGCGCCCGCGGACCGTTCCAGCACGATCGCGGTGCCCATCACCGGGCCGCGAGGTGCGCTGGTGCGCCAGCGCTTGAGGGTGATCGACTCCAGGATGGGGTCATAGGTCTGGTTCACGAGACGAGTTCGCCTTCCTCGACGAGTTCGGAGTGGCAGCGGGCGGCCGACGCGGACGGGTCGACCGGGTCGTCGGACCATTTCTCGAGCAGGTGGCAGAGTCGCCGGTAGTCCTGCTCGCCGCGGTCGGCGATGCCGGCGAGCATGTCCAGCAGGTCTGCGTACAGCGCCGGGTCGTGGTCGGCCGCCCGGACCCACGTCCGCAGTGCCTCCGCGGCCATGGCCCGCACCGGTTCGCAGTCGAGCGCTCGGCCCCACAGTTCCGGCAGGGTCTCGCGGAGCTCCCACGTCGACCCCAGCAAGACGGGACGATCGGTGACCTCGGCCCCGGCAAAGCCCTCCTCGCTCGCGGCGAACGCGAACATCGTGAGCGCCTTGACGACGGTCTCATCGGGGAGGCCCGCTTCGGTCCACTCCAGCAACGCCTCGGTCACCGGACCGAGTCGACCGGCCACCAGGAGCATGTGGGTGCTCACCGCGACCGGCTCGAGCAGGTCCCAGCCACCCTCCTCGACGAGCGTGCGCAGCACTCGCAACGCGCGCGCTGCGTCGGTGACACCGAGGGAACCACCGGCGGCCAGGGCGGCGGTCGCGGGCAGGGCGCGTTCGTCCTCGCCGTGGCGCACCTGCTCGGCCCACTGCTCGACGTACTTCCAGAAGATGTCCGACCGGCCGCTCACCCGACCGGCCACGTTGAGCCCGGTCGCCGCGCTCTGCCGGAGGGCAGCGGACTTGTGCTCTGCCCACGGCAGGAAGAAGCGGTACAGCCCGTGTTGGAGGTCGCGGGCCGCGAGCAGGCCGGCGGTGCCGGCCGCCCTCGCGCGAACCTCCACGTCCGCGTGGGCGGCGAGGTCGGCGAGCCATTCGAGGACCACCTGCCGTATGCCGTCGAGCTCGAACCAGGTGAGTGCGAGCACCGCCGCACGGAGCGCGGTGTGACGGAAGCGCACCACGCGTGGTCCGTCCTCGGGGTCGACGATCTCGATCCAGCCCCGTTCGGCGAGCAGCCTCCGCAGGTAGCGCGGGGTAGTCGTGCTCGAGGAGCCACCGAGTCTGCGGTGGAGCGCTACCGCGGCGTCCGAGACGGACAGGTAGCTGCACCCCTCGAGCCCCGCGGTCGCCAGCACGAGCGCGACGTCGGCGGTGTCCGGGTCGCCGCCGAGCCATTCGCGCACCTGCTCCTCGGGGTCGCGGAACCGGGCCACCACGGTGGACAGGTCCGCGCCGGTGCGCAATGCGTCCGCGACCGCCTTGGCGACCCGCGTCGCGAAGTGCGGGTCGCCGCGCTCGTCGAGGATCTCGAGGAGTTCGGTTTCCGCCAGCCGCTCGTCGACGTCCGCGTCGGTGAGCCAGCCGAGCTCGGCCACGAGCCGCTTGCGCACGACATCGCCGGGGGCAGGCAGGTCCAGGTCGGTGACCACGAACTCCGCCCGGTTGGCCGCCGTGGCGAGGCTGCCACGAACCGGGCCGGTCACCACCACCAGGAAGCTGTCGTGCGCCCGCGCCTGGGTGGACGCGTGGGTGAGCCAGGCCTCGTCCAGCGATTCGGCCGTGCACTTCCCACGCCCGTCCGGCACGTCCCGGATGAGGTACGCGCACTCCCGCCGCGGCGGCTGCCACGCCATGTTGCCGAGCGCGGACCCGCTCAGCTCTATGAAGGACGGTGCCATGTTGTTGCGACGCAACACCTCCACCATCGTCGCGTGTGCCCGGGCGCAACGGCCGGTGCGGGCTCGGTCCGCGATGACGAGCAGGTGACCCAGGTCGAGCTTGTCCAGACCTATCCGGAAGTCGGCAGGGTGGGCATAGCGCTCGTACTCCTGGATGAGCGCCTCGGTGTCCAGCCGGACCTTCGCGGTCAAGCGGCCGGTTCCCGACCGGGGCGCGCCGCCCGCCGCGAAGTCGCCCGCGACGGTGAAGTCGCCGCTGAAGAGGTTGACGTGCGTCACCCCGGCCGCTCGGGACAGGGTCTCGGCGACGATTTCCTCGGCCCGCTGGCTCCTCAGTTCGGCCGCGTCGCCACGCAACCGGTTGAGCGCCTCCTCCCGAGTGGGCGGGGCGGACTGCTGGTCGTCACCGGCCGGTGCCGGGTTCCCCGGTGCGGCCGGTGCCGGCTGAGCCTCCGACTCATCCGCTGGTGTGGAATCGCTCACAGTTCGTCCCTGCGCGGCTCGGAGGAACGACCAGGCCCGTGGAAGCTGGGACCCGCGTGGAACGTGTCGACTGTCAGGTCCCGGATGTCGTAGTGGCTGGCCTGGTCCCGGTAGGTCACCGTCCCGGCCGGCGTGCGGGCCGCCGCGGGACGGCCGAGGCCGGGAATGAGGCGTCGCACCTTGCTCTCGAGACGGTCGATGTCCGGTCCGGCGGTGCGGAACTGGATCTCGATGTCCTGGCGGTCGAGCAGTGGTCGCAGCTCAGCGGGCAGATCCTCGGCGGCGGGACGTGGGACGCCGAGGCGCACCGTGATTACGGACTTCTGGAGGCCCAACGCGAGGAGGATCTCCCTGCGGACGAAATCCCCCGGATCGTCGAGCCTGCGCCGACCTGCGGTGTCGACGTCGTCGAGCCAATGCCTGCCCATCACCACGAGCAACGCGGTGGACTTCTCGACCGCGCCGAACATCTCCTTCTCCCAGCTGGCGCCGAGCTGGATGGACTTCGAGGCGAAGAAGACCGCCTCGGAACCGAACCTCGCCGACAGCTCGCGATCGAGCATCGCAACCCCGAAGGGTTCGTCGGCACGGCGGTAGTTCAGGAACACCTGCGTCACTTGGTGTGCACCTCGCACGGAAGTAATTCATCGGAACAGGGGATTGACCAAGTCACCCGCCGATGCGGAGTGACACGGCGTCATCTTTAGGTCGTCCGTCAAATTCCGCAACTACTACTGGGCAGTAAGTGGACGTTTCCCGTTTCCTTCTGAATTCGTCCCGTGAATGTCCTGTCGGATGTCCTGCGGGACATTCACGGGACATCTGTTTGCCGGACCGGTGGCGTCGCCGGCATCCATTAACCTGACGTCGAACCTGGGGGCAGGTGTGTTTCTCGTTTCCTGGCACGAACCAGACGGTGAACGGCTCCCGGCGACTGGTGGGAACGACACAATGGACACCGGCTCCGCGTTCGGTGTCCGGGAAGAAAAGGTGAGCCGATGGTGCGCACCCCGGAACCCTTCGGACCTCGGCTGCGGGCACTGCGAGTCGCGAGAGGACTTTCCTTGAGCGAGTTCGCGAGAAGGCTGTACTACAGCAAGGGACACGTGAGCCGGATCGAGACGGGGTCGGCGAAGCCGTCGGTGGAGTTCGCGCGGCGCTGCGATGCCGAGTTGGGCGCGCAGGGATCGCTCGCGGCACTGCTGTCCGAGGGGGACAACCCACCCCACCCCGACCCCGAGCCGGACCACGACGACGACGGGGTGTGGTTCATGGCAATGACACCGGAGGGCAACAGTTCGCTGGTCCCCGTGGGACGCCGCGACATGCTGGTCGGTGGTGCGGCGCTGCTGGCGGGGCTGACCCGGCGGCAGGTCCGGAGCCGGAGGGTGGACGCCACCCTGCTCCGGCACCACGCCGAACTCCTGGCCCTCGCCCGCGCTCTGGGCCAGGTCTCGGAGCCGGAGGCGGTCCTGCCGATGGTGGTGGGGCAGGCCCACGCACTGCGGATGCTCTCGGGCGAGGTGCGCGGCGCGGACGCCCGAGCGGTGGCCAGGCTCTCGGCGCGCACCGCCGAGTTTGCCGGCTGGATGGCCCAGGAGGCGGGCGATGACCGGATGGCGATGTGGTGGACCGGCAGAGCCGTACGCGCCGCAGCCGAGGCGGGTGACCGCAACACCGCGACCTATGCCTTGGTGCGCCGGGCGCTGGTCACGATGTACCAGGGTGACGCCGCGGCGACGATCTCGCTGGCGCGCCGGGCCGGATCCGTGCCCGGCACACCGCGACGGGTGTTGGGTCTCGCCGCGCAGCGCGAAGCCCAGGGGCACGCGCTCGCCGGCGACCACACCGCCTGCATGCGCGCGCTGGAGACCGCGAGGTCTCACTTCGACGCCGCTGGCACCGAGGACGTCGAGGGGCTCGTGATCGGCACGTCGTTCGTACCGGACCCGGTCGTCGCCGCCACCGGGTGGTGTCTGTATGACCTCGGTCGACCCGCGGAGGCGGCCGCTGTCCTGGCGGGGGAGGTGGAGCGGATCGATCCGACCGCGATCCGCGCGCGATCGCGGTTCGCCATCCGGCAGGCGTGCGCCCACGCCGCCGCGGGTGACGTTGAGCGTGCCTGCACGATGACCCAGTCCATGCTCGGTCGGGTGGCAGTGCTCAACTCAGCCACTCTCCGAGCGGACCTCCGTCGTCTCGCTGCGACACTGCGGCGGTTCTCGCGGCACGCGGAGGTCCGCGCGCTCCTCCCGGTCCTCACGAGGGTGCTCTATCCCGCCACCGCGTGACCCGGTGTCAGAGGCAGCAGGTGTAGGTGCGTCCCCTCAGGTCATCGTCGTGCGAGTCGTCAGCCGTCGCGTTCCCACGTGATGTCCGGCGGTACGTCGCCGTCGAGGAGCAGGCGGACCGTGCGCAGGGCGTCGTCGATGGGGAGGGTGTCGCGGTTCGGGTAGGTGTCGTCCTGGCCGTTGTCCAGCACGTAGCCGTTCTGCTCACCGGTGGCCAGCGGGTCGATCGCGTGGGCGCCGGGGTCGTCCTCGCCGGTCAGCAGCACCACCATCGCGCGGGTGCCGTTCGTGGTCAGGCCCAGCACGCGGCCGTCGGTGTGGGACAGCCACGTCTCGCGGTCGCCCTTGGACAGCCGCTCCCGGATCAGCGTCACGGCCTCGTGGCCCGTCAGGTGCCAGGTCATCGGGTCGTGCCCGCCGCGCCGTCGCCGTTCATCTCATCCTCCGCTCGGGCCGAACCGCTCGGTCCGGATGCTCGCCGGGTCCTGGCCCCGGTCCAGCAGCAGCTCCGAGACGGCCTCGACGAACCCGGTCGGACCGCACACGTACACCCGGGCGACGGGTGCGTCCGGCAGGTCCGCCGCCGTGATCCTGCCCGCCGGGCGGCCGGGCCGGGAAGCGCGGGTGTACAGCACCGCCACGTCGATGCCCGCCGACGCCAGCTCGGCGGCGTAGTAGACGTCGTCCGGGCCGCGCACCGAGTACACGAGTGTGAACGGCGCCGTGCTGCCCGCGCGGGCGCGCTCCCGCACCATCGCCATGAGCGGCACGATCCCCGAGCCGCCCGCGACGAGCAGCACCGGACCCGGTTCCGAGGCGTGCCAGGTGAACCATCTGCCGACCGGCCCGCGGATCTCCAGCTGGTCGGTCGGCAGCACCTCGTCCACCAGGTACGACGACACCTCGCCGTCCGGCACGAGCTGCACCGTCAGCTCCACCCGTTCCCCGTCCGGGGGTGCCGCGAGCGAGTAGCTGCGTTGCGCGCTGTAGCCGTCGGGTGCGGTCAGCTTCACGTCCACGTGCTGGCCCGCCACGTGCCCCGGCCAGCCGGGCACGTCCAGCACGATCGTCCTGGCCACGGCGGTCTCCGAGCGCACCGACCGCACCGTGGCCGCCAGCCAGGCCGTGCGCCGGCGGACGGGGGAGCGAGCGGCGGTCGTGTCAGCGGCAGTGTCAGCGGTGGTGTCAGTCATCGGTGTAGCGCTGCTCGCGCCACGGGTCGCCGTAGCTGTGGTAGCCGAGCTGCTCCCAGAACCCCGGCTCGTCGTCGGGCAGCAGGTCGATGCCCGACACCCACTTGGCCGACTTCCAGAAGTACAGGTGCGGCACCAGCAGCCGGGCCGGGCCGCCGTGTTCGGCGGAGAGCTCCTCGCCCTCGTAGCGGTGGGCGATCCACGCCTTGCCGTCGAGCAGGTCCTCGAGCGGCAGGTTCGTCGTGTAGCCGCCGTGGGAACGCACGAGCGCGTAGTCCGCCGCCGTCTCGACGTCCTCGAACAGGGTGTCCAGCGAGACGCCCTGCCACGTCGTGCCCAGCTTCGACCACTTGGTCACGCAGTGGATGTCCACCGTCGTCTTCTCACTCGGCAGGGCGAGCAGCTCTCGCCACGACCAGGTGTACTTCGCGCCAGCCTCGTTGCTGA
>WUUC01106490.1_pt1 | contig 13355 bp, 20 predicted proteins | sample 6278441 | NCBI WGS metagenome assembly WUUC01 (sample SAMN13675441, study PRJNA597444) | soil metagenome | isolation source: soil | place: USA: Washington | collected 2017-10 | reverse complement strand
TGGAGCCACGATCGGGATTTGAACCCGAGACCTCATCCTTACCATGGAAGTACTAAGGCGGAAAGAAGAGTGACCTCAAGAAGTTTATTACAATCATTGCATGTGCTGTTGAATGATTGTTTGTAAATGTACTACCTTCAATATAACATAGACATCTTGCTTATGCAAGTACATTTTCTGTCGTATGCTTCTCCTGGTACACCCTACGGAGGTCTTCATCTACTACATGGGTGTACATTTCTGTTGTTTGGACGCTAGCATGGCCTAAGAACTTACTAACATACAAGAGATTCGTGCCGTTCCTCAGTAAGTTTGTAGCAAAACTGTGCCTCATTGTATGAGGGTGGACAAGTTTAGTAAACCTAGCTTTTACACGAGCACGTTTAAATATCTCTTGTGCCGTCGCGACACTCATTCGCTCTTTGGTGAGGTCCGATAGGAATAATGCCGGGTTATTGTCGTCTCGAATCGAGAGGTATTCGCCAAGGTATAGTTGTGTCCGCTCGTCGAGAAAACAGAGGCGCGGTTTGTCACCCTTACCTACAACGGTGAAGGTACTGTCAGGTTGTATCGTAGTCCGGTTGAGAGAACATAACTCGCTTACACGAATTCCAGACGCGTATAGTATACTAATAACAGCACGATTACGATGTCTGTTTAGTGTAGAGTACCCGTTTTTGGGTGCGAAAGAAGCGTCGATCAGCTGTTTCACTTCGTGCTCTGTAATAAACTCGACGACAGTACTTTTCCTCTTTGGAATACCAATAATCTTCTCGTCGATCAGCTGATAGCCACGTTTTCTTAAGTAGGCTATGACAACCCGCAACTTTAAAATATAACCCCTTACTGTATTTATCCCTTTTGTTTTTCCTTTATCATCAGGCACCTTAAGAAGATGGTCTTTCCAGTCACGTATATGTTGGAAGGTTAAGCTCTCTATATCAATATCACCCAAGAAGGAAATAAGGGACTTCAAAGCAAGACCATGCATTTCTTCGGTCTTCTTTGACTGGTTGTTGTATACAATAAAATCTTGGCGATATATTTCAAACGCCTCAGATAGAGGGGTGTGTTTGGACAAAACACTCTCCTTTGGCCCCTGTTCTATACAGGCTTCCCACGGGTATCACAAAAGTTCTCCGATCGCTCGAATTACATTTAGTATTTGATCCCTTATGCCCCAGTAGTTAGTGGCGAATACCACCGAATAAATAACTTAAGTGTTACTTATGAAGACCTTCCATACACCACCCCCTCTCGTATACTCGAAATTATATATGAGCTAAATTACTTAACGGTTAAACAGCCATTAAATAATATATGCGTTAATCCCGAATTAACGTTTAGGTGCTTACAGTATAGCTTGTATTATTAACATTAAATACATACATCTAATATGATCAGGCGTCAGAAGTTTAAACACCGTCACGTTTACACAAGTAAGAGAATAGTTTACCAGGCTGAGAGGGATTAGCCTTAATGGCTGCTTCGTAATTGTTCCAGATACGTGCTTCAGATAGCTTCCAAGCGACTTTACAATAAAAACCCCTATAGGTATCGCTTCCGAACTTCTGCACTAACTGGTCTGCTATACGCTCTACTCTTCTAGAAACCTCATACTTTTTGTCTACATTGTCATTGGAATTGTAATTGTGTGTTCTATTAACATTTCCGTTTACAATGTCATTGTGTAGCTGTGACATCTGTTATAACCTCCAAATTTTAACTACCCTAAATATACCTGACTTTTGAGGTCAGTTTTAGCTATTCTAACTGTTGACATGCTTCTGGCTCTATAGCGCCTGACAGCAATCCATGACGATGAAAACAAAAAGCTCCCTTTCCCAAAATGATGGGTGAGAGGAGCTTTAGTTTTCCTCTCGCTGGCCGAAGCCTTTGAGAGCGTCAAATTATAAGTAGATATATCTATAGTAGCAAAAGACCTTCGAAATTGCAAGACGTGATATATTAAGAGTGTCGAGATTAACAGTATTATTGATCCCTTATCGGGTGATTTGCTTATAAATTGGGCAACTCACTCGAACCCAGTAGGAAGCAAATCTTGCTGTTGATCTCGACAATCTAGAGTGGGTTGTCCTTTTTTATTTTGTACTTATTTTTCCTAGTAATTAATGTTTCAATGTGCTATACTAAGGATAGTTTACAGGTGACACTGAACAATGACTCTTAATTAAGATCTTCTTTTGGTGGTTTCACCCCAGCCCCAGTGGATCTTAATACTTACAATCCGGTAATTCAGCGAGGCGTGTTGTCTGCAAGGAGACATGTCTAGCTCTTTTACGAGGCGCATTGGACAAAGCTATTCTAACTAAACACGCTTATTTAGTTGTTTTTTGAGTGGTCATATTTACTTAACACTCTGACATCTGTTACACGAAATCAATGTGCCTCGCTGAGTTACGGGGTTGTTTTTTATTTACATACGACTTTGAAAGATAAGCTGGGCACTTGTCAATGCATCCCGTTAGACCGTGAGAGACAAGCTCGGATGTAGCGTCCATCTAAGTATCTAGCCTATCTTTCAGTACATTAACAACATCGTGCTTTTCTATGAATCCAGGTGAAGCCCCACCCTTCACCTGGATTCATACAAGAGTATGAACCTAAACAGAAAAGAGGAAAGAATGAAAGGAAAACAAAACATCATAGTATTCGCCATATTAGGTTCTGTTGCTGTGCTCATCATTCTCCTCTACTTCTCTACCCTACTTTGGATGAACGAACGTGCAGATAAGTCATGTAAAGAAATGGGACATTATAAGCCGGTGCCGGAGAGGTGTGTGGGATGACAACCTTAGAAGACTTGAACGGGATGATTGAGAGCTACCTCTACGGTGCCTACCAGAGTGGCATATACGATAGAGAAGAATTCCCTAATTTAACTAAAGGTCAGCTTGATGAAATGAGGCATGATAGGATCCGCGAGCACATCAACATGATATTAAGACAGTGGAAGAATATTCCACATACAAACTCCATACCGAGCTAAGGAGGTTAACAAGGTCATGACAGATTTGGATAAGAAACTAGAAAGTTTATATATAGACGTTCGTGGTGATGGGTTATTTCGAGAGGACTTTATTAAAGAGGTCAAACAGGCTTTCGCTGACGATGGATGGATTCACTCTCCGCTTGTTGACTATCAATTCAAGCGTATTGAATCTGGAGAAATCATGACCCAATCCGAATGGGAAGCAAAGGCTATTAAAGACGGATGGGTAAAGATAATTACCGGCGAGTGCATGCATCCTGATTTTGTAAAGCGCAACTGTAGACTCAATCATGAATGTGAATACTGTACATTTTGCGGAGAAGAGCGTCACATGAGTGCATCGGATCAAGACGCTCATGATGAGGCGAGGCATCTTATGGATCCTCTATCGATGAACACTCTCCTTCCACCGAATAAGTTGATGAGTGGACAAGAATTTTACGATAGGTTTGAGAAAGAGTTAGCGAGGCTTGCACGATGGAAAGAGCTAGATCCTGATGACTACCCGAGAACTATTAATGATATGCATGTAACTGTGGCCGAGGCATTCCAGGCGGCCAAGAAAGCATGCGGGTGATCAAATGACTAACTTAAAACATATCTGGCAAAACCGCCACAAGTGCCTCATGTACTTCTGGATACTCATGATTATCCCTACCTTACTCTGGTGGAAAGACTCTATCCTGTGGGTTCTCGTCCTCTCACTGTACGCAAACATAGAAGCGAGTGCTGCGGCTATGGAAGCTAAGAAAGGAAAATAACATGGTGAATACAGTAACAACTTACTCATTCGTGGTGGTACTACTCGTAGCAATTTACATATCTTTATATTCGTACTCTGAAGAGGAAAACGGACCCAGATCAACTGCTGACTCTATAAGTTTATGTCGGGAGTTATTTAGGCCTGAGCTCATCACTAGGTTATGTAGTGTCATTGGTATTTGGGAGGAACATATAGATGGCTAATAAGAAACTCATAGACATGACAGAAGCCTTCACTACAGAAGGTATAGGTAGGCTGAGGACTAAAACTAGAGAGAAGTATAAACCTGTACTCAAGTTTGAGTACGAAGGCAGCCCAGCCTACTACAGAATCGAAAAAGTAACTAAAGACGGAAGAGTTATGGGGAGACAAGTTAATATGCTACGACCAGATGAATTAAAAGTTGTTGATAGTAGGAGAAAACAAGATGAATTTACCAATGTATGAACCAGGAACAGTTGTACTTGCTGAAGGTGTGATGTTTACCGTTACTTATGCCCAACTCAGCGGCACAGGATGGCTTTATAAGTCGGAAAAAGTAGGAATAGAAGCTTACGAAAGCGATATTACACACATTCTAGAAGATGAAGGATGGCAGGCAGTATGAGTAAGCTGGAATATTTTAAGTTTGAAGTGAAGCCGTTTGTATATGGTGGATTGAATGGCGGATCAGAACGATTATACGAAATAACTATACAGGCAAATGGAGAAAGGTTTATCCAGACATCTTCCGGGATACCTCCGACACATATGTCCGAGATAGAGTTTCTTACTCGCATGTCATGGAAGGCCATGCGAGCGTGCAAGGAAAAGTTTGGAGATGACGATAGTGAGTGACAGCGTGACCCTAGCAATCAAAGCATCACAACAAAGACAAAAGCTCCCCTTGTCTGACCCACAACAGGTTATTTTAAAGACAAAGAGAGTGGAGGAGATTAAACAAGATGGCAACAAACCCGAAGAGGACTAGAGGACGCCCTCCGAAGTTTACTTCACCTGAGCATTTACAACATTTATTTGCTGAGTGGCAGGTAAGCTTTGGCGAAGAGAGAAAAGACGAGATTCCTGATATAGAAGGCTTTTGTGACTTTGTAGATGCCTATCGCGACATACTTAGTGAGTACGAGAGTAAAAAAGATTATTCCGACACTATAAAAAGAATACGCAACTGGATCTACTTTAAAAAGAAACAATTGGCGATGCAGAATAAGATGAACCCAACTATCTTTATCTTTGATGCTAAGAATAACGCTGGGTACGTTGACAAACAAGAGGTGGATAATCATCACTCTGGTGAGGTTAGTTTCGTAAATGACGTACCACGACCAAAGCGTTAAGGTCCCTGACTATACAGCCTCGGAGCGTCAGACTGTATTTCATACGACCGTAGCAGATGAGAAATTATATGGAGGAGCTGCTGGAGGCGGCAAGACAGCTGCAATAGTAGCAGAAGCCGGAACGCTAGCTTTAGAGTTCCCTGGTATACCTGTAAACTTATTTCGTCGCACTATACCAGAACTTAAAGCAACAATTATACCAGAATTAAATAAGCAGTTCGGTGCCTACATACGCGCAGGGCATATGAAATGGCATGGACAGGACAGATACTTTGAACTATCTAATAAATCTAGGATTTTTCTTAACTACTTGGATAATGATAACGATATTTATCGTTATCAGGGTTCTGAGATGCCTATTATTGGCGTCGATGAGCTTACCCAGTTTCCTCAAGCGTGGATAGAATACCTTATAACGCGTAATCGTACATCTAATCCTGAATGGCCTGTTATATTCATGGCCGGTACAAACCCTGGAGGTGTTGGTCATGGATGGGTCAAATCTAGGTTTATAGACCCTGTTCCACCTGAAACAATTCACACAATTCACTTAGATGAAGGCCAGACTAGAACAAGAGTATTTATTCCAGCTAAAGTTGATGATCATCCTATAGAGAAGTTTAAGACGGACTATAAACGCACACTTGCCTCTATTAGCGATCCGCAACTGAGGAAGGCACTGAAAGACGGAGACTGGGACGTATTCTCGGGTCAGGTATTTAGAGAGTTCAGTAGAGGTGTACATGTAGTAGATCCATTCACAATACCTACACACTGGCAACGCTGGCGGGCAATGGACCATGGTAACAATAACTCGGTTGGTTGGTTCACTCAAGACCCTGCATCAGAACGTATCTACATGTACCGTGAGTACCGAGAAACGGAATATAAGACCATCAAAGAGAAGGCTCGTAATATTAAACAGTTTGAAGCGACAGAGAGTGTCTCATATGGAATGGCAGATCCATCGATATGGGCAGCGGGTCAAGGCAACCATGCTACAGGTAAAAGTATCGCTCAAATGTACTCGGATGAAAGTGTAGATTGGATGCCCGCTAATAACGACCGCAAAGCGGGACTGGATGCTGTTCATGGATACCTAGGGATTATGAAGGATGGTTACCCTAAGCTACAGTTCTTCAGTACATGTGTGAGCATGATACGTACTCTTCCATCCCTTCCATACGACAAGGTTAAGGTAGATGACGTTGACACGAAGGCTGATGACCATGATTACGACATGCTTCGCTACGGTCTTATGCCATTCGTTACACCAGACACTGACGACATAGATACATACACTTCAGGAGATGAAGGTGGATTACTTTACTAGGAGCTTTTATGAGTGATTACGAAACTATTTATTCCAACGACAATCCTGAATCTCCAGCATACGCTTGGATTCAATGGAAAGGGACCGACATTTGCATGGATATTCACTGTATCTGTGGTACACACGGGCACTTTGATGGCGACTTTGCCTACTCACTAAAGTGCATCGACTGTGGAAGAGAGTACGCTACGGGACAGAATATTAAGCTTATACCGCTAGATAGCGTTGAGCTGAAGTCAGCAAATGGGATCCATTTCGACTATAAGTTATTCGGAGAGGACTTATGAACATTAAATACGGAAAGACTATCAAAGAAACGACCTACATTGACTCAACACCTCAGGAAAAAGACTGGGTTGAGTATCGTGACCAAGTGAAGAACGATTCAGAAGAGCTTGCACTATTTATCCGATTCCAGAAAGAAACCAAGAACTCACCCGAAGCTGTGTTTACGAGAGAGTTTGTTAAGAGTAGAGCTGGCAACGTCAACCGCTATGCTGTTAGAAAATGGGAGATCTAAATGGACACAGGTATTCTAAAGTGGAAAACCGGCAGCGGATGGTATCGCATTAAGATCAAGCGTAACCGAACAGAGTTTGTTATGTGGCGGCCTACCTTAGAGCTCGCACGACAAGCACGAGATACTTTTTTAGCTAAGTACGACTACCGAGACTCCTCTCAAAGCTTCCAAGAGTTCTACAAGGAATGGCGACACGAGGAATATATTGCACAGATAGCTCTACAACGGAAGAAGTACTCGCCTGAACGTTCAATTGTTAATAACATCTCTAGAAGTATATCCAAAGAAACTGATATGTATTCGCGTACCTGGTTTGAAGAGCACAGTAAAGAGCGACTTGCATATATACTCGCGCACTACTCACAATCTCAAAGAAGTTGACTCCTAGAATTACCCCTCCTGTACCTATAGTATAGCTCCATCAAGCTATCAGAGTCCCTGAAGCCTACATAAGCAACAAGGACTTCGATGGCTAAACCTTATTTAACAAGAGAGAACTTTAAGGAAAACTGGGATAACTCAAAGACATACATGAGCTCGTTCTTTGAGCCCCTTGCTGAGTTTGAGCGTATTGCACGCAATAGGCCACATCCCTCTACTCCTAAGTCTTATCCTAAGAACACTGATGGCACACTAGCTGGTATTGTTGACTCGCTTCCTAAGCGTATTATCCAGCAACTCCCTTCTGGCAAGGTCAAATCCCCCGTCAGCACCATCCACAGTATTGTTGCCGACTATGTTTTAAACACTGAAATTATTCCCAACGCTAACGCAGAAGCTGACGCCATACAAAAGTGCTGGGCTGAAGCATCTAAGTCCATGTCATTCGGCGCTAATGGCGCCATGACAATGTTTACGAAGCACGATGACAAGAACGGTGCCGACTTTAAGCTGTTCTATGTTAAAGACGGGTTTTTCCAGGCCGGGCGTCTGACATTCAAGTCTTGTGACTTCTTCTTTGTTCGTGCATGGTATCAGGAGTCAGATATTGATAGCCTCATTGCCAAAGAAGAAGAGCGCAAAGCTCAAGCTAAAGAACTAGGTGAGAAATACGAAGCCGAATGGGATATTTCGGCTCTTAAGCGTGTCAAGAAGTGGAAGGCCGATAAGGACGAGGAGGCTAAGTCGGCTGGCGAAAAAGAACACCAAGCGAGAGTAGAAGCCATAGAAATTATCCACGGTCTCCAGTGTGGTGTGGGCGCTAAGTTCTACTCCTATGCTCCTGGCCTTGAGGACTTTGTCTGCGAAAAAGTCAATAAAGACCCACGCGGTAAGATGCCTATCCACTACATGTACACGATCATTGACTTCGAAAACCCTCTTGGGCGTGGCGTTGTTGAGATGTCTGGTGGTACACAGAACGTTATTGACTCTATGTTACAGAGTTACCAGTACAACCGCGCACTAATGCTCGCTCCCCCATTAATTAAACGTGGCAACTTTGATAAACGACAAATCAAGCTTCAGCCTAATGCCGTTATTGATATGGGATCCGACGCCAACGCATCGCTCGACGCATTAAAGATCGACACTACAGCGCTTAATAACTTCTCAGGTGACTATTCCCTCTTCAAATCACAGATTCTTGCATTCAACAACAATGGTGATACTTCAACATCATCTGAAGTTGGAAATCCAGGATTTAGTAAAACTCAAGCTGGCGTTGAAGCGCAGCAACTCAAGCTTGGCGTGTCAGATAACTACATGCGCAAACAGTTCGAAAGCTGGTGGGAAGACGTCTGTGAATCAATGCTTAATATCCACTTTGCTAATAAGTATGGATCAGATGAACTCACTTTAGATAACGATACTGCACGCAAGCTTCGTGAAATCGACCCTGAACTAGTTGATGAGAACAATGTCTACGTCATTAACTACGACGAATACAACGAGAAGCTATCATTTGAGGTCGATGCCAGCACATCAGACAAACAGGCTAAAGAGCAAGCTGCCGAGAACCTCGATAACCTCATGGCTCGTATTCAGGGCTCACCTATCCTCCAACAGATCATGGCGCAGTACCCTGAAAAACAAGCCGCTCTCTATAACGCTGTCGTTGCCTTATCCGGTATAGAAGATCCTGAAAAGCTTGAAGTTGACGAAGAAGCGTTTGCAGAAGCAATGAAAGAACAGCAAGCAGCGGCTGAACAAGCTCAGATGGCTCAAGCCGTGCAACAAGAAGCTCTACAAGAACAAATGGATCCGAATCAACCCATTGAAGGTGAAATAGTCGAACAACCTATGCCAGAAGAAGGTATTCAAGGTCAACTTCCTGAAGAAGCCTTAGTGTCTGAAAATATGCCGGTTGACGATATGGGTGCAGATATGGATGAGGCGCTGACTGACGAAGAGATAATGTTTGCTCAAGCACTTCAAGAAAGAGGCTATGAGAACGAGGCTATCGCGCAAGGTATCGCAATGCTGCAAGAAGATGTTCCAGAAGAAGAGATTATCAACATATTAAAAATGTCTCTTGAGGAGGAAGTGTAATGGACGACATGCTGCCTAACGACGGGTCGGTATTTAACCCCTACTTGCCTACTGACGACCAATCTAAAGAGATCAACAAGGCTCAGGCTGAGGCGGAATCTTCTTACCCTATTCTAAACGATCTAATAACCATCACCGTCAGGGAGATCGAATTAGCCGACTCTATTAAGAACCTCGAACTAACGTCTGCCACCTCTTCTCAGGAGCGAGACATTCTATTTGAAGGCAACGCCCGGTACGTTACTCTCCTTGAACGTTATCTTGACCTACTTAAAAGCATGAAGGAGACAGCTGAATCACCGAAGCACTAGGGTGACTTGCGTACTGCATACGACCACTCGCAGATAGTACGGAGGCCATCCAACCACCCGAGTCGTTCTCGAACGAACGTAAAAAACTAAGGAGGAAGTTTATGCCAGAAGGCAATAACGACGTTAAAGACATCAACTCAATGGTCAGTTTCGACGAGGAAGGTGACAGCGAGGAAAAAGTAGAGCAGGAAACTACTAGCGAGGAATCGTCAACTGAACAAACCAAAGCTCCTGAAGCGACTGATAAGGAGGAAGAAACGGATGAAGAAGATGCTTCAAAAGATCAAGAGGAGTCTGAATCAGATGAAACAGAAACTGCTGAAGAGTCGCAAAAGGTAAGCAAAGCCGACGAACGCAAGGAACAACTTAATAAGGAAATTCGCGACCTTGTTACTCAACGTAACACCTTAAAACGTGACGTTGAGTTAGCGACGTATGATAACTATCGCGCCGCAACAGCTGAACAGCTGGAGCAAGAAGGTATGGATGCAACTGAAGCCAAGATTGAGTCTCTTCGACAAGAGCAGCAAGTGGCTCAGTACACCCAACATGTCACGGAACTAAACTCCAACCTTGAAGTGGAGTCGATGCAAGTCATTCACGACTTCCCTGTTTTTGATAAAGACAGCCCAGAGTACGACAAGGACTTTGCTAGCAAAGTCAATGAGCAGTACATGAAAGTGTCTGGCATTCAAAAGGACCCACGCACCGGCTACATCGTTCAGGCAAACGTCTTACCGCACGAATTTTATAAAAGCTATGCAGACGTCTATAAGATGAGTCTCCAGCGTGGCGAGGTTCGAGGTAAGCAATCGGCAGCTAAAGAGAATGCAGCTGCTGAAACACTAAGCTCAGGTGCCCCTAAAGCTGAGAAAAAAGACCCATTGATGGAGGTTCTGCTTAAAGACTAAGGAGAATCACAATGGCAGTTATGCCTTTTGCCGCTTCTCACCTAAAAGTGATTGATGAGAAGTATTTCACAAAAGCGAAGACTGACATCGTTATCAACAAAGGCATCCGCCTTGAGTTTGATGGACGACGTTCAGTTACAATCTACAACTTTAGCACAGTTGCCGAAGTTGACTACGTGCGAGATGGTGCGAACCGTTTTGGTCAGCTAGTAGAGCTTGGTCTTGGTACGCAAACCTTTACCCTCTCACAGGATAAAGCGTTTACCTACACTATCGACCGCGGTAACTACGCAGACAACATGATGGTCAATGAAGTCGGCTCAACAGTTAAGCGACAGGTACGCGAAGTATCAGTTCCAACAACTGACAAATACCGTCTTGGTGTTATTGGTGCTTACGCAGTAGCGAACAGCCAGATCGACACGCCAGGCGCAGTTGTCGTAGGTACGTCTTACCAAGTCTTCATCGACCAGGTAGCAAACCTCTACGACGTTGACCAAGTTGACGGTGACAAGCTTGTTGCCTTCATGACACGCGCAACATGGAACCTTTTACGCCGAAACACAGAGTTCAAACTCGCTTCAGACGACGCTTACGCAGACGTTAAGAGCGGTGTTGTTACCTCTATTGACGGTGTGAAGATCGTCCCAGTGCCAAACAACTACCTTCCTTCAGGTATGAGCTGGATCATCATGGCTCAGGACGTGCTTGTAGCACCTACTAAGTTCGACATGATCCGTACTCTTACAGAAGTACAGGGTATTGATGGTTGGGTTGTTGAAGGTCGCCGTTACTACGACGCATTCATTCCTACCTACCGTGGTAAAGCTATTCGAGCACACACAACATCTTAGTAATCGTAACGTAAGGAAAAATCTATGGCTAAATTGAACCCAAAGGATTATCAGGGACAAAGCCCAGAGGTGAGCGATCGCGACACTGCCCTCGGAGTATACGTATTCCAAGGCAAGGACGAGAACGACCAGCCTGTTGGCGAGAAAAAGTACATTGAAGCTCGTGACCCAGCACACGCAGAAGGTTTCCGATCAGTCGGCTTCCGTCTTGCTAGCGAAGCAGAGCGAAAAGAATACAGGCAGCGCGTTGCTGATGCAAAGGCACAGAAGAGCGCTGATGTCGAGTCAACTGATGAAGAAGCCACCAAGCTCCAAAAACAGCTAGACGACGAACGCAAAGCACGTGTAGCAGCTGAAAAGCAGTTAGAAGCTAGCGAAGCAGAGCGAAAAGCACCAGTGGAAAAAGAACAGGTCGAACCTAAAAAGGAGAACAAGTAATGACTCTCAATGGTCACTTTAACCGCTCAACTGCGGAAGTAACGGCTAACAAAACCCTTACTGCTGCTGACTCCGGTGTCGTACAAGTCGTTAAAGCTGATGGTGTTATTATTACACTTCCATCAACCGCGCTTGGTCTGACATTCACAGTCAAGAACGGCTCACGCTATGACGGTGAATATGCTTACACAGTAGCACCAGCTGCTGCCGATGGCGTAACAGGAAACGGCTTTACAGCCGCAACGAACAAAGCAATCACTGTAGCGAAAGCTACGAGCCGCGCCAAGGATGAATTTACAATTCTTGGTACCGGTACTGCTGGTGTAACTGGCTGGGTCTTCCAAGAAGTCTTAGGTACAGTTACCCGCGCAGCGTAGTCACGCGTAAAACACCCCACTCCATTGATAACATTGCCTATGGCCAGAATGTTACGGAGGTGGGGTGTTTTATTATCTACGAAAAAGATCGCTCAACTCGTAAGGATCATAGGACTCAGCTTCAAAGCTACGTACTTCTATCAGGTACGAGTCTCCTGACGTACTCACACACTCAACTCTATTGTTTAACTTACATTCCTTGAAAGTTTCGTAACCTCCGTTTGGCCAATCGAATGACTTGACCGTATACTCACTACTTAAGTGCACAGGGCTTCCAAAATACACGCTCTTTTCCACATGTCCAGTAAGTCTATAGTTTTTAGCGTTAGATGAATCAGGAAAAACATTTACAGTTGCGCGGGTATCTGTGCTATTGCCTATTTGTAAGTACATTATGAATGCATAGGCTATGTACAAACAAATCCCGATCGATAGGTACTTCTTAAGTCGCTCTGATCTCGATGTGGGCATTAGTTAGGTATCCCAAAGTGCTGGACTATTACATAGGACTCTTTGCCTTGAAGGTGTCCTTTTTTGACGCAGACACCGGAATATGTATAATCTTTCAGTATATTCTCACGGTGAAGTCTGCTGCCCATCCATCCCTTAATATGTCCTTGAGAAGTAGGGTGCTTATCCGTACTGTTTAGTGAAAGGTTCTCGCCTTCTAAACTCCAGCTTGCTCCGACTGTATTGAAGAAATAAGTCCAGTCAGTTCCGTTCGGTGAATTATGAGCAAAGTAATCATTCCTTAACATGTCGTCGGCCTTCAAACAAGCCGATTGTTCAAGAAGATCGCTATGTATAAGTTGATGCTTACCCTCTTTAGCGCGTTCTACGTTAACCAAATATTCAATCTCAAGAGCGTTAGGAGGATTATATACCTCTTGCTTAATGGGCTGCGGCTTAGGGATGATTAAGTAGATTAAGCCTGCCCACATAAGTGCGCTTAATAGTACTCCGATGGTTATAAAAATAGCTTTATTTTTCATGAATCCCACTATGATA
>WUUC01208860.1_pt1 | contig 13356 bp, 9 predicted proteins | sample 6278441 | NCBI WGS metagenome assembly WUUC01 (sample SAMN13675441, study PRJNA597444) | soil metagenome | isolation source: soil | place: USA: Washington | collected 2017-10 | reverse complement strand
CTTCTTATTTTTTCTAATAGCGATATTTCTTTTAATAACACAGGTGTTAAATCCGGAGGACTTTCAGTTGCCGGAGGACTTTCAGTTGATGGTCCTCTAGGAGTGAGATTAGAAGTATCTGCAGATGGATTAGGCCCAGGGCGTACTGACGAATGATACTTGGTCGCAATGACAATGAGTGCAACAATAACCAGACCCACGATGAATTTAACTCGGCCAGCTAATTCTAAAAGCCCATCTTTGCTTAGCAATGAGGCGTGGAGTGGAGAGACGAGCTTGCCCATCCATTCAGAAACTGAACCCATATAAGTGTGGCTGGGGCTAACGGCTGGAAGTCCATTTATATTCATAATAACCTCAAATTTTTGCAATTATTATACTATAATAATGGTTAATGTTCAAATTGATATTCAAATATTGCAAAGGTTAAATTTTATATTATGAAGAATGTGCAAAAGAGATGAAGAAATGCTCTAAAACATTTTTTAATTTAACATGGTGATGGAGGGCCTGACGGGACTCGGCAATGAGAGGGATGGCTCGATCGAGGTGAAGAGGGTCATGCTCACGGATCCAGTAAAGCATTTCTTCAAAAAGCTGATCGATCTCTTCTTGAGAAGCTTCATCTGTCGGCTCATTTAACCGGCTAAGCCGTTCATGGAGTTCGGTGTAGGTCTTAGCGCGAAATAACTCGTCTAAGGGGAAATGAGAGGGATTGGTGGCCCGGCGGATGGCTTCGGCAACAGAGCCTTGGGACAGGAGAGCGATCTTTTTACCATATAGAGTATGAAATTTCTTCATGAGGTAGTTGGTGAGTTCCTCATCGGGAATTGGGAAGAAAGGAATCTTGCAGCAGCGGGAGATGATAGTCGGGAGCAGCAGCTCAACTTGGGAAGTGAGTAAAATAAAGTAGGTATATGGAGGTGGCTCTTCTAAGATTTTGAGAAGTGCATTACTGCTGGCAGGAAGCATTTTCTCGGCATCATGGATGATGAAAATTTTGACAGGAGCTTCAAAGGGAGGAAGTCCTGCTTCTTGGATGAGCTGGCGCATATGAGCAACAGGATGCTGATCGCTTTTAGGATCTGGAAGGATCAAATGGATGTCAGGATGTTCTTTTTTTGTCCTGCCCATGAGCGCCTGAGCGATTTCATAAGCAAAATGGCCTTTTCCAACGCCGTTGGGTCCATGCAAAAGCAGGACATGCGGAAGCGTTTTTTTATCCAGCAGCCGGCTTAAGATCTCTTTGGCTTTATCGTTTCCAATGAGCGTCGAGAAGATCAAGGGCTTGTCGGAAGACAGTGTCGGGTTGCTGGAAAGCATCGAGGACATAAAACCTGGTGGGTTCCTTTTTTGCAATTTCAAGATACGCCATGCGGATCTTTTGATGGAAGGCAATATCTTCTTTTTCAATACGATCTTTAGAGCGCTGAACGCGTTTGAGGCCTTCATAGGGATCGATATCGAGATAGAGAGTAATATTAGGTTCTAGGTTGTCCGTTGCGAAATGACAAAGTTTGCGGATCCACTCAGCATGAAAGCCGCGTGCGCCGCCTTGATAGGCAACAGTCGAGTCGTTAAACCGGTCGCAGAGAATAATTTTATGTTCTTTGAGAGCAGGCAGGATCACTTGCTCGACATGTTGAGCTCTGTCGGCTAAGAAAAGAAAAAGCTCGCAGCGGGAAGAGATATCTTTTTCATCATGATGGAGTAGGAGGTGCCGGATGAGCTCGCCGGTCATGGTGCCGCCGGGGGCTCTTGTCAAAAGGACAGATTTTTCACGCTTTAAGAATTCCTCGTAGATTTTTTGGATGAGGGTGCTTTTGCCAGCACCCTCTCCACCTTCAAACGAGATAAACAATTACTTCGTGCCTCCATTGGAGAGGTCTTCGATTTTTTGGACAGCGACAACTTTATCATCTTGGAGATTGACGAGGCGGACGCCTTGTGTCGAACGTCCCATGACACGGACGTCTTTCATTGACATGCGCAGTGTTTGTCCAAGCTCTGACATGAGTACAACACCATCATTATCTGTAACTGAGATCGCACCCACGACAAGACCATTGCGTTGGCTGGTGATAATGGAGCGTACTCCCACACCACCGCGGTTTGTTTGGCGGAAGTCATCGACCAGAGATCGTTTGCCATAGCCGTTATCACAAACAACAAGGACGTTCTGATCAGGGGCCACTACTTCACAAGAAACGACATAGTCAGTCTCATTTTTGAGCGTTACGCCGCGGACTCCGCGGGCCACGCGTCCGATAGCACGGACGAGATTTTCATCGAAGCGGACAGCCATCCCATTACGGGTGAATAACATAATTTGTTTACCTTCATGGACAAGACGGGCTGCAATGACTTCATCCCCTTCATCAATATTGATGGCATAGACGCCTTTGCGGCGCATCGAATTAAATTCGGTGAGGATGGTCTTCTTGACAACGCCTTTCTTTGTGGCAAGCAAAATAGAAGCAGGCTCATCGAAACTTTTAACGCGGAGCACGGTCGCGATTTTTTCTCCAGGCTTGATATCTTCGAGAAGATTAACAAGCGGTTTGCCCTTTGTACGGCGTCCAGAATCCGGGATCTGCCAAACTTTGAGCCAGTAGCAGCGTCCTAAGCTGGTGAAAATCATGAGGTGGTCATGGGTTGAAGCAACATAAATGTCTTTAAGAGAATCGCCTTCTCGTTTCATATCTAAGCCAGTAACGCCTTGGCCGCCGCGACGTTGTTCGCGGAATGTGTCAACCGGCATGCGCTTGATATAGTCATCTTCAGAAATCGTGATGATGACAGGTTCGTTAGGAATAAGGTCTTCCATTTGAAACTCGCCTTCAGCAGCAATGATTTGCGTTCTGCGCTCACCTTTATGGTGTTTGCGGAGCTCTTCAAGTTCTTCCTTGATGATGCTGCGGACGAGCATTTCACTGGCAAGAACCGCACGGAAATGTGCGATCTTCTGCTGGAGATCTTTGTACTCTTCTTCGATCTTTCCACGCTCGAGGCCTGTCAGTTGGTAGAGGCGGAGCTCGAGAACGGCATTGGCTTGACGCTCAGAAAGCGCATAGTGAGCCATCAGTTCTGTTTTGGCAATCTCTTTGTTATCGCTTTCACGGATGAGACGAACGACAGCATCCAAATGATCTAAGGCCTTGAGGTAACCCTCTAAGAGGTGCGCGCGGGCTTCAGCTTTGATCAGCTCGAAACGTGTACGGCGGCGGATGACTTCAATACGGTGCTCGATCCAAGCAGAGATCATATGCTTGATGTTCATCGTGCGCGGCATACCCTTATCAAGAGCGAGCATGTTGCAGCCGAATGTCACCTGCATATCGGTAAATTTGTAGAGCTGATTGATCGTGACATCTGCGATTTCATTCCGTTTGAGCTCAAGAACGATTCTCATGCCGTCCATATCTGATTCATCCCGGATATCAGAGACGCCGTTAAGGATTTTGTCATTAACGAGTTCAGCCATCCGTTGAATAAGAACTGATTTATTAACATTGTAGGGAAGTTGGTCGATGACGACTTTTTGTTTTTCCCCTTCTTGCTGCTCTTCAACGTGCATGACGCCGCGGAGCATGAGCTTGCCTCGGCCTGTATAGTAAGCTTCTTTAATACCGCGGAATCCGCAGATCACGCCGCCTGTAGGAAAATCAGGCGCTGGCATCACTTCCATGATCTCATCAATTGTAGTAGCAGGATTATCGATCACGCGGATTGTAGCAGTGATGAGCTCTTCAAGATTATGAGGAGGAATATTCGTAGCCATCCCGACCGCGATACCGGACGATCCGTTGCAAAGCAAGTTGGGGAATTTGGCTGGGAAAACTGTGGGCTCTGTCTTAGTTTCGTCATAATTGGGAATGAGATCGACTGTATCTTTGTCGAGATCTTCCATGAGAGAAGCAGCAGCATGCGTGAGCCTTGCCTCTGTATAACGCATTGCAGCAGCATGGTCGCCATCGACGGAGCCAAAGTTTCCTTGCCCATCGACAAGCCGATACCGCATGCACCACTCTTGCCCCATTCGGACGAGTGTTGGGTAGATGACGGTTTCACCGTGCGGATGGTAATCTCCTGAGGTATCGCCGCAAATCTTAGCGCACTTTCTGTGTTTGGCACCGGGAGAGAGGTTTAGCTGGCGCATCGCAAAAAGAATCCGGCGCTGGGAAGGCTTAAGGCCGTCGCGAACATCTGGCAGGGCCCGTGATATAATCACGGACATCGAATACCGGAGATAACTCTCCTTGACTTCTTCTTCGACATTGCGAGGAACGATCATTTGGTCTTTCGGATAGTCCATAGTGTTTTACCTTAAATATCTAAGTTCTTAACGGAGAGAGCGTGTTTATTAATGAAGTCACGGCGTGGAGGAACATCTTCTCCCATGAGCATCGTAAACATATGATCGGCAGCGATCGCATCAGGCAATGTAACTCGGATCAGCGTCCGCTTTTCAGGGTCAAGAGTTGTCTCTTTCAGCTGATCAGCATTCATCTCACCAAGACCTTTGTAGCGTTGAATTTCGATTCCTTTTCTGCCGTTGGCACGGAGGAAGTCGATCCCCTCTCGGAGAGTAAAGACAGCGGTTTCTTTGCTACCTTCATCAATAATGTCAAAAAGCTTGCCATCGGCAATGAGGTAGTTGTCAAAGGCAAAGCCAAAATCGGCAAGGCATCTGCGGAGCTCTAATAGTTTAGGCTCTTCGAAAAGCTCAAGGAACGGCAAAGGTTTATAGACAAAATGACGCATTTCATCTGTCTGCTCATCGGGTGGAATGGAAGCAAGCGTTGTGATATGGTTTTGACGTTGATGTTCTTCATCTTCACGACGCAGCTCTGCAAACTCATGATCAGAATAGACAAAGCGGAATTGATCGCCAATCTTGACTTGGAACCTGGGGAAATTGCCTTCAGCATCTCGAGATTGCAAGAATTCGCGGAAGGGTATCCCTTTTCTCTCAACAGAGAGGAGGAATCCTTCGATGTCTAAAATGGCATAGAGAAGGCTTTCCACTTCCTCTTTCGAGGTCACATCGGTATGCCCCATCAGACGAATATTAATATCGCTGATGCCGAGTTTAAGAAGATAGTTGTCCATTTCTCTTTCGCTATGGATATAGCGGGAGATCTTCTTACGCGTGACCCGATAAAGGGGCGGCTGAGCGATATAGATGAAGTTATTTTCCACGAGCGCAGGCATGTGGCGGTAGAAGAATGTGAGTAGCAGGGTACGGATGTGAGAGCCATCGACGTCAGCATCGGTCATGATGATGATCTTGTGATAACGGAGCTTGTCTAAGCTAAAATTATCTCTGCCAATCCCGCAGCCAAAAGCGGAAACCATGGCTCCGACTTCAGTATTTTGGAGGATTTTTTCTAAACGGGCTTTTTCGACGTTAAGAATCTTACCACGTATTGGAAGCACCGCTTGGAATCTGCGGTCACGCCCCATTTTGGCAGATCCACCCGCTGAATCTCCTTCAACGATGAAGATCTCGCATAAAGCCGGATCCTTTTCTTGGCAGTCGGTGAGTTTTCCAGGAAGGCGGGCACCATCGAGTGCTGTTTTTCTCAGTGTCAGTTCGCGGGCTTTTTTAGCCGCTTCGCGGGCTTGCGCAGCAATGATGGCTTTTTCACCGATCTGTTTTGCAATGTGAGGATTTTCATCTAAGAAGATCGTGAGTTCTTCACCTGCAATCATCTGAACGACAGATCCTACATCGCTATTTCCTAAACGTTGTTTCGTCTGACCTTCAAATTGAGGATTAGGAACTTTCACAGAGATAACCGCTGTGAGTCCTTCTCTCATATCATCGCCTGAAATAGAGATCTTATCGGTTTTCAGGAGATTATGATTCTTAATATACTGATTGAGCACGCGAGTCAGCGCAGTAGAAAATCCGGAAACATGGGTCCCACCTTGACGTGTGCTGATATTGTTGACATAGGAATGAAGATTCTCAATATAGGTATCGTTCCATTGCAACGCGAGTTCTACATCTACAGGGCCATCGGAAACATCTCGAACACCATGGATGTAAATCGGTTTTGGAAACAAGGGGATTTTATTTTCATTAAGGTATTCAACAAATGAAACAACTCCGCCTTCATAGAAGAGGCAAATTTCAGGATGCTCGGTATCCCGTTCATCACGGTAAGTGATCTTGATCCCCTTATTAAGGAAAGCAAGTTCTCGTAGACGTTTCAATAAGAGATCGTAATCGTAGTTTATGACGCTGAAGATCGTATCATCAGCCCAGAAATGAACAATCGTACCGCGCTTAGTTGTTTCGCCCAGAGTTTTTAAAGCATGTTGAGGTTTGCCGCGTGAAAATTCCATTTCATAGACGGATCCATTCTGGTGAACTTGGACTAAGAGTTTTTTAGAAAGAGCGTTAACGCAAGAGACACCGACTCCGTGGAGACCGCCGGAAACTTTATAGGTGGCTTTATCGAATTTACCGCCGGCATGAAGAATAGTCATAACGACTTCTAAAGCGGTGACTTCTCGACCTTGCTTGACCGATTCTTTTTCATGGCGTCCAACAGGAATACCACGACCATTATCTTCAACTAAAACAGAACCGTCTTTTTGCAATACGACGGTAATTTCCGTGGCATAGCCAGCTAGAGCTTCGTCGATACAGTTGTCAACCACCTCAAAAACGAGCTGATGCAGACCTGCTGTGTGGGTGTCGCCAATATACATCCCCGGTCTTTCACGTACAGCTTGAAGGCCTTCTAAGACGGTGATCGAGCTTGCATCGTAGGTGTTTTTATTTTCTTCTGTCATCGTCGTCATACCTTTTAATTATCCTATGCGAAAAATAATGTTCTTTATCTCGACTTCTGGAAACTTATCCTGTAGTTTGCACAGCAATTTTTCTTTTTCCTGCTGGACTAACAAACTATATAATGCTGTGTTTTTAACCTTTACCATAAGGACGCCTTTTTCAAAAGAAATAGCTTGCGTCATTGGGCGCCATTTTTCATCGACTATCTGACTCCATCCTTCTAAAATCAAGTCAGGTCTATCATTCCTGCGATCCTCAATTTTACGAAGCATAGAGGGAAGAAGATCTTTCAGATGCTTATTGGTAAGCGTCATTTACTCTCAAAATCGCGCTTAAATTAGGCAGATAAGCTCCCAGGAAAATTAACAATGGTTGAATTTAAGAATACTCGAAATGGTGCAAAATAGCAATGAATTTGAGACCCTTTTTAAGGAGTAGTTTTTGGCTATCTTTGGATAGATTTGCACGATTTTAACAGGTTAATATGAAGAGATATTTTTTAAGATTTCACCCATGAGAAATGATATAAAAATACTCGAGTCTAAAAGATTTTTTATAAAAGAAGTGCATTTAGACCCATGGCAATTAAAAAGTAAATTGACATGGAAAGAAAGTCATTGAATGCTGTTACAATCGGACCTGCTGCAATTGCAGGGTCGACTCTGATCTGTGCAAAGAAAAGGGGTGCAAAGACGCCTAAAGAGGTGCTCGCTAGACAAGCGCCCCAGAGTCCTGTGCCAACGATAATACCGACAATAGCGGGATTGACTTCAATGCCTGAAAACCCAATAAGATCAAGACTCCAAACCAGAAGGCCGGCTAGAATACCAAAGATAATTCCTATTGAAACTCCAATTGTCATCTCTTTGCGGATGGCCTCGCCTTTCATTCCGGCCGACAATCCGCCGGTCGCCATGCTGCGAACTAAAATCGTACTGCATTGGATGCCAATGTTCCCGGAAAGACCAGTGATCAATGGAACAAAGAAAAGCACAAAGGTAAGGGATCCGGCATCATAACTCTGGAGAGATGACATAATGCTGACATTGACAAGACCTGCAAATAACGTCACGACGAGCCAGGGAGCACGTGCTAAAAGACGCTTCCAGGTCGGTTCATGCTCTCTAACATTTTCACCTGTACCAGCCATTTGAGCGATCGTTTCATCGGCGATATCTTCAATCGCTTCCATCACATCTTCATAGGTCACAACGCCAACTAAATGATCTTCTGTAGTGACTACAGGAAGGGCGGGAAGTTTATAACGCTCGACAATATCGACAACTTCTTCTCGCGAAGTATCAGTTAGCACCTTATGTAGGACCGGCTGCATGACTTGCCTTAAAGGAATGTGAGGAGGATTAATGATCAAATTCCGGGCTGGGACATATCCTTGCAACTCCCCTGCTTGATTCAGGACATAGATTTGACGAGTAAGATCGATGCCAGGATTATCTCGGATATAAGCGGCAGCATTGCCAATGTTCATCTCGGAAGGAAAAGCAAAAAATTCATTTGTCATCAAACGGCCGGCAGTATTCCGCTCATGCTTTTTGATCTCTTTAATACGAGCAGCTTTTGCAGCTTCCAGCAAATCAACTACCCGGCGAAACCTCCGCTCCGACATATCCTCTAAAACAGCAACTGCATCATCAGGAGGCATATGCTCAATGAGATTTTTTGCCTCGTGATCAGAGATATGGCGGAAGATCGCGACACGGGTGCTGCTCTCAGTATTGATCATGAACCCGACTTTGGCTTCTAAATTAGCTAAATTTTCATAGATGATAGGACGGACATCAGGAGGGAGCCTGGAAGCTGCATAGGCTAAGTCAATAGGAGTATGTTCACAGGCAATTTTAATAATATCATGTAAAATGACCTTAGAAGTCTGCTTATGAAAAGCTTTATCAAGTTTTTCTTTTAAGATATCGTCTAATTGGCTTGTTTTAGAATCCATCAGAGTGGCGGACGTAGACTCATGTAGGTCGATATTGTCATCTTTCATAGAAACCGCTGAATTTAAAAATATTTCTTGTGATTACTTTCAACTCATTAAAAGTTAATAGGTTAAATAAACAATTAAATTACTAAAACACAAGCTGTTACACCTATCAATTCTACGATCAAAATTCTTTTCTCTCCAGTAAATTCTTTTGTAATGCTTTTAAGTATAATCCAATTTTATAATTGAATTATAACATTAATTATATTATAATAATGAAATTAAAACAGGGAAATTATGACAACAAATATAAATTCATCTTCAAATTTAATTTCAGCAGTCAAATTCACAGGAATCACCTTTGCTATGTTAGGATATGAAACTCTCCTCCGCAGCAAGCATGGGATCTTCGCCTTGCAAGAAGCAGTGAATACGATTGCCCTGTTAGCTTTATCGAATTTGAATGGTTATATGAACCTGGCCACTTCCATAACGACAGGCGGGACAAAATCATTACGCCGAGCAACTGCCCAGCTCGACGGCGGCTTCGGCACAGCTTTGGGTAAAACATTTCTGAATCTCTTACGGGTGATCAATCCAAAGGCACAATGTTTAAAAAAGGCCGAATTTGGAGCTCGAGAAGAGTTTGCTGCAGCTCCAGGATTCTTAGAGTCGAAAAAAATTCCTTTATACTTATTTTCTGTTTCAAGGATGCAACAAAGAATGATAGACAGTCTAAATCGATCGTCTTGGATGATCAACCGGCAGCTGATTGCGAGGATTGCCGCTCCTATTGGCTCTGCAATTGCAATGGTAAGTGGTTTAGGGATCTTTGCTTTTGGCGTTCTCAATGTAGCCTTATCTGTTATTACCTTAGGAACTCATCCCACCTTTAATACAAGGGCCTATCACGCCTTTAAAGTTCCAAGTTTTATGCAAAACCAATTGCGCCAGGGCCTCTTAGGGATTTTCCGCCCAGAGCTCCTGAGCTCTGAAGAAAAAGCAGCTCATGTAGAAGATCCGCAAGTGGCAGAACACCCGTGTAATGAATAAGATCAAACGTATCGATTCATTTTAAATTTAGTTCTTAACGTCAGAGTTATCTCTGGCGTTTTATCTTTATATCTCTTACCATTGCTGAATTAAATTATGCATACCCCAGATAAAATCCGTAACATTGTTATTATTGCCCATATTGACCATGGGAAAACGACGCTATTAGATCAACTTTTGCGCCAATCAAACGTCTTTCGCGATAATGAAAAAGTCCCAGAAAGGGTCATGGATAGCTATGATCAAGAAAAGGAACGTGGTATTACAATCTTAGCTAAGCAAACCAGTGTCTTGTACCTGGATTTCAAAATTAACATCATCGATACCCCCGGCCATGCCGACTTTTCAGGAGAAGTTGAACGGGTCCTCAGACTTGGCAATTCTGTTCTCTTGATCGTGGATGCCCAAGAAGGCCCGATGCCTCAAACCCGCTTTGTGCTTTCCCAAGCCCTTAAGATGGGATTCCGTCCGATTGTTGTCTTGAACAAGGTCGATAGGCCTCATGCGAATCCTGACCGAGCCCTGAACTTAACTTTCGATCTCTTTGTTGAGCTCGGCGCCACAGATGCACAGCTTGATTTCCCTGTCATTTATGCTTCAGGACTTCAAGGTATTGCAGCAAAAAATATCGGCGAACCGATGGTCGATCTCAAACCTATGTTTGAAATGATTATCGAAAAAGTGCCTGCTCCTCCCGGAAGTTTAGACCTTCCCTTCTTAATGCAATCGACTACCCTTTCCTACGATGACTATGTCGGAAGGCTTGCTTGCGGAAGAATTTTAGAAGGCATCATCAAGAAAGGACAGACGATCACCCGTGTTAATAAAGACGGCCATCCTACTCAACATAAAGTGGTCCGTATTGAAGGCTACCTTGGTCTGAAAAAAGTCGAGATGGAAGAAGCCGGAGTCGGCGACATCATTAATATCGCGGGAATCCCCGATGTCACCATTGGTGATACTCTCTGTGATCCTAATAAGATTGTCCAACTCGATCCAATTTTTCTAGCTGAACCGACTCTTGCGATTGAAGTGATGGTCAACAACGGCCCGTTTGTCGGTAAAGAAGGCAAGCACGTCACGATGAATAAAATTAGAGACAGGCTTTTTCAAGAAAAAAGAGCTAACATTTCTCTACGAATTGAGCAAAAACAAGATGATTCAATGGAAGTCTGCGGACGCGGCGAACTCCACCTAGCTGTCCTTTTAGAAGCGATGCGAAGAGAAGGATATGAATTCCTCATTTCTAAACCTAAAGTCATTTTAAAAACTATTGATGGCGTTGAGTGCGAGCCAATGGAAAACGTCCATATTGAAGTTCCTCAGGAATACTCAGGAAGTGTCATTGAAGAGCTCTCCCGCCGTCGTGGCGAACTCCGCCTTCTTGAAACAAATGAACATAATATTACTACTTTGCAGTTTCTCCTTCCTACACGAGGCCTCATGGGCTATCGCGGCGAATTCATGACTGTGACGCGGGGCATGGGGATTTTAACATCTATTTTTGACAGTTATGCACCTTGGAGAGGAGCTATCATTGGTCGTCAAAAAGGCGTCATGATCTCTGGCAACCAAGGTAGAACAACTGGCTATGCAACCTTCAGCTTACAAGAACGGGGCGGTCTTTTTGTATCTCCCGGCGATGAAGTCTATGAAGGAATGGTTGTAGGTGAACAGAACAGAGAAAACGATCTCATTGTCAATGTAACGAGAGAGAAGCATCTGACCAACATCCGTGCATCGGGAAGTGATGAGAATATCATCCTGGTACCTCCACGCGTTTTCACATTGGAGACAGCGATCGATTACATCAATGATGATGAAGTCGTTGAAATAACGCCTAAGTCGATCCGCCTCCGTAAGAGGCTCTTGAAAGAACACGAAAGAAAGCGGTCGTCTAAATAATCATTTTTCAAAGAAAATCTCACTTTGACTATTTTCAACTGGTGCCCTAGAATCTTGGAGAATCATGTTCTTAAAGTTTTTGACAAACCGCCGCTCAAAAGTCCTTTTTTTCTTGATGCTGGCTATTGTCGCCCTCCTCAATGTCAACTATGGAATTTTAAGAAGCGCCAGAAATGCCCTTGTTGTAGCAGATCTTGGTAAAGGTGCCGGTTCTATTCCGATTTTTGAACTTTGTGGGACGATGCCTTGCGCCCTCTTAATGGTATATCTTCTCACTCGCCTTCTTAATAAGTATTCAATCCATAAAGTTTTTATTATTACCTTAGCCTTCTTCTCTGGATTCTTTATCCTTTTTGCCCTCATCGTCTATCCCTCACTATCTACCTGGGAAGTTGAGATCATCCAATGGTCCTGGCTGCCGTGGAACACTTTTTTCTCAGTGATCCTGCCTCAAGCTTTATCCATGCTTTTTTTCGTCATGGCAGAACTCTGGAAAATCGCTCTCTTGACTGTCTTATTCTGGGGCCTTGTCAATCAGTACATCCCCCTAGGAGATGCCAAGAAATATTACGGGCCCCTCATGCTCGGCGGAAGCATTGGAACAATGCTAGCCGGCCCGATTATCACTTTTTGCACCTCTGACTTTGCTTCCCGCAACTCCTGGTCTAACTCTTTGTCTCTCATGATGATCGTCCTCACCCTCATTGGAATTTTAACCGCCTGGCTCTATTCCAAGCTGTGGAAAGAGTTTGCAGGGCCTAAAAAAGAAGTGGAAGAAGTCAAAGATACTCTCTCCGTCTGGGACAGCATCCAACTCTGCGTCAAATCCCGCTATCTTTCTCTCTTGGCCTGGATCACCATTGTCGACTACATCGCCTATGCTCTTGGCGAAGTGATCTTTTTAGATATCCTTAAACAAAGATTTCCCGACCCTCGAGAGTACTGTGCCTATATGGGACAGCTCTCCCTCTGGAGCGGTATTTTGACCGCTTTCAGTGCCTTGGTTGTGACTCCCTATCTTCTCCGTCGCTGCCGCTGGGTCGTTGCTTCTTTGGTGACCCCTGCTTGCCTCCTGCTCACTGAGGGCGCTTTCTTCATCGCGATCTGGCATCCTTCCACCTCCCATCAAGTCGAACTCCTGGTCTTTTTAGGCACCCTGTTCTTCTGTCTTGTCCGGGCTGCTAAATATACTTTATTTGATACTTCGAAAGAGATCGCGTTTATTCCTATGCCTCCTATTGAGAAAATGCAGGGCAAACTTATCATTGACGGCATGTGCTCCCGTTTGGGGCGCGGCAGCGCTTCTGTCGTGAGTATCACCTTGATTCAAGTCTGCGGCGGTGTGTTAGCCAGCGCTTCAGCTGCCGGGCTTATTGTACTAAGTATCGCTGTCAGTTGTGTTATTTCGACTTTCAAGCTAGGCAAGCTTGTCGAGAAGAAGTCAGCTCTCAAAAAGGCTGAACCTACTCCCAATCAAATCACTTAAGCGCAGTCCTTACCAGCAATTAACAATAGACTTCTTTCGAAGCTCGCTTTGCATGAAAAAATCTAAAATTTTTTTGAAATTTTGGAGCTGGCTGACGAGACATACACGAAGTGTGTAGGCGAGGAAGTTGGATCTAAAAATACGAAAAAAGATAGATTT
>WUUC01069849.1_pt1 | contig 13356 bp, 11 predicted proteins | sample 6278441 | NCBI WGS metagenome assembly WUUC01 (sample SAMN13675441, study PRJNA597444) | soil metagenome | isolation source: soil | place: USA: Washington | collected 2017-10 | reverse complement strand
ACCGGCTTAAGGCGGCTCATCACCTTCACCCCCACCTGGCCGGCAAGAGAAATCCGGACGCGGCTCGTCACATTCGCGGTGCCGTTCGTGACGATCGACAATGTGTTCGCATCGCGGGAGTTTTCGGTTCTGTCGACGCACCTCGGCCCCTATGTTGGATCCGACCACAAGCCTGTCATTGCCGATCTTGCCTTGGCGGAATGCCGGCGGGCGGCGAAAACAGCGAGAACCCGCAGCGATGAGATCAGCACGTTACCTTCTCGCGCTCGGCCTCGCTGCCGCACTTGCCTGCATGCCAGCGATGCCCGCGCGCGCATCATCTTCGATCGAGGTTTGGAAATCCGCGACGTGCGACTGCTGCAACGCCTGGGTGAGCCATCTCGAGGCCAACGGCTTTGCGGTGAAGGCGAACAATACCGGCGTCGCGATACTCGAGAAGCTCCGGCAGCAAGCGGGCGTGCCTTCGAGGCTCGCCGGCTGTCACTCAGGGAAGGTCGAAGGGTACCTCATCGAAGGCCACGTGCCCGCCTCCGACATCAAGCGCTTGCTCGCCGAAAAGCCGGACGCGATTGGGCTCACTGTTCCGGGGATGCCGATCGGCTCGCCGGGCATGGAGCAAGGCGACATCGTCGAGCCTTACGACGTGCTTCTGATCAAGAAGGACGGAAGCACTGAGGTCTTCGCCCGGCACTGAGGGCGTCAGCGCCCCGCTTTGCGCGATCCGGAGGGGAACGGGTTGGTTTTGGCGGCGGCAGGGTTGGGCGGCGCGGCAGGATTCGCGCCGGGCGACCCGCCCGAGACCGGCGCCTTGGGCGGTGTCCGACCAGCACTCGCCAGCTGCGAGAGGCGAGACTGCAAGGGCTGCTTCGCCGGTTGAGCCCTACTCGCCGCCTGCTTTTCGCGATCTGCGCTTGTCGTTGAAGCTTTCGGAAAAGCGACGAGCAAAGCGAGAACCACGGTCGGCGTCAGAAAATTGGTGACGAGGATGGGACCGGAATTGCCGGGCGAGAGGGTGTCGCCAGCGAGGATGTTCATCACGTGCCCATAACCGGCTCCCGCGAGGAAGCATCCCGCCGCCACCGCCACGGCGGCGCGCGCCTGAAAGCCGCTGAAAGCAGCGTAGAAGCTCGCAAGACCGATGCCGAGATTGGCGACGCCGACTTCATATTGGAACGGGCTCGGCGCCCAGCCGATCGTGCCCGCCGATTCCTCGGGCAGAAAGACGTGGCCGGTGAAGGCCCAGAGCCCCTGCACGCCCAATGGAAAAATGAAGAGATAGCGGAGCAGTTCCTCCACAACGGCGCGCAATTCGAACTGGCCCGACCGCAGCACGAGCGCAGCCACCGTCGACGCAATCGCTGCAAGCCACAATGCGACTGGGACGATCGTGACGAGGTCGTTGGTCATCTGGAAAAGCCTCAGGCGTCCATCGCCTCGAGTTCGTCGATCAGTCCCCCGAGCATCTTCAGCCCCATCGACCAGAATTGCGGGTCCGAAGCGTCGAGGCCGAAGGGCTTGAGGAGCTCCTTGTGGTGCTTCGTTCCTCCGGCGGAGAGCATTTCGAGGTAACGATCGGCGAAGCCTTGATCCGCCTTCTCGTACACGGCGTAGAGCGAGTTCACGAGGCAATCGCCGAAGGCATAGGCATAGACGTAGAACGGCGAATGGATGAAATGCGGGACGTAGCACCAATAGTTCTCATATCCCGCAGAAAGCTCGATGGCCGGCCCGAGACTCTCGCTCTGCACCTCCATCCAGATCTCGCCAAGCCGCTCCGATGTAAGCTCTCCGTTCCGGCGCTCGACATGCACCTTCCGTTCGAAGCTGTAGAAGGCGATCTGGCGCACGACGGTGTTGATCATGTCCTCGACTTTGGCGGCGAGCATCGCTTTTCGCTCGCGCTTGCTCGGCGCTTTTTCGAGAAGCGCGCGGAAGGTGAGCATCTCGCCGAACACGCTCGCCGTCTCGGCGAGGGTGAGCGGCGTCGGGGCCATCAAGGGGCCCTGAACATTGGCGAGCACCTGATGCACGCCGTGGCCTAGCTCGTGCGCGAGCGTCATCACGTCGCGAGGCTTTCCCTGATAATTTAATAGGACATAGGGATGGGCACTCGGCACCGTCGGGTGCGAGAAGGCGCCGGGCGACTTTCCGTCGCGCACCGGCGCGTCGATCCAACTTTTGGCGAAGAAATCGCCGGCGATGTCGGCCATGCGCGGCGAGAAATCACGATAGGCCCTGAGCACGGTCGCCTTTGCGTCGTCCCAGCCGATCGTCTGCGTCGGCTCCTCTGGGAGCGGCGCATTGCGATCCCAATAAGCGAGGCGCGGCTTGCCGAGCCATTTTGCCTTCAGCGCGTAATAGCGGTGCGAAAGCTTCGGATAAGCCTCACGCACCGCGCTCACCAGCGCTTCCACGACTTCCGTCTCCACGCGATTTGAGAGGTGCCGCGAATCGGCGACATCGCCGAAACCGCGCCAGCGGTCTGAGATCTCTTTGTCCTTAGCAAGCGTGTTGGTGACCAGCGTGAAGAGGCGGACATTCTCCTTGAAGACGCGCGCAAGCGCCTCACCCGCCTTGCGGCGGGTCGTTTCGTTCTGATCGAGCAGGCGATTGAGGGTGGGTTCGAGCGAGAGCTTCTCGCCGTCCACATCGAAACGGAGTGAGGTCATCGTCTCGCTGAACAGCCGATTCCAGGCTCCGCGTCCGGTCACGGACTTTTCGTGGAACAGCTGCTCGAGTTTGTCTTCGAGCTGATACGGCTTTTCCCGCCGCAGATCCTCGAGCCATGGCCGGTAATGGCCGAGCTCGGAATTCGCCATCGCGGTTTCCAGCTCGCCATCGTCGAGCCGGTTCAGCTCGAGCGGAAAGAAGAGGAGCTTGGAGGAGATCGCGGTGATCTTCTCTTGCATGTCGCCATAGAATTTCTGCCGGGCGGGATCGGACATGTCGGCGGCGTAAAGCAGGCTCGCATAAGAGATGAGACGTCCCAACATGTCATTCAGCTTTTCGAACTCGCGAAGAGATTCGAAAAGCGCCTGGCCGCCCTTTCCGCCGTCGAGAAGGGCGGCGAGCTTTCCGGCGTAGCGCTCCTGCATCGCCGTCGCGGCGCGGTCAGAGCCGTCGAGATCCTCCTTGACCGTCGCCGAGTCAGGGCCTTCGTAAAGATCGACAAGGTTCCATTCCGGCAATTGGCCAAGCGGACGCGAGGGCGCCTCCTCGCTCTCACGCATCGCGCTGCCCTGCCCCGGGGCGGCATGCGCTTTCTCTCGCCCGCTCGATAGCTGTTCCATCCGCTCTTCCACTTGTTTGATCCGAAGGCAAACTGATCGCTAGCCTGCTCTTACGGCGATTTTTTGCACCGGCCAAGACCGGCGGGAGCCAGAATCGAACTCTCGATAAGGGGATGTTTACGCTTGCGCCTGAAAGTTCCGGGAGTCGCGCGTCTTTCTGCGTCAAAGAAACGCCGCGACACGAGTTCGCGAGTGCCGCGTATGCCGAAACGTGTCCTCATCGTCGACGACGATGCGAGCGACCGCCGCTTCCTCGAAGACACCGTCATCGCACTGGGCTACCCCGCCATCACCACCGGAACGGGGGACGCCATCGCCATGCTTCGGGGCGAGGAGGCCGGCGACATAGCCCTGGTGCTGGTCGATCTCGCGGCCTGCGGCGCCGAGGGCGCGGCGGTGCTGGCCGCGGCAAGCGCCGCTCTCCGCAGGAAGCCTGTGAGCGTGCAGACCTCGCCGGGCGGAGCCGGTGCAGCGGACGCCATGCGTTGCAGCGCATTCGATTTCATCGTGAGGCCGGTCTCTCCGGAGCGGCTCGACGTGTCGCTCCGGAACGCGCTCCGCTTGCAAGCCCTGGAAGAGGAACTTCTCAAGATGCGATCCGCGCAAGGCAGCATCGCTCTTGAGTTCTTTCCTGCGACAAGCGAGGCGATGTCGCGTTGCATTGAACTCGCGCGCCGGGCGGCAAGGTCGTCGTCACCCCTGCTGATCGAGGGCGAGTCCGGCGTGGGAAAGAGCGTGCTGGCGAGAGCGATTCACGCCGCCAGCGCGCGCGCCGCCAATCCGTTCGTGGCACTGCATTGCGCCGCTTTTCGAGCAAGTCGGCTGGAGGACGTGCTGTTCGGAGCGGAGCCGGCTTCGGCGGGGAAACTGCAAGAAGCCGCAGGCGGAACCCTGTTTCTCGACGGCATTGCTGAACTCACGTCGAATGTGCAAGCCCGCCTCTTCTCCGTCATCGAGGAGGAGGCGATCCATCCGCCCGGTCTCAAGCACTCTCCGGAACCGGGTGTCCGGCTGATCGCCGCAACCGAACCGAGCCTCATGCGCCTCGTCGAGGAAGGGCGATTCCGAGAGGACCTCTATTACCGGCTCGCGGTCTCCCCCATTCGGGTGCCTCCCTTGCGTGAGCGGCTCGAGGAGCTTCCGGAACTGGCGAGGAGTTTCACGATCGGCTCTGCCGCCGAACTCGGGAAGCGTGTGGATGCGTTGGACGCAGAGGCGCTCGCCCTCCTGTCGCGCTACGACTGGCCGGGAAACATTCGGCAGCTCGAGAATGCCGTGTTTCGGGCGGTCGTCCTCGCAGAAGGTCCGCTTCTTTCGGCAAGCGAGTTCCCGCAAATCGCGGCCCAGGTCGGCGGCTACCGCGTCACCATCCCGGCTGCGCCCGGGCCTCGGGATCAGAGCCCGCCTTTCCAAGGCCCGGCGATGCTTGGCGCAAACTCGGTGCTGCCGCCCACGGTTCGCTTGCCGATGGCAGCCGGCCGGGAGGCGGTCGGCATCCCGGCTCTGGGGGAGGAGGGGGAGATCCGTCCGCTCGACGCCGTAGAAGCCGATATGATCCGGCTCGCCTTTGGCCGTTATCGCGGCCGCATGACGGAGATTGCCAAGCGCCTCGGCATCGGCCGCTCAACGCTTTACCGCAAGCTGCGTGAGATTGGGCTCGAAGCCCGCGTGAATTAGCGCGCCTCTCACCCTTTGCAGGAATGCCACAGTTCCAAAAAAAGCGGGCGCGAAAGTCGATCATGTTGCGCCGCGATATGGCAAAGCCCCCACCGCGACATTAGGTTCGTTCGGCGCCGAATCATGACCGGTTCGGCGTTGAGGGGACTTCATCATGAAATCGGTTTCGTGTTTTGCGTTCGCGGCGCTGATTGCAGCCTCTGCGCCGCTGCCGGCCTGGTGCGCCGAACCTGATGCTCCTGCCACTCTCATTGCTCCTGCCGATGCCATCCGCATTGCCGTGCAGGAGCGCCTCGCCGCCAAATTCACCGGCGCGAGCCAAGCGCGTATCGAGCACCAGGGAGCCCTTGTCGAATATTACGCCGTTCCCGAGAACCGGCTGCTGTGGGTCGATCAGTCGGAGTTGACCGATCGCGCCAAGGCCGTGATGGAGGAGATTGCCAAGGCCGACGATTACGGCCTCCGCGCCACCGACTATCCCCTTCCCAAGGCTGAGGAAGCATCGGCGGATGCGAACTGGCTGGCGGATGCCGAGATCAAGATCAGCTTCGCGGTCCTCGCCTATACTCGCGACGCGCGCGGTGGGCGCATCCAACCCTCGCGCCTCACACCGAACCTCGACCCGGAACTCGTTCTGCCGAATCCGCTGCAGGTCATCGAGACCATCTCCTTCCGCGCCGATCCGGCCGCTTATCTCAGGAGTTTCCACCCCGATCAGCCGCAATTCGAGGCGCTTCGCCGAGCGCTGATGGAGGCGCGCGGTGGCAAGAGCGACGATCAGGTCGTTCGGGTCCCGGACGGCCCCATCCTAAAGCCGGGCATGGAGCATGAGCAGGTCGCGCTTCTCCGGAAGCGCCTCGACGTGCCGGCGAGCAGGCTCGAACAGGAGACTTTGTTCGACGAATCTCTCGCCAAGGCCGTGATGCGCTTCCAAGAGTCGCGAGGCACGGTCGGAGATGGAATGGTGGGACCCGGCACGCGGCGCCTGCTGAATGGACAGCACAAACAGGCGGCAGGCCCGGCGAGGATCAAGCAGATCCTGCTGAACATGGAACGCTGGCGGTGGCTGCCATACGATCTCGGGTCGTATTACGTCACCGTCAATGTGCCCGAGTTCATGCTGAAGGTCGTGCGCGACGGCAAGCCGATTTTCACCACGCGTGTCGTCGTCGGCAAGACCAACACCCAGACGCCGATCTTCTCCAAGGAGATGCAGACGGTCGTCTTCAATCCCTATTGGAACGTGCCGAACTCGATCAAGACGCAGGAGATACGGCCGTTTCTGCGTGAGGAGGTCGGCTTTTTCGGAGGCGGCGGCTGGAACACGACCGTCCTCGAGCGGCACAATCTGCGCATCAAGGTCGGCGGACGCGAAGTCGATCCGTCCCAGCTCGACTGGAACAACATCGACATTCGCAGCCTCAACATCTACCAGCCGCCCGGCGCCGGTAATGTGCTCGGCAATGTGAAGTTCGTCTTTCCGAACAAACACGACGTGTACATGCACGACACGCCGCAGAGGTTTTTGTTCGCAAAGCCGGTCCGGGCCGAAAGCCACGGCTGTATGCGCGTTCAGAACCCGGATCAGCTCGCACTGACGCTGCTCAACATCGACCAAGGCTGGAGTTCGGGCCGGGTGGCTGCCGCGATCAGGGACAGTCACGACCTGCAAATCCCGTTGCGGCAGAAAATCCCCGTCCATGTCACCTACTTCACCTTGAAGGTGAACGACGACGGTTCAATCTCGACCTTTGCCGACCTTTACGGTCACGATGCGAGGATGGCGGCGGCCCTGAAATTGTAAGTTATTGATTTCCTTGAGTCAGGGCTGCGTTAACGTTGTGCATGGTTGACTAGGCAGGGCCACATCCTGCCTTGTTTTCCCCCCATTAATGCAAATACTATTCGTTAACCGAGGGCGCGGAAACTGGCGGCTTCGGGCTTGAGCTCGACGGGTGCTCAAGAAAGGCCGGCAAAGACGGGACAGCCGGTCAGAGGGAAAGGCTGCGTAAGCGGGGATGCGTTTACGGGGGATTGCCTATTGCCGCGCCATGTTTGGCGTCGGGCTCGCGCTGGCAACCGGTATCGTGCTCGCGCCGAGCGCCGTCGAGCGCGCTAACGCGACCGGGGAAAGCCGTACTCTCTCCTTCTTCAACATCCACACCAAAGAAACGGTGACCGTCACCTTTAAGAAGGACGGCCGCTTCGACCCTGACGCGATGAAGCAGGTCAACTACATCCTTCGGGATTGGCGGAAGAACGAATCGCGGGAAATGGATCCGAACCTCGTCGATCTGATCTGGACTATTCACCAGCAGCTTGGATCGCAGGAGCCCGTACACGTCATTTCGGGCTATCGCTCGGCCGCGACCAACAACGCGCTGCGGCGGCGGCGTGGAGGCCAGGCGAAGAAAAGCCAGCACATCCAGGGTAAGGCGGCCGATATTCAATTCCCCGACGTCGCCGTGAAGACCCTGCGCAATTCGGCACTCGTGCAGGAGATGGGCGGTGTCGGCTATTACCCCACTTCCGGCGTCCCCTTCGTGCATGTCGACACCGGCCGCGTGCGCATGTGGCCGCGAATTCCGCGGCTCGAGCTTGCGGCACTCTTCCCGAGCGGACGCAGCAAATATCTGCCCAAGGACGGGAAGCCGATCACACCCCACGACTACCAGCTCGCAGCCGCTAAAGGGCTGACGAAGGGCACGATCATGCTGGCCGCGGCGACGCCGCCTCGAACGCCGTTCGTCCAGCCGGCGGTACAGGCCGAAGCCCAGCCTCCGCGACCGCTCTTAGCCTCTCTCGGCCCGACGCCCATGCTCGCATCTGCAGCGAGTCTGCCGAGACTCACAGCGGCGCAAGCGAGCCAGCCTGAGACGCCGGGGCCGGTCGTCACGGATCTTCCCGATCTCGGCGAAGCGGAAGCACGGCCCATGCCGGTGGCGTACGCGCCTGAGACGGGTATGACCCCATCATCGCCGCAGGAGCGCATGCGTTACGCCTTCGCGAGCGCCGCCGGTGATCTGCCTAGGTCGGGCGCTTCCATGATGGACGGCGGCTTTCCGCTGTACCAAAGCGCCGAGGTCGTCGGCGCCCCTGAGGCGGATGAAGACCATTCGGATGAGCTGAACTACGTCCCCTTCGAAATTGGGACTCTGATGACGGACGATTCGGTCGCCCATAGCCGCGTCGCGGCCGATCTCAGCCCTCCCGAGCAAAAAGATCTGTCCTACATCTTCGAAGACATGGAGCGGCCTATCGCTGCGAGCTTCCGTCCGCGCTCCGGTTTTGCCGGCCTCGCCACGGCGCAGCGCTTCACCGGAGAGGCTGTCCGCAATGTCTATGCGGAGATCGCGCCTCCGGCTCCGACCCACGTCGCGCAGCGCTTCTAAGCGAAAGAACTCCGGCCTTCTCGATTCAGGCCGCGTCTGCCTCTACAGTCTCCTCAGCCATGCCGAGGGCGTGCAGATAGGTGACGAGCACCGCCTCCTCCTCGCGACGCTTGTTTTCATCTTGCTTGCGAAGGCGAACCACCGCTCGCAGCGCCTTCACGTCGAAGCCATTCCCCTTGGCTTCGGCATAGACCTCGCGCAGATCCGCGGCGAGCGCGGCCTTCTCCTCCTCGAGCCGCTCGATGCGGGCGACGAAAGCACGAAGCTGATCCTTGGCTGATGTCTGGAGCTGCACGGGCGAATCCTCGAATTGAAAAAGCGAATCGGCCGAGCTTAGACAGAGACGACGGGAAGCGACAACGCGGCGGATGCTCTTATCCGCTTTATCCAAAGGTCACAGTTCGGCATCGGACCCATAATGCTCGATGCTGTGAAGTTTTGAGGCGAGCTTCGGAAGGTCGAGGATATCGTCCAAAATTGAGGCGAGCCGCCTTGCCCATTCCTCCTGACCCTCCGGCCCGAGAATGAGATCCTGCCGAATCTCGATCAAAGCGTGAGCCAGACCGCGCCGGGTGCCGTGCCGGTAGAGCGTGTCTCCCCGCAGCTTCCCCGTATAGGGCTCGTTATTGCCAACGGCGACGTCAGGAAGGGTCTCAAGAGCCTCGATGAGGGGCAGCGCCAAGCGCGGGTCCCTGTCCCAAAGAACAGCGACATGCCAGGGCCTCGGGACGCTCTTCCAAGCTTGGGTGAAGCTGTGCACCGACACAAGCACCGGGATCTTTTCCGCCTCAATGGCCATCTCGATGGCAAGCGCGATCGCCCGGTGATAGGGCTCGTAATAGCGGGCGATCCGCGCCTCAATCTCGCTTTCGCCTATGCCTGCATTGCCTGGCACCACGAGACCATCCGAGATCTGCATGATGAGGGTCGGATCGTCGAGTCCGCGGTTGGGGTCGATCAGAAGGCGGGAAAATTGCGTGATCAATGCCGGCGCGCCGAGGAGCGCGGCCAATCGCTCGGCGACCGCTGCCGCCCCAAGGTCGTAGGCGATGTGCCGGTTGAGATCCTCGGGGCGAAGCCCGAGGGTCCCGAGGTCCCCCGGAATGCTGTTTTCGGCGTGGTCGCAAAGGATCAGGGCGCCGCGCGACCAGCTTCCGTCGACGAGCCGGTAAGGGGCGCGCTCGCCCCCTTCGTGCGGCACTATGCCGGGCGGCCGCTCAATGTTCATGTCTTGCATGCTCTTGCCGGGGAAGGCAGAGATTCGCATTTGCTGTGCCAAAGTCCATGCGGCGCTGGGCGCGGAGAGCTTGGCTCGGTGTATTTAACCGAGCAGTGGCAGAGGTCTTTCCTAGTCGCAAAATGACCATATAAATGATAGCTCTAATCGGCCCACCCGAACCAATTCGATGCTATCTTCGGCGGTCAACGTGACTGATGGCCCTAAGACAGTGACGCGCGCCTTCTGGCCGAGACCTCGCTCAAGCCGCCGGCGGCGCTGGCGTCTACCCTTGCTTTTGGGAGCCATTATCTTGCTTGGATTGGGGCCCAGCCCAGCTCTCGCCGACCTGAAGCTCTGCAATACCACCTCGAGCCGCGTCGGCGTTGCTATCGGCTATCGGGACACCAACGGTTGGGCGACGGAAGGCTGGTGGAACGTGCCGTCGCACACCTGCGAAACGCTCCTCAAGGGGGTGCTGATCGCGCGCTATTATTACATCCACGCTGTCGATTACGACCGCGGCGGGGAGTGGGGCGGTAATCTCTTCATGTGTACTGACGATAAATCTTTCACGATCCGCGACGTGAGCCAATGCGTCGAGCGTGGATATAAACGGACCGGATTCTTCGAGGTCGACACGGGCGAGGAGCGTGACTGGACCGTGCGCCTCACCGATCCCGACGGTGGTGAAGCGAAGAGCCAATGAGGCGTAATCGCCGGGTCAAGATCGTCGCCACGCTCGGTCCTGCCTCAAACAACGAAAAGATGATCGCTGCCCTCTTCAAGGCGGGCGCCGACGTCTTTCGCATCAATATGAGTCACGCGACGCCGGAGGGGTTGCGCGAGGCCCACACGATCATCCGCAAAGTCGAGACCGATTTTTCGCGCCCGATCGGCATTCTCATCGATCTTCAAGGGCCGAAATTGCGCATCGGAAAATTCGAGACCGGGGCCATCCGGGTTACGGCGGGAGATATTGTGAGTTTCGTGCGCGGGGAAGCGGTCGGCGGACCGGGACGCATACATCTCCCGCATCCGGAAATCTTCCAGGTGGTAAAGCCGGGTCACGCCATCCTGCTCGACGACGGCAAGCTCCGCTTACGCACCGTCGAGGCCAGCGATGTCCGCATAGACGCCGAGGTGCTGATCGGCGGATTGTTGGCGAGCCGCAAGGGTATCAGCCTGCCCGATACGGTGGTTCCGCTCAGCGCTATGACGGAGAAGGACGTTGCAGATCTAGAGCAGGCGCTCGAACTCGGCGTCGATTGGGTGGCACTCTCCTTCGTGCAGCGCGCGGCGGATGTTGCGGCGGCACGCAAGCTGGCGCGCGGCCGCGCCGCAATCATGGCAAAAATCGAGAAGCCGTCCGCCGTCACCGAACTCGAAGATATCATCGAGCTTGCAGACGGCATCATGGTGGCGCGAGGGGATCTCGGCGTCGAGATGCCCGTCGAAAAGGTACCGGGGCTTCAGAAGCAGATTACCCGCGCCGCGCGGAATGCCGGCAAGCCGGTCGTCGTTGCAACGCAGATGCTCGAATCGATGATCCTGGCGCCGGCCCCGACCCGTGCCGAGGTGTCCGACGTCGCCACCGCCGTCTTCGACGGCGCGGATGCGGTGATGCTGTCGGCGGAATCGGCGATTGGAAAATATCCCGTGGAGGCCGTCACCACGATGGACCGCGTGGCGATCGAGGTTGAGCGCGATCCGCTCTACGAGGCCCTCATCCATGCCCAGCGGATCGACCCGGAGGCGACCGGCGTGGATGCCGTCTCAGCCGCCGCGCGCACGGTGGCCGAGACGCTGAATCTTGCCTGCATCATTTGCTACACGGCTTCGGGCGCGACGAGCCTCAGGGCGGCCCGGGAGCGTCCGCCGCAGCCGATCCTCGCGCTCACCCCCGTCCCGACAACCGGACGCAAGCTTGCGGTCGTTTGGGGTTTGCATTGTGTCCTCACCGGCGATCCGCGCGACCTCGACGACATGGTCGACAAGGCCTGCCGCATTGCCCATCAGGAAGGCTTCGCCGCCCCCGGTCAGCGGGTCATCATTTCCGCCGGCGTTCCGCTTGGGACGCCGGGCGCCACGAATATGCTGCGCATTGCCTTCGTGGAAGAAGAGCAGCCCCGGAGCTAGATACCGCGCCGCCCCTCGATCTCGGCGGAAAGCTTTTCCGCGGCCTGGCGTGCCTGGTCGAGGAAGGGGTTCGTCTCCAGGACTTCACGATAAGCCTTCAGCGCCCCCTCCTTTTCGCCCATTTGCTCAAGCACGGCGCCAAGGTCCCGCCGCGCCTTGTAGTGTTTTGGGTCGATAGAAAGCGCACGCTTCAGATCCGCAAATGCGCCTTCAAGGTTGTTCTGCATGACCGCCACGATGGCACGTTGGTGCCAAGCCTCGGCGTTGTCGGGCGAAAGGTCCGCGATCGCATCGAGCACCTGCATGGCAAGGTCTAGCTCGCCGGCGAGGAGGAAGGTGTCGACATGGCTCATCAGCAAATTGACGGTGTCGCTTCCGGAGCTGCGCCAGGCCTGCTCGATGGCCTCGGCGATCGGCTCCGCCTTCTTCGCGTCTTTGGCGATGCGAAGCCGCTCGTAAAGGGTTTCGAGCGTTTCCAGCCGCCGGGCGGGATTGAGGGGCTGTCCGCCGAGAAGATCCTCCCGATCGTCCTTTTCGGTGGCGAGCGGCGGCTGACCTGAGCCATCCTTACCGGGCGGAGCAGGCTCGATTGGGCCATCCTTGCCGGACGGAGCAAGCTCGATGTTGCCCTTTGGCGTTTCCGGACCGGCCCGATTCTTGACGCCAGGAGGCGCTGTCTCCCATTCCTCGGCGGCACGAGAAGGCTGGGCGTGCCATGTGGCAAGGCCCGGACCAAGCAGCACGGTTGCCACAACAAGGCCTTTCCAGCCGATCGTCATAGGCCAAGGCTAAGCCCTTAAGGGGCCGCGGTCAAAGATCGGGATGTGGGGAAGGTTCAGCCCTGCCGCGCCTTAAAACGCCGATTGGTCTTATTGATGACGTAGAGACGTCCGCGGCGCCGAACGAGGCGGTTATTGCGATGGCGCTTGCGCAGGGCCCTAAGCGAGTTCTTGATCTTCATTTCAAAATTTCCATGCGGGATGGGCGCGAAACGGCTCCGGCCGCGCCAAGCGGCGGACGATAGGAGACGGGATAGCGCGCTGTCAACGTCTCGGGCGATAGGGCCTTGTACCATCCGGCTCTTCATGCCCCTTATTGTCGCCAGGAGACTTGAAAAGCCGAGTTGGCGAGCAAAATGCGATTAAAGAAACAAATCCGTCAACGTTTGAGCCGGCTGAGCTTTCTCCTGCAACGCGCTTTTCGGAGCGAAGCAGCCGACCGTTCCCCTTCCTATTCAGAGGCGGTTCGGGAGCGGATCGAGCGATCGAGGCACACGGCGAGCCTCGGGGCGCGCCTTCGCGGCGAAGATTACGACGAGCTCGGCCGCAGCTTCTTCGACCGTCTCAAAGAATATGGCCTCCGCGAGGATCACGTTTGCGTCGATTATGGATGCGGAACGCTCCGCGTCGGGCGGCATGTCATCCGCTTTCTCGATCGGGGCCTATTGGGGCCTCGACATTGACGCCTTCCTTCTGGAAGAGGGACGCAAGCTCCTCGGAGAAGATTTTGTCGCCGAGAAGCGCCCCAATTTGCATGTCATCTCTCCGCAGGCAATCGGCAAGGCCGCGGCAGCGCGGCCGGCGATGCTGTTCTCGACCAAAGTGCTGAGCCACGTTCCGCCGTCCGGCCTCGCGGACTATTT
>WUUC01181174.1_pt1 | contig 13358 bp, 5 predicted proteins | sample 6278441 | NCBI WGS metagenome assembly WUUC01 (sample SAMN13675441, study PRJNA597444) | soil metagenome | isolation source: soil | place: USA: Washington | collected 2017-10 | reverse complement strand
GCGCCGCCTTGCTCTTCCGGTGGACGGCGGAGACGCGGACGGTGCCGCTCCGGTCGTATTCGTAGCTGATGTCGAGCACGGACTTGCCGGACTTCTCGAAGGGGATTTGGCTGATGACGTACTTCCCGACGAACGAACAGTTCTCCAAGTCCTCCCCCTCGCCCTGAGTCACGTAGACCGTGATCCGGTTGTCGCCGTGCTCGCGCGTGGCGGCCTGGTAAGGCCGGACTTCGCTCGAAGGGATCGTTTTGTTCTTGGGGATGATGACGCTGTTGACGAACCTTTCGCCGTCGGCGCTGACCGCGACCATGCCGAGGCTGTGGCTCGTCGCGCTGTGAATCCGGCTGGCCGGGAGGAAGAACTTCTCCTCGCCCGCGCGGTACTCTGCCCCCTGGATCGCCGCCCCCAGCGCCACGCACTCGTCGGGGTTAACCGAGGTGTTCGGGACTTTCCCCGTCAGACGGCGGATGAGTTCGCCGCAGGCGGGCATCCGCGTCGAGCCGCCGACCATCAGCACGCCGCCTAGCCGATCGAGGTCGTACCCGGTTTCTTCGAGGAGCTGCCGCATCAGCGTCTCGGTCTGCGCCAGTAGCTCCGAAGTCCTCGCCCCGAACACCTCGCGGGTGACTTCGACGCGCTCCATCGCGCCGCGGCAGTTGATCGTGACCGCCGTGCTGCCCCTGCTCGACAGAACCTTCTTGCCCTCCTCGGCCCTGACCAGCAATTCCTGAGAGGAGAAGGGTTCGTCGAGGGGGTCGAAGCCGCGCCGCTTCTCGAACTCCTCGCTCAGGTACCTGAGGAGGGCGTCGTCCCAATCCTTGCCGCCGAGGCGGTGGTTGCCGTCCGTGCCGATGACCTTGATGGTGCCGCCGGAGATGCTGACGAGCGAGACGTCGAACGTTCCCCCGCCGAGGTCGTACACCAGGACGGTCTCGTCTTTGTCCGAGCGGTTGAAGCCGTAGGCGACCGCGGCGGCCGTCGGCTCGTCGATCATCTGCAAGACTTCCAGCCCGGCCTGCTCCCCGGCCTGGCGCGTGGCGACGCGGGGCTTGTCGTGAAAGTAGGCCGGGACGGTGATGACGGCCTGACGGACTTCGGTCTGGAGGAAGGCTTCGGCGTCCGCCTTCAGTTTCTTCAGCACCTCGGCCGACAAGTCCGTCGGCGTGTAGTCGCGCCCCTGATAGCGGTAGACCGTGCCGGTTCCCATGCCGCGCTTGAAGAACTGGGCCGTGTTCTCCTTCTCGATGGCGACTTCCTGCTTGGCCGTCTCGCCGACGACGGCACTCCCGTCGGGCCGAATCTGCACGACCGACGGCGTGACGTTCCTGCCCTCCGCGTTCGGGATGACCTCGGCCTTGCCGTAGGCGGGGTTGATGTAGGCGACGGCGGAGTTCGTCGTCCCCAGATCGATGCCGATGATTGGACTGTTCTTCATCGCCTTGGTCGTCAGGCTCAGGCCCGCCTCCGGGGTCAGCGCCGGTCAGCCGCCGCCGAAGATGTTGTCGAAGAAGCGCCCCAGCGCGCCCTGCTGCTCCTGCTCGATTCGCCGCCTCGTCGTCGCCCAGACCCTCGACGTGTCGCGGTCGAGCGCGGCCTCCATCTTCTCGACGCCCCTCTTCGAATGGTTTTTCAGGATGAGGCCGATCCAGTTCCGCAGGTGGGACTCCATGCTTCTGTCGCGTCTCGCGGCCAGCACCCAGACCCGTAACAGGCGGGCGAGTTCGGGGTGGCTGTTGCGGGTTCGCGAGAGTCCTTCGATCTCCGCCTGGTAGCCACGGAGGAAGCTCCCGCTAGCCTCCTTGACGTACGCCGGGAGAGACCGGGCGTGGAGCTGTGCATCATCGACCTTGATGAATTTCCGTCCCAAGACTTTATACAGACGCGACGCTATCGGAGGCAGGCAGGGGCCGTTGTTCGTCAGCCACTCCAGGCATGAACCGGCGGTCATCTCGTCAACGCTCTCGGGGGCGCGTTGGAGGTCAAGTGCCATCAGGTAGGCGTTGATCGCCACCTTGGCCCTGTCGTCAACCGACTTGTAGATTTCGTCGGATTTCAGCCGCTCGATTAACTCGATCTGCTGCGGCGTCAGCACCTCGTCGTCGAAGCTCAACGAGCCGATCAGGTGACCCGGAAGCTCGCTCCTGACGACGTGGTCGGAGAGCGGCCGGGAGAAAAGTCGGCTCACCTCGCTCAGCGTCGGGGCTTGGTTGAGCCAGATCGAGTCGAAGGCCGTCTGCACGATCTCCGCGGTGATGCTGGTCTTGAAGGAGGTCTGGACGGCGGCCAGTTGCGAAGCCAGGACTCCGACCCGATCGGGGGCCGCCGCGCCGAGGTTCGCCCGCGCGCCGCTGAGGCGCAGGTAGAGCGGCAGGTTATGCGTCTTGATCGCGTAGTCTGTGAGAACGCGTTGCGAGCCGGGGTCGGCGATGAGGGTTCCGAGTGACGCGAAGAGCTGTCGGTCGTCAACCCGCTCGGCCAGGAAGGCCGCGACGCCTTCGAGTAGACTCTTCCCGCCGCCGCCGGAAACGTCTCGCACGCCCTCTTGGATCTGCCCGTCCGCCAGCCACCCCCCGACGACGTTTTTCCCGAGCCAGTGCAGGAGGTCGTTCTCCTCTTCGACGAAGCCCGTCTTGTCGCCGAGCCGCAGCAGGGCCGTGAAGCGGGCGGGGCCGTCGGCGTCCTTCAGATGTCTCAGCCACTCCCTGCAAATCCTTTCGGCGGTTTCGCCCCGGTAGACGCGGCGGGGCAGCCTCTCGGCCGTCTCGGTCAACAGGGCGGGTGCGAACGCGCGGCCCGCCCCGGCGGACAGCAACTGGAAATAGAGTGCCTCGATCTGACGCGCGGAGGGGGCAGCGACGCCGGAGTCCAGCGTCGCCAGATAAAAATCTGTCGCCGCGCGCAGCGTCTCCGCCTCGCCCCGGCCGGCGAGCTTGCCGAACAGGTCGGTGAAGTCTCTGTCCGCGAGCGCCTCCACGTAGCGGGAAGACCAGGCGAGGACTCTCACGGCGTCCACGTCCGGGAGGGGCTGGTTTTCGAAATAGCAATAGGCGGATAAGGCGTCTTCCAACTCCTCGACCGGCATGACCGGCGCCACCTGCTCGACGAAGACGGGGAAGCCGGTAATAAACTCGCCGTAGGTTTGTTGGTACAGGTGCGCGGACTTCAGGCCAAAGCCGTCGGGCACGATCTGGCTGAAGCGGGCGCCCTTGGTGTCGAAGACGGAGAACAGGTGTTCGAGTTCGTGCGGGGCGAAGTTGAAGGACGAATCTTCGGTGGTGCCCGTGACGAGGGCGTCCGTGCTGTAGGGGTTCTGGACGTACGTGCTGAAGGTCAGCCGCAGGACGAGGTGATAGGGGAGGACGTAGGAGGCGGCGGCGATCCAGCGCGCAACGTTCCCGTTGTCGTCGATAAGGATGATTCGCCGGTTCGACCTCAGCGCCTCGGCGACGGCGCTCAGGTAGCGGGGCAGAATCTCGCGCCGCGCGGGGTCGCGCAAAAACTCCTGAACGCCGGGGAAGTCGATGGCCTCGCCGAACGGCATCTTGTCCAGCTCGGGCAGGACGGTCGAGTCGTGCTCGGTCGTCACCCATGCTTTCGACCGCCACGCCTCGATGGGGAGGAGTCGGTCGGCCTGAAAAAAGTCCGCATAAGGGTCGGCGGAGACGAGCGTGTGCGCGAAGAAGTTGCCGTAGCGGCCCTCGGCCATCAGGCCAATGTAGCGGGACTGCCCCAGCACCGCGCCCGCGTCGTTCAAGGTGTGGAAGAACAGGGAGACGGGGAACTGTTCGAGTTCTTCCGGCGTCGGCCGCAGGGGGGCCGAGCGCGGCGGGTCGTAGGAGCCGAGCCTTTCAATACTTTGCAGCGTCGAGGGGGCGATGCCCGGACTGGCGGCGTTGAACTGAAACCCCGCCCCCGTGCTCAGGCCCTTCTCGCAGGAGGTGTAGTAGACCTGTCGAAAGCTCATCGCTGGTCGCTCCTTCTGCCCTCGATGATCCCCTGCCGGTGCAGAATCCACAGGATCGGATCGACGACGCGGTACGGGGCGGCCCCCATCGGCAGATGGCCGCTCGCGTCGGGCGATGCGCCGAGGGCGGAGACGCCGAAATAGCTGTAGGTGCGGAAGTGCTTTTTCAACGCGCGATCCATGTTGCCGGCTTTATCCCACTTCTGGAGGTGCGCCTTGATGTTCTCGCTGACGCTCTCGGCGTCGGTCAGGTCGAAGTAGCCGTCGTGGTTGGAGGCGTCCCTGAGGGGCGAGCTGGCGTCGAAGAGGTGCAGGATTTCGTCCACCTTCGAGAAGGTGACGGCGAGCGGAATCTTGATTTCCGGCCGCTCGCCTCTTAAGCCCTTGAACCGCTGTATCAGTTCGATGGTCTTCCCGACGATATTTATCGGCTCGGTGTATTGCCCCGGTAGGTTGACGGAGCCTCTGAGCTGTTCTCTGATCTCGGGCATCTGCAAGGGGTCGAGCAGGAGCACGATGCCGTCGGAGTTGGCGATGTACTTCGCTTGGGTGGACATCACGTCGATGCTGTCGAGGTCTTCGCCCGCGGTGTCGAAGAAGGCCATGAGGCTGACGTGTTTGCGCCCGCGGGCGAAGAGCGAGGCCCGGCGGGGAACGTCGAATTTGTAGACGAGGGGCTTGTTGGTTCTGGAGCGCGCCGAGACCGTCTGGGGGACTTTGATGTTTTCGTCGTAGATGAACTTTTTAAAATTCTCCTTATACCTCTTGGGGGTATCCTCGCCCTGCCAATCTTTATCCCAGGGAAAGATCGAGGAATCGAATTTCGCCCCGATGTTGTCGCCGAACAGCTCGTGGATGAGGACGGCGATGTAGTTGCTCTTGCCGGAGTGTTTGGCACCGATGAGGGCGATGGTCTTGGTCTTGACTTCGGCGAAGCCGGTCGGCAGATCATGGTGGCAGAAGGGGCAGACCTCCCACGTCCTCTCGCCGCACGAGCAGCGCGGCGCCTGCCCCGCCGCGCCGGAGAGACTCCTCCGCAGCGTCCGCCAGACCGAGTCGTCGGCTTTGAAGATGCGGCTGCGCATCGGCGGGTTTTTGAGTTTTTCGTACCGCGCCAGCTTCTCGTCCGGCTCGTACGGGCAGTAGACCGGGTCGGTGCCCAGACAGCGGAACTCGATCTGGGAGAGGGCGAACAGCTCAAAACAGTAAGGGCAGGTCAGTTTGCTCATGGCTCACTTCACCTTCAACTGCTTCGGCGGCGGGTCGGACAGCTTGTAAGTGTCGTAGGCGTCGGGCGCGGCGAAGAACAGGCGCAGGAAGAACGGGCGCTTCAGCCCCGGGACTTTAAACTCGCACTCGAAAGGCGACGGCGGGCCGAGGGCGGCGTCCTTAATGTGCGCGACGACCCGGCCGTCTTTGATGTCGAGGGGCTGCGTCCCGCCGGGCTTGGCTACGACCAGCAACTCGGGGAGTCCCGCGACCGGCTCTTCGCCCATCAGCGAGACGATGAATCTTTTCCGCCACCAGCCCTTCGACCTCACCGAGTAGCTGATTCTGACAGTCGGGCGCGTGCGGATCTCGGCGCTGCAATCCTTGTTCAGCCCGGCGCTCTGAATCAGCTTCCCGTCCCGCTCGGCGGTGGTGAAGACGGTGAACTTGTAGGGCAGCCTCTTCGGGTCGGGGATTCTGAAGCCCCCGTTCGAGTCGTACTCGTATTTCGTCAGGGTCTGTCTGGTGGCCTGCGCGTCCTGCGCGTCGACCGGATAGTGGTCGTGCCGCCAAGCGACGGTGACGGACTGGAAACTGCCCGACCACTTCCAGCGCAGCAGCAGGTAGGAGCCGAAGTCTTCGACCTTCAGGCCGCTGACCTCTTCGGCGCGGATGAACTCCTTCGCCTGGCCGACGACCGCGATGTCGCCGGAGACGGTGAGCGGCACGTAGTAGACCTGGCCGTTCTCGGCCGCCGGATCGACGGCCGATCCTTCGCCGTTTCCGCGGACGGGGGTGCCGAGCTTCGCCAGCTTCGCCGGCGGGATCAGGTCGCCGCACTGCCACTCCGGCTTCCGGGACAGGCGGTAGATGCTCACCCGGCCGAACGGCGGCGGCGCCCACTGAAAATTCAGTTCCCCGTTCTCGGAGCGGATGTCGAAACGCTCGACGGCCTGCGGGAGCAGCGTGGGCGTGGCCGAGGCGAACTTACCGGTGGTCGAGATCGTTTTGCCGTCCGGGTCGCGGTACTCGACGAAGACCCTGTAGGTGTACGCCTTGCCGTTGTTCAGGTCGGCGTCGGTGAAAGCGTGCGTGCCCGTCAGTTGAACCTCCCTGCCCGCGCCCCGGCGGAGCGGGGATTCGTTCCCGCACAGGACGCGCACCCGGCCCTCGGCAACGTCGAACTTCCAACTCCCGCGGACGACGCCGTCGCCGACTACGAGGTCGAATTCTTCGACCTCTTTGATCGCCAGGACGCCTTCGGAGACGACGCAGGGCGAGTAGGCTCCCCCGCGTTCGGCGCAGACGCCGTAGTAGACGAAACTGCCGGGCCGGACTCCTTCGTCGCAGAAGCTCAGGGAGTGAGTCCGGGTGATCGTCACCCCGTCCGAGGCGGCGACGGGCGCGCGGTTCTCGCAGCGCACGACCACGTATTCGAGGTCGCCCGTTGACAGGCTCTCGCCCCACTTGATGACGACGCCACCTTCAAAGACCGTCGCCGTCAGGCCGCGCACGGGTTCGGGCGGGTATTTCTTCAGTCGTTTTTGCGCCTCTTCAAAATCGACGGCGGTGTTCAGAATCTCCTGATAAATCCGAACGGCCTCGTCCACATTCTTCCCGTCCTCACACTGACGCCCCTTTTCTAAGAGCTTCTCGACTTTCTGGAATTGCAACTCAAGATCGCGCTGTAGCTCGACGGGCGTCTTGCCGTCCCATGACTTGTAGTACGGACTGAGGCCGACGAGCATCCGCAGGCTGTCGCGCGCGGCGAGGAGTCGCTTCTGCGTCAGCGCCTCGTCATAAACCTTGCGGTGAGACTCGGCCTGTTCGATGAGCAGTTCGACTTTGTCGAGGATGACCGCCACGTCGTCGGCGCGGCCCCAGATGCCCTCGGCCTCGCGGGCCAGCTTCAGCGCCTCCGCCAGCTTCCTGTCGTCGAGCGCGAAGTGGGCTTTCCTGACCAGCAGGGTCACGCGGTAGCGGTCGGCGGCGGCATGGCCGCAGTTCCCGCAGGCCGTGCTGCTCAGGGCGAGCCTGGTCGCACACCTGGGGCAGACCGTCCACAGGTCTTCGCCGCAGGAGGTGCACTTATTATTCTCTTTGGGGACGCTTGCGTAGCACCTGACGCAGGTGATCGTGTCCACCCGCTCGGAGAGTTCGACCACCGCCCCCCTCTCGTGCGCCAGCCAGAGAATTGCCTCGCGAGCCTGCTCTCTACTGATGCCGGCCTTGATCCCGATGTCGGCGAGCACCTCGAATTCCTTGCGCGAAATCGTCCCGTCTTCGGCGGCAAACCCGACGTTGGCTTTCAAATCCCTGTCGATCACGTCCCAGACGAGGGCCTTCTCGTACTTCTCCAAGCCGCCCTCTTTAAGCAGCGTGCGTTTAATGACGGTGAGGAGGTCCTTGGCGCATACCTTCTTTTCGTTGTTCAGTTTTTTAGACCATTCGGCCTCCAGCTCCCTGCATCTTATTTCCAGTTCGGCGGCGGTGATGCCGCGCCTGACTCCGAGGAACTCGTAGAGGTTGGCCTTCTTGAGGGTGCCGAGGTTGCTGCGGATTTGGTTTCTCGTCGCCTCGTCAAAGCCCTGCTCGGGCGGCTTCACGACCCTCTCCTCGACGGGGACGTTGACGCGGGAGAGTATCTCCTGCTCGGTCAGCCCGGCGGCCTTGAACTTGGTGAGAAGGGAGTTGTGCTCCCCGGGACTCATGTGGCCCTTGGCGGAGTACAACCTGACGGCGTTGTCGAGGGCCTCGAACCGTTGCGCCTGTCTCTTCTTCCGCTCGTCCTTGACGATCCCACGCAGGGCCTCGCGCGCGGGCGCATCGCTCAGTTGTTGGACGCTCGCCTTATGCTCGTCGATCCAGTTCCTCACCAAGCTCCCGAATTTCGTGTCCTCCCGGATGTTGTTCCAGAACGAGAGCACGGCCGCGGCGGCCCGCTCGATCTCGTTCGAGTCGGACACTTCCAGCGGCAGGGCGTACCTCTCGAAGAGGTCGGGCAGCACCGCGCCGCCGCCGCTCTTCCTCAACTCCTCGACGGCCGGCACCAGAACCTCTTTCTGATATTTGTCAGGGGCGAAAGTCCACATAACCCTTCAGTCTCCCGAGTCAGGACGTGCGTCGCGCGGGGCGGGGAAGCGGGCGTTGAGCGTGAGGGCGGGCTACGAAACGCTCTGCTTCATGATCAGGCCGCGCTTCTCCTGAATCTCCTCGCGGCTCATCACGCCGCCCTCGACCTTCACGTCGAAGTTAATGTCCGTGTTCGAGGACGGCTCCAGCCCCCTGACCTTGAGCGTCCCGTCTTCGTCGAGGCGGAAGGTGACCATGATCGGAGACCCCGCGGGGAGGTTGTGCGGGAAGCCCACGAGATCCCCGAAGCCTATCTGGATGTTGTCGTCGAGGTTCGGCGATTCGCTCTCGCCGGCCTGCTCCATGACTTGCAGCGGGATGCTAGCCTGGTTGGCGACCTTAGTCCCGAACTCCTGCGTGATCTCAACCGGCAGCGTCGTGTTCTTCCGAATCAGGAAGGCGACGAACTCGTCGTCGCTGTCGCGCTGGGTCGCGACGATGCCGAAGCCCTTCGAGCAGACGTTGGTGAACTTCCGCCTGGCCATGTCGATCAATTCTTGGCTCCCGAGGCGGAGGGCGCTCCCGGCCGATGCGTTCTGCGCGGCCTCCTGCAAGACCTCCTCCTCGACGGACTCCAGATCGATTTCGCTCTTGGCGACGCCCGTAAGTTTGGCCAGCTCTTCGACCAGTATGTCGCCGGCCAGAGTCTTCACGCCCCCCAGCGCCGCGCCCTTGGCGACGGCCAAGTCCGGCTCGAAGAGCTTGGGTTCGAGGCCGAACTCCTCCTTGAGCCTCCGCGCCACGTAGGGCATCTTGCTCGAACCGCCGACGAGGACGATCTGGTCAATCTTGTGAACGCCCTTGCCCTTGGCCTCTTCGACCACGTCCTTCGTCATGCCGATGGTGCGCTCCAACAGGTTGGCCGTCAGCTCCTCGAACTTGTCGCGGGTGAGTTCGATCATCGCGCGCTCGCCCTCGTGCGAGATGGATAGCCTGTACTTCTCCTTGCTGGTCAGGCTGATCTTGGCCTCCTCCGCCTTCTTCAAAAGCTCCTGCGACGTGTGCGGGTTGTAGAGCGGGCTACTCACGTCCGGGTGTTGTTTGCTGAACTCCGAGGCGAAATAGGCGACCACCAGTTTGTCCCAGTCCGCCCCGCCGAGGCGGAAGTCGCCGCCGGTCACAACAACATTGACGTTCTCGTCCTTGAGCGCGATGACCGTGATGTCGAACGTGCCGCCCCCCAGGTCGTAGACCATCACGACCTGGTTGTCATGGGCCTTAATCAGGCCGAAAAAGATGGCGGCGGCCGTCGGCTCGTTGAGGAGGTGACGGACGTTCAGCCCGGCCAGCTCGCCCGCGTTCTTGGTGGCCACCCGCTGCTTCTCCCCGAAGTAGGCCGGGCAGGTGATGATGACGTCCGTGATCTCTTCGCCGAGGGCCTGCGAGGCGTCCTGCACGAGCTTGCGGAGTATGAAAGCCGAAATCTCCTCCGGGCGGTACTTCCTCCCGTCAACGGTGAAGTCGTAAGACGGATCGCCCATGCTGCGCTTGACGTATTCGACCACCCGGTCGGGGTAGATTTTGCTGACGTTCTTGGCCTCTTCGCCGACGAGGATTTTCTCCTCGTCCTCGAAGTAGACGGCCGAAGGCGTGGTGAACTTCCCGTCGCTGTTTGGTAGGACGACGGGCTTGAGGTACTCGTCAATGTAGGCGACGCAAGAATAGGTCGTGCCCAAGTCAATGCCGATGATTTTCTTCGAGTTCATTTGGCCTCCGGTCGGTCTTCGATCTCTGCTTCGGGGTGGGTCGCGCCGGGCGCTGCGGCCTCGGCCTCCGGCGTCTTGTAGCGCAGGACTTCGACCTCGGCGTTCCTGATAACCTTGGCCTCCATCCTGAAGCCGTCGCGGACGAGTCGCGATATTTTCCTGTCTTGCTCTTGCCCCGCCGCGGGGGCCGCGGCGACGGCTTTATGCTCTTTGGAATTGAAATCCTCGCCGGGGGCGACTTCGATCCTTTCGACCCCGTGACGGTACAGAATGTCGGCGACCGTTTCCCTGTAGCAGCACAGGTCGTTGACATACCTCTCGCTGCCCGTCGCCGCCTGCCCGGCGTAGTTGGCGGCGGTCAACTTCAGGTCGTCGTAGAGCCGGATCAGGTCGCGCAGAATCGGTAGCAGGGCGAGTTGCAACTCGCCCTGCTTTAGTCTTTGATTCTCCTGATGTAGCCGGTCAATTACTGTCTCTCTCTCCCGTGAGATTCTGTTGGTTTCCTCTAACTGACCCGATAGCCATGTGAGCAGGGCAATAACCTGATGGTCTGCCTCGTCGTGCCGGAGTTGGACGCCGGGAGAAGCGTTCTCTTCGGCCCCGGCGGTTTGCTCACCTTCCTCGTTCGAAGACTCAGTCGCCGCGACCGCTGCCGGTTGTGTGTCTTCAACCTTTTCTTCTTCGGGTATGTTGTTAGTCATGGCTTGTGCCTTGGCGCGGCAGCCGGTTCACGCCGCAGTCGGTTGATACTGCCGCTGCTTATTGAACCCCCCGCCGGGCAGCGCTGGCCCGAACTTGCGGGAAATGAGCGGGCGGTAATACTCAACTAGACGGGGATTGCGCCCCAGGAGTGGCGCATGGGTTCGGCTAGCGACAGCAGGTTCCGGCAACGGCTGCCCTTTGAGGTAGAGCAAAGCGCCACAGAGCACACCGGCCCACACTTGCTGTTTAGCTTAATGGTAGTGAAGCGCCAAGGCCGAGACTGCGTCGGCGCGGGAACCTGAGTCCGCACCCTGTCTGACTTCGTCGCCCAACACGCCTCTGAGAAAGAAGCGGAAGCCGTTAAAGTCCTCGGCCCGAAAGAATGAAGTCCGAGGAGAACTGTTGCCTTAATCTGCCTTAAAAAGACAGCGAAAGAGTTATGAGGCGGCGCGCCGTCAATCACAGTGGAGAGTTAGACACTGCCGGACGACGGATTATGCGAGGTCAAGTTAAGATTATCCCAACGAGTCTATCTCTGCCATTTAATCTGGGGCGCTACAATAAATCAATCTCTCATAAAGTAGCAATGCTTAAGCAACACAACTCGCCTGTTGTTCATCCGTGTGGCTATAACATTGTTAAATTCTGGAGGGCCAAAAGATTCGGACGGCGGTCGTTGCATCACAGGAAAGCCGAAGAGGAAAGGATAAACTTCGGACGCAGCAGAGCCATTTCAGATTGCTCTCAACACGTTGCAATGGTTTGAGAGTGTGAAGAGACAATAGGTGGCAGCGCCATAAACGCTTTCGCGACGACCTGTACTTATGAGGGCGCAACGAAGTGAACCTGACCTTATCCAACTGAGCAGGTCTGAGACGCACGCGACCGGCTCGGGCAGTGACTTCAGGTGCGAGGAGTACCCACAAAAGTCCCCACAGTCCCTCTCCGCCGAATGTGGAGATGCTTGTGGTTCTGCTACGGGGCCAGGGTTGGAATAATCTTATAACCTTCTTAACTTTATTCTAACCGTACTATCGAGTAGGTGTTAGAGTCAAAAGGTAAATACTCTGCGAAAACGACCTCCTTTCAAGGTAGAAAAGCGATGTACGAAGGTAGGGCCACTATTCGCGTTTTCATCAGTTCCACATTCAGGGACATGCATGCAGAGCGTAATTACCTGAACCGTTTCGTCCTCCCGGAACTGCGCAATCGTTGCCGCTTACGAGGCGTCGAATTCGTCAGTGTTGATCTCCGGTGGGGCGTAACACCGGAAGAGGTTGCGAGGAGAGGCACGCTCAAGATTTGTCTTGAAGAAATGGAAAGGTGTAAACCGTTCTTCATTTGCCTTATGGGCGACCGGTACGGTTGGATCTCGGCACCCGAAGAGGTTCCGCAGGCCATCTTTGAAGCAGTGCTGGGCTCCGGAAGGCTTACTCCTGAAGAAGGAGTGCTGCTCAACGATTTGTACAAGATTGACCTCACAGTCATTCCGCCGGTTTACCGCCTCGGCAGTGAGAGTAATGAAATAACCGCGGGTGTAAATGAGGCGTTAGTCCGCCTTTGGGAACTACACGATGCGGATGGAACACTCAACGCAGGATACTCGATTACAGCACGGGAGATCCTGAAGGCAGTCTTTGATGAGCAGCACCGCATGTCACGCGCGTTTTTTTACCTTCGGCGTCAGGGCGGTGCTGGTATCCACGATCATCCTCACTTTCCGACTTCATTCATACCGTCCTTCCTTGAGACGGAGGAACGGAGCCGAGCGAAACTCAGGTCTCTGAAGGAGCATATCCGAGGAAAGGCGGGCGAGTTGGTCGTCCGTGAATACGAGGCGGAGTACGCGGGGGTTCAAATAGATCCCGCGCTGCTGCCGCACACGCTGTCTGACGAAGATCGCACAGCATTGCAAGACGGGATGGCCCGACCTGAAGCATGGCCCGGCCTGAGCGGAGAACTGCGTGCCGTGCTTTCGGAAAGCGGTAGCGTCGCCTTATCCGGCATGGAAGAATTCGGCGCGCAGGTCTTGGATGACCTCTGGGCCGGCATAGAGGCGGAACTCGAAACTGAGCGCGGGCCCGTTACGGTTCACGTAGACGAGCCGCGCCCCCTGGGACACCACGACCGTTTCATCTTGAATCACACGCGGCTTTTCGTCGGCCGGCGTGAGTTGATGGGGCGGATGTTGGCATACGCACGAGACGGGGAAGGCGATTCCCCCCTAATCCTGACCGGGGCGGCGGGCGTCGGGAAGTCGGCGTTGCTGGCGAAGTTCACCGAGGAATGCGGGTCGCAGCTTCCTGCCCCCGTAGTCCTGCCTTATTTCATCGGCGCCTCGCCGGGCTCCGAGCAACTGTCCGCGATGCTCGGGGGTGTGTGCGGATCGCTTCGCGGCGCGGGCGGGTTTGACTTCGAGTTGCCATCTGACCCAGACGAACTGCGGCGACTCTTCCCGTCGCTACTCCGGGAAGTCGCGAGGCAAAAACAAGTCGTCTTGATAATTGATGCGCTTGACCAGTTAGACCCGGCCGGACACAGCCACGAGTTGCTCTGGTTCCCTTTCACTCTCCCGCCAGGCGCGTGCGTAGTAGTCAGCACGCAAGAGGGGAAGTGCCTGGATCGTTTGGCTGCTCGCGTGCCAC
>WUUC01225292.1_pt1 | contig 13359 bp, 18 predicted proteins | sample 6278441 | NCBI WGS metagenome assembly WUUC01 (sample SAMN13675441, study PRJNA597444) | soil metagenome | isolation source: soil | place: USA: Washington | collected 2017-10 | reverse complement strand
GCGCGAGCATCAGCCGGTACTGCTGCCGGCCGGTGAGTTGTATCCCGTACCGGCTAGTGGTGGCCCCGGGCCGATAAATGTGCAGATCCATGGCGCCGTCGTCGGCCGGGCAGAGCTGAAGGTCGTATCCGTCGGTGCCCTCGATGACGAGGATCTGGAACAGCTCTTCGTCCATGGCGCCGCCCTACCCGTCGGATCGCATGGTGGCCGGCAGTGCCGGGAGGTGGCCGTCCTGGATCGCCTGGTTGACGTACGGCAACAGGTGTTGGCTGACGGTGGCGCCGCCGGGCAGCACGGTGAAGCCGAGGAACGCGTCTTCGAACGCGATGATGCCGGCTTCTACGCCGACGAGCATGGCTTTGATCACCAGGGCGAGTGCCCTCCAGCGGGCGCGGACGGCTTTGTCGTATTCGGCTTGGGCGGCGCTGGCGCTGCGGCGGACCTTGGTGTTGGGGGTGTGGGTGAACTGCGGGTGGTCGCGGGCGGGCATGGGCACGTGGATGGTGATGGTGCGGGTGGGGACGGTGCGGGAGCCGTAGACGAAGGTGATGAAGCCGCGGTCCTGCTCCCAGCCGGCGGCGAATTTCTGCGCGCCGAAGCGGGTGAAGATGCGTTCGATCTCGGCGCCGGTCGCGGACCGGGTGACTTTGGTGCTGCTGGCGTAGACGGCCATCACGGGCTCCCTGCGTGCTCGGCGGCGTCGGGGTGGTCGCTGACTTCGGAGGCGAGGGTTACCAACGGTCGCCGCTCCAACGGTCGGTTTCGGCCTCGGCGGGTTCGGCTGTCGGGTCGGGCTGGGGTTCGAAGCCGGGCGGGTAGCTGCCGCCCGCGGTCGCGGCGAGCAGAGCGAATCGGTCGGTGTTGACCAGGGTGTAGGTGGCGAGGGTCGCCTCCAGCTCGGCGACGTCGGGCGTGGGGATCCGGTTCTCGGCGGGCACGGCCTCGTCGTAGCCGCGGGGCGGGTTGCCAGCGCGGTCGGCGAGTTCGCGGCCGGTGTCGAGTTGGGTGCGCAGGGCGTCGAGGGCGGCGGTGGCGGCGAGGACGTAGCGGTGGTGCGCGGCGTGCCAGTTGGTGACGTAGCGGCCGGACAGTTCGTCGTACGCGGTGTTGGCGTCGTTGACGGCCGCGGTGGCGGTGCGGGCGGCGGTGATGTAGGCGCCGGCGACGGGGACGAGGCGGTTGTGATACCTGGTGACGCCGTAGGCGGTCAGGTGCTTTTCGAAAACGGGGCCAGCAAGCCGGCCCCATTCGCCGTCGGTCAGGGTTTTACCGGCGGGGATGAGTTTCCGTGCTTCCCCGCCGACGCGGTCCATGAGGTTTCGACTGGACGTTTCGTCGTCGGAGCCGCCGGTGTAGTCGAGCATGGTGATCGTCGTCGGGATGCGCATCGGAGGGTTACCTCTTTCCGGGGTTGGGGGCGAGGGCGAGGGCGGTGCGGACGGCGAGGTCGGCGGCGGTGATCTGGGCGCGGAGGATGTCGGTGATGGCGCGGTCGTCGTCGGGGCCGGTGACGGCGTCGAGGCGGGTGACGATGTGGGTGATCCGGGCGAGTTCGGCGCGGGTGTCGGTGAGGGCGTCGTGGAGTGCGGTGAGGCCGGACTGGACTTCGTTCTCCTGCTGTTCCTGCTGCTCGACGCGCTCGAGGGCGGTGTGGAGCCAGTCGGGCCACAGGTCGTGTTCGCCGGCGCCGCCGCGGAGGGCGATGATGGTGCCGAGCTGGACGCGTTCGCGGGGGTTGAGCTCGCCGAGGACGAGGTCGATGGCGCTGCCGTGGGCGGAGCTGGGCAGGTCGTTCGGGCCGAAGCCGTAGTTGGTGAGGGCTTCGAGGATGCGGACGGCGGAGGTGGTGTCGGTGACGCCGAGCGCGATGAGGTAGTCGACCTGCTTGTTGCGGAGCTCGTCGGGGCTGAGGAGTTCGGGTCGGGCGGTGTCGGTCTGGTCGGGCATCGGTGGGCCCTTTCCGAGGGTCGGGGCGGAACCTATCCGACGGTAGCCGTTTCATGGTTACGGCGCAACCCTACACGCGTTAACCGGAATGTACGGTTTTCCCGTTCCGGTTGACAGGGCCTAAGGGCTAGGACAGGATCTCTAATCAGGTTGGATCTTCAGGTCTGGCCTGCTCAGCGGCCCTTTCGCGGGGCCGTTTTTGCGTGGACCGTGCGAGCCCCAGCGACGTCTCAACCACCTTCAAAGCTGGCGTTCCGGTGAGCTGCTCGCGTCCACGCCTCAACGTCCCCTGACTGGCCACCCAGCCCTTTCGTGGAGAGGCCCCATGGCGAACTTTTCTGTTCCAGCCGGCCACGTCGGTGTCCACGAGAAGACGCTGGCGGCCAGCACCATCGACACCGTCACGTTCACCGGCGCCGACCTGACCGAGGTCGAGGTGATCAGTGATGGCACCGCGGACATCTACGTGTCCTTCGGCGCGACCACGACCCCGACGATCACAGGCACCATGTGCTACCGGGTGCCGCAGGCCACCGGCGGCGTGATGGTCGTGTTCTCTGTGCGCACCTCCGGCGACACCGTCGTCAAGCTGATCTCCGACGGGACGCCTGTCTACTCCGTGTCGAGGACCTAGCTGTGAGCCGGGGCCGGCCGGCGTGGGAGAACTCCGAACGGCGCAAGCTGCTGCCGGCGAATTGGCCGCAGCTCCGCGCGGCGGCGACCCTGCGCAACCCGCAGCACCTGTGCTGGAAATGCGGGATCGCGGGCGGTGAGGCTCTCGACCATAAGGACGGGAACCCGCTGAACAACGACCTGGACAACCTGGACTGGATCCACGACTGGCGCAGCGTGAAAGCCGGCCTGGTCGAGCGGAACTGCCATTCGTTCAAGACCGCCGGGCAGAAACCGTCCGCGCATCGCGTGGAGCGGCACCCGGCGTTGTAACCCTTCACCCACCCGAGAGGTCACCACCCATGACCGACCAAGACCGGTTGCCGTTCGGCGCACGCAGGGCCGCGAAGGATCAACCCGCCGATGAGCAGGAGATGCCGACGCCGGTGTTGCACGTCGGTGAGGTGCACGCCGAACTGCGGTTGCACGTGACGCAGGAAACCCTCACAGATCTCGGTTCGCAGATCGCGTCGATCATGTCGGCGGCGACGCGGCAGGGCTTCGAGCATGGCCTGGCGCTGGCGATGGGCGAGACCGCCGCCGACGCCGACGGCGGCGAGCAGGATCCGGCCGCCGGTGCGGACGGCCGGATGCGAGTCGATCTGGGCGGGGCGGTCATGCCGCAGGGCTTCCAACTGTCGGAGAAAGACATCGCGCGGGTCCGCCGCGCCGTGTAGCAGACCGGCCGGCGGCCGGGAGAGGACGACACCATGGCGCGGCTTCTCGGCCCGGACCCGGTTTCCCGGTTCGCGATCTACTTCACCAGTGACCGGAGGGTTGAGGGTCTGCCCGGTAAGACGTTGACGGTCTACACCGACGAGGCGTGCACCATCCTCGCCGGGATCGGCGTGTACGACCCGGCTGAGCCGACCGTCCCGGGCGCCGCGATCGCGGGGTCGAAGGTGAAGATCGGCCAGGATTCGAAGGTGCCGCTGTTCTGGCTGCCTGATGGTCTGGACCTGGTGTGGGGTAAGACCGTCGAAGGCGCGAAGCTTCCGCTGCGCGCGGACACGGATTCCCGGCTCGATGTGCTCGGCCGCGGTGGTCCGGTGCCGACCGGCCCGGCGGTGCTGGCCCGCAGGCTCGACCATGCGGCGATGCCGTGTTCGATGCTGCTGCTGGGTGACTCGACGGGCAACTCGACGACCGAATGGTTCTATGGCCTGGCGGACTGGCTCGCCGATCAGTATCCGGCGCTGCGGGTGCGTTACCAGTTGTGGTCCGACGGCGCCCAGGCGTACGGCATCCCGGCCTGGCTGGGTACGGGCTCGGGTGTGCGCCGGCAGATCACGGTGCCGGCGGCGGCCGGTATCAACCTGACGACCCCGAACAGCACGGCGTTGCAGATCACCGGGGACCTGGATGTGCGGGCCACGGTGACGCTCGACACGATGCCGCCGGGGCAGAACGTGGACGTGTGCGGTAAGACCGCGTCGGCGCCGAACCGGTCCTGGTGGATGTCCATCACCAGTACGGGGAACCTTCAGTTGTCCTGGTCGAACGACGGCACGACGACCCTGTCGCAGACGTCGTCGGCGGTCATCCCGGCCGGCGCGAAAACGCTGCGGGCGGCGTTGGACGTCGACAACGGCGCCAGCCAGTACACGGTCATCTTCTACACGTCGACTGACTGGGACGGCGCCGCCGGCACCTGGACGCAGCTCGGCTCGACCCGCACCGGCGCGACCGGTGTCACGTCCATCTTCGCCGGGACGGCCGCGACGCAGCTCATCTCCCGGTCGGGTGGCACCTGGCCGGTCGCGGGCACAGCGACCGCCCTTCAGGTGCTGTCCGCCGGCGTGGTGGTCGTCGACCTGGACATGGGTGGTCTCGCGGACGCGGCGACCACGCTGACCGACTACGCCGGGAACGTGTGGACCGTGATCGGCTCGCCCGCTCGCGCGGGTGACCTGACGTTCGCGGTGTTCAACGGCAGTGTGGTCAGCGAGACCGTGGCGTACGCCAACGACGCCGGCCGGTTCCCGAAGCTGACGCCGTACCCGGCGGACGTGGTGTTCATCTCGTACGGACACAACGAGTCCGGGCTGACCTACGCCGGCTACACCACCCTGACGAACGCGCTGGCCGCGAAGTGGTCGACGACGTCGATCGTGCCGGTGTTGCAGAACCCGCAGACCCTCAACGGTCGGACCGCGGCGCAGATCCACGCACACACGGTGCGGATGGACCTGGTCGCCGGGCTGGCCGCCGCCAACAAATGGCCTGTGGTCGACGCGTTCCAGGCGTTCGTTGACGACGAACGGGAGCTGGACGAGCTGATCACCGACGGTGTGCACCCGGGCGACCCGGGGTCGGCGGTGTGGCTGGACACCGCGAAGCGGCTGTTCACGCCCTGGCTGTAACCCCTGACCTTCCCTTCCCGGCGCGTCGTTCCGTCATGGAGCGGCGCGCTTTCCTGATCCCGACATGGGAGACCGCCATGGCCCACCGAGGACCAAGCCCGCTCGCCCGTAAGTTGGGGCACACCGCAAACGCCGACTGGACAGAGGTCGCTGACCGGCCGTTCGAGGGGCCGAGCCCTGACCTGCCGAAGCTGCCGAACCGGGTGAAGTACCACCCTCTGGTGACGACGTGGTGGGACATGGTGCGGCACATGCCGCACTGCGCCCAGTGGTCGCCGACGGACTGGCAGTACGCGGTGGAGACGGCGCTGCTGAAGCACTACTTCTGGACCGATGCGGTCGCCGGCGAGGTGAAGATCACCGCGGCGTCGGAGATCCGGAAGCGTGAGGACAACATCGGTACGACGGCCGAGGCGCGGCGCAAGCTGCGGATCCGGTATGTCGACGTCGATGAGGACGACTTCGAGGATGAAGAGCCGGCAGGGCCGGCCTCTCAGCCTGAGGTGGTGTCCCAGCGGCACGCCGGCGGGGCCCGCCCGGTCACCTCGTTGGCGTCGCGCCGTGCTCGGGCTATCGCCGAGCAGGGCCAGGCCGACACCGCCTGACGGGGTAGGTAATGCCCCGCGATTTGCTTCGCGCGCCGGGGCACGACAGGCGTAAAAGCCTTGGCTGGTTGGCTATTGCGTGGATGGAGTTTTTCTGCGTCCATGGGCCCGGTCAGGTTGTTGGAATGCCGGTCGAGCACGGCGACGAATACACATTCTTTGTGGTGGACTGTTACGCCGTCGGTGAGCACCCATCAAACAACCACATGCTTTACGATTCATGCTTCTTTTCGCGGCCTAAGGGCTGCGACAAATCGGGCCTCGCCGCCCGCCTGGCGCTGTTCGAAGCGCTCGGTCCCTGCCGCTTTAGTGGATGGGCAAAAGGCGGGGAAGTGTTCGAGGACCCGTGGGGTCTCGGATTCAGGTACGTCTATGAGCGTGGCGAGCCGATGGGCAAGGCAATCAAGGCGCCCGTGGTGCAGTGCATGGCCACCGAGGTCGGGCAGGTCGGGAACGTCTTCGAAACGATCTGGTACAACCTCGGTGGTGCCGACGATTACGACGACGGGGAAATGCCGCCGCTCGCGTTTGTTCCTGGCATTGCGATGAACCAGGAAAAAGTCATTCTGCCTAAGGGCGGAGAGATTCGTGTGGCCACCAGCTCGTCGAGCTCGAAAGACGGTGCCCGCGAAACGTTCGTCGTGTTCGACGAAAGTCACCTGTTCTTCACCAAAGAGCTTCAGCGCATGTACCGCACCGTTACGCGTAACCTGAAAAAGCGTAAAAAGGTTGACGGTACGTGGTTCCTGGAAACGACGACTATGTTCGCGCCGGACCAGGATTCAATGGCACAGAAAACGTACGAGCAGGCCGAAATGTTGAAAGAGGGCCGGCTCAAGGTCGGCGGCCGTTGGCGTCTTCTGTATGACCACCGCTGGGGCGAGTGCCGCGACCCGAACAACGTGGACGAGCTGCGGGTCGCCCTGGCCGAGGCGTACGGCGACGCCATGGCGTGGATGGACATCGACAGCCTGGTCGACGAGTTCTTCGACCTGCGCAACGAGGTGGCCGACTCTCGCCGCTACTTCCTGAACGCACGCACGTCGAGCTCCGACGCGTGGCTTAAGGAACATGAGTGGGCGGGCTGCAAACGGCCTGCGTCGCGGCCGATCCAGCCGGGTGACTTCGTGGCCCTCGGATTCGACGGCAGCCGGCGAGACGACGCGACTGCCCTGGTCGCGGTCAGGATCTACCCGGGCGAGGTGCGGACCGGGCAGCCGGTCCAGCCGGACATGCACATGGAGTTGCTCGGCTGCTGGGAGAAACCGGACGACGCCGGCGACGACTGGGCAGTCGACCGGGAAGCGGTGGACGCCGCGGTGTACCGGGCGATGAAGACCTACCAGGTGGCCGGGCTGTACGCCGACCCCGCCGGGTGGCAGGACTACATCGACCGTTGGACGAACCAGTGGGGCGAGCAGATGCTGGTCAAGGCCAGCGCGAAAGCCCCGATGGAGTGGTGGACCAACCGCGACCGGGCGATGGTCTCCGCGCTCGAGCGGTTCAAAGACGCGGTGCTCGACGGGGTGGTCGGCTTCACCCCGGCCGAGGATCGGGCGCCCGGCTCGGACGAGGCGAAACGGACGCTGACGCTGACACGTCATGTACTCAACGCCAAAGCCGCCGTGCGGGGGCGTGTCGGTTTGATCATCCAGAAGGACCATCACAAATCGAAGCGCAAGATCGACGCCGCGATGGCTGCCACCCTGGCTCTGGAATGCGCGTACGACTCGCTCGCCCAGGGCGCCAAGCCGGTCCGGGACGAGCGGTACGTGCCGCGCCGGCTGCGGTGAACGTGAAGCGACTGCGGCGACCTTGCACACTCTCGGTCCCGGCGAGCCCAGACCGGTCACCGCAGTTCTCACTTGGCTGCCCGGCGCACGCTCACCGCAGCTCGCGGTCGAGTATAGGCGTCAGGCGCGGTCAAGCTGTGCGGTCAACGCGCCGGTCAGAGCGCGGTCTACGAGCTGAAGTTGGGTCCGACCGTCGGCGCGGCGGAGGGCTTCACGGAGCCGGCTGTCGTAGTTCGGGTCCAGCTCGGCGAGCGGGCCGAAGTATCCGCAGGTCGGTGAGTGCGGGCCGTCCACGTAGCCGAAGCACAGCGGGCACGGGTGGGCTTTCTTGACGGCGTGTTGCTCGCCGAGGACTTGGTGGGCGAACTGTGGTGCTGCGGCGATCGTCAGGTTGGCGACCACGCTGGAGCGGTCCCAGGTCCGGTCTTCGCTGGGTGTGAGAGTGAGGCCGGACTGTCGGCGCATCTGGGCCGCCCGGGTGAACGTCGGCATCCGGTCGGTGATGTGGTTGAGCAGGGCGAACCAGGTGGGTCCGAGGCCGGTTTTCACCGTGGTCAGGCCGAGGGTAGGGCGACCGGCTTTGTTGGGCATGGGGGTCTCCAGACGCGATGGTTTCAGGTACCGGTAATAGTAGTTTCCGGTACCTGAAATCGCAAGGTTCCTGGTCAGGCCATGTCGAAATACATGCCCGCGTCCGCGTACCGTTCGTGGAACGCGTCGCTGCCGAGCTCCGGCAGCCGGCCGCGGGTGGCGTCCATGAGAAGCCGCAGACTCGTCGTGGCGTTGCCACGCGCGCCCGGCTCGCTGGTGAGCTCGGCGGTCTCGCCGCGCCAGCGGCGAACCCGGTGGATGTGGTCGTTGACGTCGACCATGACCGCGACCCGCAATTCCTTCGCGTCCGGTTGACTCTGAACGCCGCCGGCGTGGTTGTCGATGAGTCGACCTAAGGGTCCGGGTTTCAGGCCGTACGCCTCGTAGGTGGCGACGAAGGCCAGGATTCCCGGTTCCTTAAGCAGCTGCCGGAAGAGGCCCATCGGCTCTGCGATGTCGCCGAACTGATCCAGATCCACGTACGCCAGGTTGAGCGCCACCCGGCGTAGCCCGTCCATCGGGCTGCCGTCGGTCGGCTGACGGTTCTGCCTGAACAGGCGGGCCGGGAACATCGGCTGTGCGCTGTACCGGGCGTTGCGAACCGGTTCGCCCATGCGGCTCATGGTCCGGGTGATGTGGTAGCCGGTGGTGACGTCGTGGTGGTCGAAGACGACGTAGACCCACAGGTGCCCGTCGTCGTCGTGCCAACCTCCCTGCTCGTGGTGGGCTTCGATCCGGCGTAGCAGCCTCCCGGCGGCGTCCAGGTCGATGGTCGGGGCATCGAATGCTGGCTGGTCAGTCACAGCACGCGAGCCTACCGGCACCCACCGACAGAACCGGCCTTTCACCGCCGAACACACCCATCCGATCGAACAGCAGACCGGAGGGGGTTCCTCGGTGCCTATCGACGTGCAACAGCCCGGCTCCCCCGGTTGGTGGCTGAACCGGATGTTCTACATGCTCGGCAACCAGAAGCGCCAGAACCGGCTGACCCGGCTGCGGTCGTACCGGCTCGGTGACCCGCCGGCGCCGTCCGGTGCGGAAGCCGCCCGGGAGGCGTACGACGCGTTCGTCCGCAAGGCCCGCCTCAACCTCGCCGAGCTGGTCGTGTCCGCCTTGGCGGACCGGATCCAGCCGGTCGGTATCCAGACCGGGCAGGACGACGACGAAACCGGCGACGAAGAGGCCGGCGCGATGTGGCGCCGGGCCGGCATGGACGTCGAGTCCGCCGACGTGCACGACATGGTCCTCACCTACGGCGAGGCGTACGTCATCGTCGGCCCGAAAGACGGGATGACCGGCGCGCCGATCGTCACCGCAGAGGACCCGCGCTACATCGTCGGGGACCCGGACCCGGCCCGGCCGCGGTTCCTGCGGGCCGCGTTGAAGGTGATCTACGACGACACCACCGACGAGGACCGGGCGTACCTGTACCTGCCGGGGCAGATCATGGTGGCCCGCAACGCGAAGACGCAGCGCGCCGCGAGCTCGCTCCAAGCGGGCACGTCGCGGGCGCCGACGCTGCACCTGGACCCGAACACGTGGGAGTGGGACGCCGAACGGTCCGGGCCGGTGCCGTCCGGGCAGATGCCGGTGGTGCGGTTCGTCAACAAAGACCAGATGGGCGAGTTCGAAGCGCACATCGACACGTTGGACCGGATCAACCACGCGATCTTGCAGCAGATGGTCATCGCGACCATGCAGGCGTTCCGCGTCCGCGCGGTGAAAAACCTGCCCGCGAAGGACCCCGAAACGGGCAAGGCGGTCGACTACGCCGACCTGCTGTCGCTGGACCCGGGGTCGGTGTGGCAGCTGCCCGCCGAGGTGGACCTGTGGGAGTCGGAGACCACCGACCTGCGTCCGCTGCTGGAAGCCATCAAGGACGACCTGGAGCGGCTGGCCGCATCAACGAAAACACCGATGCACATGCTCGCCGCGGGCGGTGTCAACCAGAGTGCTGAGGGCGCGCAGTTGCAGCGTGAGCACCTCGTGTTCAAGGCAGAGGACCGGATCGCCCGGTTGCGGGTGTCGTGGAACCAGGTGGCCAGCCTGATGCTGCGGGTCATGGGTGAGACGGAACGCGCTGACCTGGCCGGCATCTGGACGATCTTCGCGCCGGCGGCGCGGCTGTCGCTCACTGAGCGGTCGGACGCCGCGAGTAAGGCCGCCGCGGACCTGTCCCTGAAGACCCGGCTGATCAAGATCTGGCAGATGACGCCGGCGGAGGCCGAGCGGAACTTGTCGGAGAAGGAAGACGAGCTCGTCCTTCAGGCGCAGCTGGTCGCGGCGATCACAGGCGGCCCGCAGCCGGTCGGCGGCCGACCCACCGCGCCGACACAGACCGCGCAGCCGACGCCGGCCGCACCACCCGCAGGAGGTACCAGTGCGACCGGCTGAGCGAGCTGAGCGGATCGCGTCCGAGTTCCACGCCGCGTATGAGAGGCTCGCATCTGATCATGGGTACGAGACGCGGGAGGCCAGCGCGAAACCGTGGGCCGAGGTGCCGGTCAACAACCGCAACCTCATGACCGCGGTCGTGTATGAGCTTCTCGAGCAGGGCGTCATCGCCTGCCCCGGCGGCGAGGAAGGCTGACGTGATACCGCTGATCGGGTGGCGGACCCGGCTGCTGGCGCTGCGGGCCGCGTTCGCCCAGGCGGTGACCGGCATCCACGTCTACCTGTCGACGGGCTGCCTGGTAGAGCAGCACGACTACTGCAAGTCGATGACCGGGATGCAGGGGGCCAAACGCGGCGGCGAGGCGAAGTTCACCGGCTCGCCGTGTATCTGCCCCTGCCACCGATGAAGGACCGGTGGTGGCCTGACGGCGGCTGGCATGTCGTCGGCGCGGTGATCGGGTTTTTTGTGGTGTGCTGCGTGGTCGCGTTCTACGCCTACCGGCGGCACCGACACGGGCAGTGATGCACACGGTGGCACATGCTGGGACGAAGCGCTGTTTCGGCTGCGTACGGTGCGGTTCCTCAAACGCGACCTGGAATGAGTCACCGGGGGTGATCGGATGACGGTCACCACCAGCACCCCGCCGGCGGCGACGCTGACCGCGGCGGAACTCGCCGCCTACCTCGCGCTGGTTCAGGCGCAGGCCGCCGCCCGGCAGCAGTTGACGCAGGCCGCGGTCGACGCGGTCATCGCGCTGATCGAGCAGTTCGGCGACTGGTGGGACTCCGACGCGATCACCGTGCTGACGCGGCAGATCCTCAGGCAGGTCCAGCCGGCGCAGCGGCGCGCGGCCCGGCTCACCGACTCGTACGTGGCGCGGGTGGTGTCGAAGCAACGCGGCCGGGCTGCCCGGCCGGCCGGGGCGGTCGACGTGACGAAGCTGCGCCGGAAACTGCCGCAGGAGTTGATCGAGAAACTGGCCCGTGACGAAGTTGACGTGCCGGTCGTGGAGTTGGGTGACACGTTCGACGGGCCGGGCGACGACATCGACGCCGAGCTGGAAGACCTGCTCTCGCTGGTCGACACCCCGCCGGAGTGGCGGGAGCCGGCCGACGCGTACGGCCGGATCGCCGACCAGTACCGGTGGGACATCATCTCCAAGGGCAAGACCGAAGACGAGGCGCTCGAGCACGCGAAGGTCCGCGCCGAGCAGGTCGTGGACACGGACATCGCCCTGGCGGTACGCGCGCAGGAAGTGAAGACCGCGAAGAAACTCGGTGTGAAGCTGTACCGCCGGGTGCTGCACCCCGAGCTGGCCGAGTCGGGGTTGTCGTGCGGGTTGTGCATCGTCGCCGCGGACCGGGTCTACTCGGTCGGCAAGTTCGCCCGGGAGCTGCATCTGCACTGCCACTGCGAGATGATCCCGATCGACGGCGACAACGACCCGGGGTTGCAGCTCAACGCCGACGATCTGGAGTCGCTGTACCAGGCCGCCGGCCGGGCGGTCGGTAAAGACGAAGGTGAGCGGGAGACCGGCGGCGGCGCGAAGCAGCTGGGTGCGCTCAAGCGGGTCCGGGTCGCGGTCACCGAACACGGTGAGCTGGGCCCGATCTTGGTGAAGGTCGGCACGACCAGCGACGGCAAGCTGAGGACCGAGGGCGTCGACACGGCCCGGGTCGGGAAGAACCGCACCGGCGAGCTGGGCTTCCGGTCGGTGAAGGACTTCGCGAAGACGCAGTCCACATCGCCGAAGATCCGCGCGGAGCAGCAACTCCCCGCCATGATCGAATCGCTGGCCCGGTTGGAGGCCCGGAAGGCTTCCGGGGACGACACCGCGGTCAAGCCGATCGCTTTCCACCGGAGGCGCATCGCTGAGCTCCGCCGGATCGCCGGCGGCTGAAGCTGGGGCAGGCCGGGTGCGGTGCGGGTGGCTCGTGCCCGGCCCGCCTCTCCACGCGGGGGGCATCATGCTGGCCGAGGACTACCCGGGGCTCGTCGTCGAAGACGACGACTGCGGCTGCACCGTCGTCACCGTCGAGATCGACGGTCGGCGCGTGGACGCGCACCACTGGATCCCGGACGACTTCGCCCCTCACGTGCCCGACAGTGAATGCGGCTGCAAACCGGTGCTGCGCGCCGACCCGGAACGGACGGTCGAGATGCTGTACGAGCACTTCGACCAGGACACCGCCGACTACTTCGAACGCGTCGGATGATGCGGCGGGCCCGCACGGTCGCTGCGTGGGTGCTGCTGGTCGGCGCGCTGATCGGCTGGCCGCTGTCGGCGTTCACCTGGGCGAAAGACGAACCGCCCTTTGTGCTCGGCCTGTCGTGGCTGGCAATCATCATCGGCGCGGCTGAGCTACTGACCGGATCCCAGATCCACGAAGAACAGAACCGGGACCGGACGTGACAAAGCCCCGGCGCCTTCGGGAACTTCCCTCCCGATGCCGGGGCTTCGCAGCGCCGCCCTCTTCTTATCCCGGCCGCGGACGGTAGGCCGGGAAGCATTCGAGACGCCTAGCAGCTCGCGAGCTTTCCCTAGTGGGCCTGCGGCGGTCAGTCCCGACGGGGTGTGCCGGGATACGGCCTTAGCAAGCGGTTCGGTACGCCGGGGATCTAGGTCTGCTAGGTACCCGCCCCGGTTCGGCCGGTCGTTGCTCGAACTCAGCCACGGTATCGGACACCGCTGCGAGATCGCCACCAGGACACGCGGGTGAGCGCCGCTGAAGTTTTCTGCCAAACCCAGACCAACCCGGACGCATTACGCGGCCGGGTTTTTTCGTGCCCGGCACGGGCGCGAGCAACCCATCCGAGACCCGTCAAGGGAGATCACGATGACGCAGCCCGCCCCGCCGGCCACACCTCCGGCGGCTCCGCCGGCTCCGGCTCCCACCCACCCGGCGCCTACGCCGACGCCTCCGGCCCCTGCGCCGCCGGCGCCGGCTCCGGCGCCGCAGCCGGCTCCCACGCCGGCCGGTACGCAGGGC
>WUUC01205795.1_pt1 | contig 13360 bp, 9 predicted proteins | sample 6278441 | NCBI WGS metagenome assembly WUUC01 (sample SAMN13675441, study PRJNA597444) | soil metagenome | isolation source: soil | place: USA: Washington | collected 2017-10 | reverse complement strand
GTTTTTCCGGGCCTGCTTTTGAGCAAAACAGATACCTTGTTGTTCGCCGAGTACTTGCATCCGTTGTCGAGAACGTTGATGATAGCGGCTTTCAAGAGCTGTTCATCACCGTTGACAACCAGCTTCGACTCATCATCGATGGATGGATCCATTTCAATGGATATCGAATAGTCCGGATGAAGCTTGTTAAGCTCCGTTCGCGAATCCCACAACAGCTGATCGAGGCGGAGTACGGTAAATCTTTGCTCTACATCTTCCACGCTTGCCTGGGCCAGCAAGAGGAGCCGGTTGGAAACCGTCTTTAGATTAGTGATATCCTCCTTTACCGACTGAAGCACCTTGACATATTCGGCTACACTGCGTTCATTCAACAAGCTTACATCGATCTGACCCAAAATAGCGGTGAGTGGATTCCTGATCTCGTGTGATGCGTTAGCAATGAAGTTCTTCTGTATGGTGAACGCAGTTTCGAGACGTTCGAGCATTTTGTTGAACGTGCTCGAAAGTTGCGACAGCTCATCTTTTCCGTTGCCGGCATTTACGCGGCGATGAAGGCTGGTGGCAGATATATCGTCGACTTCATGGATCACTCTCGAGATTGGCTCAAGCACACGGCCAACGTAGAAATATCCGGAAATAAGTGTGATGAAGATCGCGCCGCTGAAGACCACCCACAGGATCGTGCGAAGGTTGCTGAGCTTGGTATATCCGTAGATATCGACGGCCGCCACGATCACAACAAAATGACCGTAACGATCTGTAAACAGGTAGCCCAGGCATTCGTATTCTCCCCGGCGGAAACGGACCTCGTTCCTTTTCCTGACTTCCTCGAGCAGGCTGTTATCGACTTCGATGAAGTTATTCAGATCCGATGTATATAAAACAACGTTGTCGGCATCGTACACCCGGACCTCTTCCTTCGTAAGGTTCATCGGGTTGTCCGCTTCGATCGTCCGGAGAACTTCGTGTGTCACTTCTTTTACTTCGATAGCCAGCCTGGCGACATTCCGCGCTTTATTGGTGAGACGGGTATAGAATTCATCTTCCCTGTAATCAGCAGAAAAGAAATACACCGCAAGCGATGTTGCGATGAGAATAAGAGCAACGATGGAAACAAACAGCAGGAGTAACTTATTCCGGATGTTCATGGAGCTTCCGCAAGAAGATAGCCGAGGCCGATGCGCGTGTGCAGCAGCTTGATCGAAAAGTCCTTGTCGATCTTTTTCCGGAGAATGTTAATGTACACTTCAACTACGTTTGTGCCTGTATCGAAATTGATTCCCCAGACTTTTTCCGACAGCTCAGCTTTCGAAATTACACGGCGGGGATTCCTCATGAAATATTCCAGCAAGTCGAATTCCTTGGCTGTAAGCGAGATCGTTTTGCCTTCACGATTGGCTGTCTTCTTCCCGAGGTCGAGTGAGAGATCGTGAACAGTCAGTGTTTCGCTGGTGTTAAAAGAATTGTATTCCGATCGCTTCGTCAACGCACGGATACGGGCAACGAGCTCCAGGAACTCGAATGGTTTCACCAGGTAGTCGTCGGCTCCGGAATCGAAACCATGTACTTTGTCGGAAGTCGTGCCCAGCGCCGTCAGCATCAGGATAGGAAGGTGAGGCTTCTGGGCTTTTATTTTCTTGCAAAGGTCGAGACCATTGATAGACGGGATCACGATATCGAGCAGAACTACGCTATAGTTGCGCGTCAAAGCGAGTTTTTCGCCGATAAAGCCATCATAGGCGAGATCCACTTCGTATTGGTTTTGTTCGAGCCCGCTTTTTATGAAGGCAGCGACCTTCTGTTCATCTTCAATTACGAGGATCTTCATGTCGTGATCTAACGAATTTACCGACAAAACTGGTGATTGAAAACGGGAAACTCCGCCGTGCGGCGAGGTTTTAAGCCGGATTTAAGGTCGTGCGTATGAGATACTGCTCAAGTTTGGCCAAAGTCTGCCTGGCGCCTTCGACTGCACCGAACTCGCGTACGACAAATTCCCTGGCTTCTTTTGTCTTGAAGACAGACTTCAGCGTGACCTGGGTTTGCTTGCTGCCCACAGCCTCGAAAGTGACGACAGACTGGAACTCGGCGGGGTCATTCTGTTTGCCTGAATCGTGAAGGTATACGATCTTCTCAGGTTTGATGATCTCGATAAACCGGATACGGTTGTCGTAAGTCCGGCCATCGGGCCCATGCATGACATAGATCCATTCGCCGCCGGGCCTTACGTCCATTTTGCTGGTCGTGTTGGTGAAACCGTCCGGGCCCCACCACTTGTCAACGTGCTTCGGACTGGTCCACACTTCGAACACCAGCTCGCGCGGAGCGTTTAGCAGACGGGTAGTGACGATTTCTTTGTCGCTGTCGGAACTCACGCGACAAATATACCGGTTCTGAAATTATTCGTTGCGAAGTGAATTTACGGGATTGGAATGCGCAGCCCGCCATGCCTGTGTACTCACAATCGCCAGCGCGAAGATCAAGGCGATCGCACCCGTCAAGGGAAATATCCACCATGAAATATCCGTCCTGATGGCATATCGCTCCAGGTACACTTTCATTGCCCACCAGGAAAACGGTGCGAAGCAAATGAATGCGATCACCACCAGAACAGAGAAGTCTTTCGAGATCAGGTTGACAATGCTTGTCACGGATGCACCCAGCACTTTACGAATTCCGATTTCCTTCGTGCGCTGTTCAGCCGTGAACGAAGCGAGACCGAACAGTCCCAATCCTGTTATGATCACGGCAAGTATGGCGAAGATGCTCGCGAGCTTGCTGGTGAGGTTGATCGTCGTGAATTTCTTCTGGAATTCGACATCCACGAAAGTGTATTCGAATGGATATGCCGGCGCATGTTTTTTAAAGATCGCTTCTACCGCTTTTATTGAGCCAGGCAGATCATTTGTCTTGCTCAACCTTACCGTTACGCGATTGATCCAATCCGGATCGAGGATGGCAAACATAGGCTTCACTTCATCGTAAGGTGATCCCATTAGTACATCGTCGACCACCCCGATAAGCTTACGTTTCCCACCCCACAGGTCGAGCTCGGTGCCGAGCGGATCTTTGAGCCCCATTAATTTCAATGCTGCTCTGTTGATGATGATCGCGGAGGTATCGCTCTTGAAGTCTTCCGAGAAATCGCGTCCTTCAATTTTGACACCCATCGTCTTTGCCCAATCGTAGTCGGTGGCGATGGTAGTGAAGATCACCCTGAGATCTTCGGGTTTGCCGGGCCAGCCGAGGAAGTTGTTTGAATTGATGTCGGTGATCGCGCTATTCGAACGCACGACCGACTCAACCACGCCGGACGAAAGCAGCTCGAGCTTCAGCGGCCGGAAATTCTTTTCTATTTCATTGTTATATGGGAGCGTAATGAGATTTTCCTGGGCGTAACCAATGTCGCGGCCCTTCGCGAGCTGGATCTGGTTGTAGATCACAAACATGGATATGATCAGGAAGATTGAAAAACCGAACTGTATCGTAACAAGGACTTTCCTTGGAAGACTGGCACCCTTACCGATCGTGGGCTTGCCTTTCAATACCTTGGCTGGCTGGAATCCTGACAGGTAAAATGCAGGGTAGCTTCCCGCAACAAAGCCGGTGACAAAGACGATCCCCAGTGAAAACAACCAGAACTCCTTGCTGGTGTAGTCAATAAAGAGTCTTTTATCCACTAACGTATTGTATACGGGCAGCAACAGCTGTGCGACGATGACCGCAATAGCGAAAGCGATGAAGGAAATGATGAGCGATTCGCCGATAAACTGGAAGATGAGCTCGTGCCTGCGTGAGCCGACACTCTTCCGGATGCCCACTTCCCTTGCCCTTCGCTCACTTCGCGCCGTAGCGAGATTCATGAAGTTGATACAGGCAATCACGATGATGAACACCGCGAGGACGGTGAACAACTGCACGTAATCGATCATTCCACCCTGTTCCACACCATTGCTGAAACTGGAATGCAATCTCCAACGCAGCATCGGATAGAGGAAGAATTCGTGTTTGATGTCTTTGTCTTCTCCGTGTGCTTCAAGCATCCTGCGTATGCTGTTTTCAACAGCACCCTGATTCTTCGGATCATTGAGCTCTACAAACACCTGGAAAGAGTAATTGCCCCAGTTCGTAGTATTCCGTTTGATCCAATCGCTGGTGTTGTACCAGAATTTCCATGGCAGGAGATAGTCGAACTGGAATGACGAGTTACTGGGAATGTCTTTAAGGATACCGGCGACTTTAAGCTCTTTATCGTTGTCGATCCTTATCATTTTGCCCATCGGATCCTCGTTGCCGAAGAATGCTTTGGCAGTCGATTCGGTTATGATGATGTTCGAGGCGTCGTCGAGAACCTGTTCGGCATTGCCGGCGACGAGGGGAAATTGGAACATCTCGAGGAACTCTTCACTCACGTAGAACCCTCTTTTGTTCATTCGTTTTTCCTCGGAGACAGACAGGAGGTGATCGCCACCCCAATCCGTAATAGCTGCCCGCGCGATGTTGGCGTCGGCCGGCTTCATTGCCTCCATCGTTGGCAGTGGCACGGATGTCCACGAGTTTACTTTGCCGTCAAAGTGTGCGTTTACCCACACTTGATAGAGCCTGTCTGCTTTTGGATGGAACTTGTCGTATGAAGTTTCGTCGGCTACCCACAGTACAATGAGGATGGAACAGGTGATACCGATGGCGAGGCCGGATATGTTAATAAATGAGTAAAACCCATTCTTGAAGAGATTCCGGAAGGTAATGAGCAGGTAATTTCTAAGCATGATAATTGGTTCGGACTGTTATACTCCTCTTATGCGGAAAGGTATCAGGGAGATTGTCAATATTTGTCACCAAAGACGGTCCGGAACCCAGAGAAGTTGCTTTTCCCTGTGTAAAATGTTGCGCGCCCCACGCGCCATCGCTTTTTGCCGTTATTTTTTATTTCTTACTATCCTGTAGAACAAATCTTTCTCCCGTCCGTATATTTGTTCTACAACCTAGTACCATATATGATCGAAACCAGACTCGGTGAATTTGAGGAAGTCCTTCTTCTCTTAACCGGCATCCTCGGCGAAGACGCATACGCCTTTCGGATGGCCGAAGAATTCGAGAGACAAACCGGCAGGGCTGTATCTATCGGGGCCGTACACTCCACGCTGGACCGGCTCGAGGGCAAAGGGTTTCTCACGTCTAAAATGGGAAACGCCACGGCGGAACGAGGCGGCCGTCGTAAGCGGATATTCACCATCACTGCTATCGGGAAACGCACACTCAAGACGTCATACGAGTTTAAAGTGTCGTTGTGGAAACAGTATCCTGACTTCGCCGCCAAGTTCAATTTCGGATAGCGCGTAACCTGGGTGAGCCAGGAGAGTATTTATGTCGTTTAAGTAAGCCGAAATGCAAAAGTACACTGGACGCGAAGGAAATGCAGAGCAAGAGGCGCCACCGCAGCTTGCCAACCAGCTGCTGAAGTGGTTTCTCAGGGAGGATCTATACGAAGAAGTATCAGGCGATCTGGATGAGAAATTCCGGATTGCAGTCAGGAATAAATCAAGGTTGGGAGCCAATTTCCATTATTGGTACCAGACAATAAATTACTTACGTCCCTTTGCCGCCAGAAAGCGAAGATATTATCAAAAGCCAACAGGTATGTTCAAAAACAATTTAAAGATCGGATGGCGGCAAATGACCCGTCAAAAGATGTACTCAGCCATCAAGATCGGCGGATTCTCTCTGGGTATCGCGGCAAGCTTGCTGATCACCCTGTTTATATTGGATGAGCTCAGCTTCGACTCGCAACCGAGGAACGCGGGTCGCATCTACCGCATTTACCAGCAATACCAGGCTCCCGAAGAGCTTCATAAATGGGTATGGTTCCAGGCTCCGTTTGCGAAGACGGTTAAGCAAATGTTTCCGGAAGTAGAGCTCGCCGGACGATATAACAACAGCGAGCTTTTTGGTGTTGGCAGTGCCCAGTTACGACGTGCGGATGACACAGACAACACGTACGAGGAGGGGATCACATACTTCGACCAGGAGCTTATCGAGATACTCGAGTTGCCGATGATCTACGGCGACCTGAAGACATGTCTCGACGAGCGAAACGAGATGGTCATCACCCGTAAAAAAGCCGAGAAGTATTTCCCGGGGGAAGATCCGACGGGGAAACTGATGATCTATAACAACGAAACCGAAACGCCCATCAAGATCGGCGGAGTCATCGAAGACTTTCCCGCAAACTCGAGCATTCAATTTGACTTTCTTGTGAGCCTCGCCAACCGGGAGATGTGGCCGGGCGAGAATAACTTTTGGCGCGCCACCAATTATCCAACTTATGTTCGACTCCGGGAGGGCGCGGATCCCAACGAGCTCGCGGCGAAGCTGATGAAGGTCGCCGAAACGTACATGGCACCGGAGGAGGAAAATAAAGAGACCTGGAGGAAAAACACCAGTTTTGGACTTCAACCTCTGCGCGACATTCACCTCAAGAATGGCGACATCGGCAGCCCGATCCCGAATCATGGCGACATCCGGTTCGTGTGGTTGTTTGGCGCAATTGCTGTCTTCATCGTGCTGATAGCATGCGTCAACTTCATCAACCTATCTACCGCCAAGTCTGCGAGCCGCGCGAAGGAGGTTGGGCTTCGCAAAACAGTCGGGTCATACCGGAGCCATATCATTCGGCAGTTCCTGGTGGAATCGTTGATCTTCAGCGTGTTGTCGTTCGTGATCGGGATCTTACTTGCCTGGGTGATGCTTTCCTACTTCAATGACCTGGCAGGTAAGTCGATGGTATTTCCCTGGACACAGGTTTGGTTTATTCCTTCCATGATCGGCGCATCGCTGGTTATCGGGATCCTGGCGGGCATTTATCCATCGTTCTACCTTTCTTCCTTCAAGCCCGCCGACGTGCTGAAGGGAAGTTTTGCGCGAAGCAATAAGAACGCGTTGACACGGAGCTCATTGGTTGTATTTCAATTCACGACCTCGGTTGTATTGATCATCGCTACTGTCGTGATCCTCCGGCAGATGAATCACATTCTAAACGCCAAGCTCGGTTTTGAAAAAGAGCAAGTCCTGGTCATCAGGGGTACCAACACACTGGGCGACCAGGTGTTTGCCATGAAAGAGGAACTCCTTAATCTTTCGGCGGTGAAGGGTGCAACGGTCGGCGATTATCTTCCTGTGAAGGGCTTGAAGCGCAACGGCAACGGGTTCAGGCTTGTCGGTGAGGAGGAGAAGAATCCACGGTACGCCAGTGCCCAGTTCTGGCGCGTCGATCCCGATTTTGCGCCGGTTCTTGGACTGAAAATGGTAGACGGACGCTTCTTCGACCGCTCGATCGCGTCCGATTCCGACGCCGTGGTTATCAACCAGGCAATGGCGCGCGAGCTCAAAATAGATAAGCCGCTGGGAGAGAAAGTTTTTAACTATCGCCCGTGGAATGTGATTGGGGTGGTTGAAGATTTCTATTTCGATAACATAAGGGAAGAAATAAGGCCACTTGCTATGGTCATAAAAGACGCCAGTACCGGGAATATCTCGGTAAAGCTAAGCTCGACAGACATGCAGGCGACGTTGCGATCGATCGAAGATGTGTGGAAGAAATTTTCACCACATCAGCCTATACGCACGATGTTCGTCGATGAAACGTTTGCGTCGATGTATGATGATATAAGCAGGATGGGACAGATCTTTACAACCTTCGCTACGCTGGCTATCATCGTCGCTTGCCTCGGACTATTCGCTTTATCGGCATTCATGGTAGAACAGAGAGGGAAGGAGATATCGATACGGCTGGTGTTAGGTGCGTCGGTGCGAAGCATCTTTGGTTTGTTGACTGTGAATTTTGTGAAGCTGGTATTGATATCTATCCTGATCGCTGTACCGGTAGCGTGGTATTTCATGGATCAGTGGCTGCAGGGATTTGAGTACAAGATTGCGATTGGATGGGATGTTTTTGCGCTGGCCGGGATTATCGCCGTGGCGATTGCCGTAGGAACCATCAGTTATCAATCGGTGCGCGCGGGATTGGTGAAACCCGTGAATAACCTGAGGTCTGAATAGTTTGAAGGTTGGAGTTTGAAGTTTAAAGTTTGAAGTTTAAAGTTCGGAGTTTAAAGTTCGGAGTTAACTTCAAACTCCAAACTCCGAACTATAAACTGTTTAGACTGTTTCGAGTGCCTTGCGACAGAACTCCACGCACTTCGCAACTTCTTTTACAGGATCCGATCCCGCAGGAACGTCGTATTCGAGCTCGATCGTGCCGGGAAACTTATACTTGTTCTTCTTCATCGTCTGCAAGATCTGAACGAGCGGAGTATCGCCTGTTCCCCAAACCAGATTAGCTTTTCCATGCTCCGGGTTCTGCCTGTCCTTCAGGTGGGCGCTGGCGATGCGATCGTGTTTTGCTTCGATGAGCTCAACGGCGTTGAAGCCTGCGGCGGTGTAATGGCCGAGGTCGCAATTCAATGCGTTGTATTTTGATTCGGCCAGGGCTGCGTCCCAGATCGTGGGCGTTTGTTGTTCGTGGCCGTGATAGGCAACGAGGATCTTGTTCTTGGCAGCGATATCAGAAAGTCGTTTGGTCTGACCTGCCTCCGAAGGAATTTCAAGTGTAACGTGAGTAGCGCCAAGTGCCTTCGCGGCCCTCATGCCATAATCCACTTCTGCATCTGTATTGTTCGGCCCGAAAGCATTGGGCTTGTATGCGTAGATGGTGATACCTGCGTCTTTATACATCTTGCGGAGCTGTTCGAACTTACCCATGGCTACCGAGGCTCGCCAATCCGCAGCGTCCTTCACGCGTTTTGCACGTTCGGCTTTTTGTTCGTCTGTCAGCTCGGGGCGGGGCTGGCCGTGCACGAACGGCTTCATCGGCTCGGTCGATGCATTGGGAGCTCCGGCAAACGCTTCAGCCGTGGTCCCCATCATTTCGATGGCACTGACATTGGCTTCAACGCAATACTTGAGCACCGATTCGGCGTCGGTGGGCATGCTGCGGAACGAGTACGTGATGGTACCCAGCTGCACTCCTCCGAATTTCGAGTTGGGCTTGCCATAGCTCCGGATGATAGCCGGAAAGCCGAAGCTGTTGTTGGCGATGACAAGACCGGCAGCGGCCAGGGCTGACTTCGCAAGGAAGTTGCGACGTGAGAATGTATTGTCCTTACTCTTCATAATCGGTTAAGTTTTGGATGTATAATGTAGGCGTTTTTCTGCAAATTTCAGCCGACGTTGTGACGAAAGGCGAATCGAGTGGGTGGGTTATTTAAGGTATCGGCCGGCAGGTCTTCTGAAGTTCTTTTTATTGGATCAGGTTTCGATCCAATGGCGCATCACGGTCGACAAAATTTTCCGCATCGAAGATCTCGTTCATTCGTGGCTGTATCCACCACACGCCAACCGGATAAAAAAAGAGCATGAAAAACTCACGAATGCTTTCGGCGAAACCTGCAGGCTTCCGGGTCTCAACTGACACAAGCGCACCGGCTATGAAAATGTCATTGACAACGCCACACACCAACGTAAGTAGTGTGAAGATACCTGCCCACTTGCCTACTGCCAAAAATGCAAATCCTGGAATAAGTGTGGTGACTAATGAATAGGTTAACGGGACTACGACGTTGAATCGGAACAAGCCCAGGTTAAATCGTTGTTCACGCGGAAGCTTCTTGTAAAGTTCGGCCCCCATGGCATAAAACCAGGCGCTCGCTATTATAAAGGTTAGTGTACTGAAAAACTCGGCCAACCGGCTGATAATATCCTGCATCGGATGGTTCAAGGCGGTAGCAACCGATTGTACCGTCATGGCAGCTATTAAAATGCCGAAGGTAAGTATGAAGATATGCCAGTGCTTTAATTTGAGAAGCGACAACATCAATTTTAAGGTACAAATGTTTTATATGATTATAGTAACTTACTGTTCAAATGTCACCTTTTGAGATGAGGCTAATTTCAACATTTCTTTTCCTGTTTATAGTAGCTACTTCCTTCGCTCAAACCCGCCAGGTCGACATCTGTGTGTATGGCGGGACTTCGGCCGGCGTGATCGCAGCCTACACCGCGAAGATGAACGGCAAGAGTGTTATACTCATCGAACCGGGAACCCATCTCGGAGGATTGACATCGGGCGGACTTGGCTATACAGACATCGGCAACAAGTATGCCGTGACGGGCCTCGCCAGGGATTTCTACCGGCGCATCGGAGCGCACTACGGTAAATTCGAACAGTGGATATTCGAACCACATGTAGCGGAGGATATCTTCAAGGAATACATCGCTGCTTCGAAGACCGACGTCCTCTATCAACACCGGATCGTCTCCGCAACAGTCGATAAAGGCGCTATTACCAACATCGTTCTCGAACATTCTTCGGGTAATGGCACACAGCAGACCATCGCCGCAAAGATGTTCATCGACTGCACGTACGAAGGCGACCTCATGGCGAAAGCCAAAGTGTCCTACAAGGTCGGCCGCGAAGCCAACAAGGATTTCAGCGAAACTTACAACGGCGTCCAGCTTCGCGATAAACACCAATTCATCGATGGCATCGATCCATATAAAATAAGAGGAAATTCCTCGAGCGGACTGCTGTGGGGTATCAGTCCCGAAGTCGTTGCACCAAACGGCACCGGCGACAGGAAAGTACAGGCTTACAACTTCCGGATCTGTCTTACCGACAACCCAAAGAACATGGTGTCCATCACGAAGCCCGACAACTATGATTCGACACGTTATGAGTTGCTGGTACGGATGATGGAAAAAGAGCCCGCAAGGCCTTTCAATCTTATCATGAAACCCGATATGATGCCCAACCGGAAAACGGACATCAATAACAACGGCCCTTTCTCAACCGACATGATCGGCATGAACTACAGCTATCCCAACGCCAGTTATGAGGAACGCAGGAAAATCATTAAGGACCACGAGGACTACATCAAAGGCTTCCTGTATTTTATCGCGACAAGCAAGAGACTTCCGTCACACCTCGGCACCGAAATGCGAAAGTGGGGATATCCAAAAGACGAATACACGGACAATAATAATTGGTCACCGCAAGCTTACATCCGCGAAGCCAGGCGGATGGTGGGCGAGTACGTAATGACCCAGGCCAATTGCGAAGGCCGTGCGACAGTCGATGACGGTGTCGGTATGGCTGCCTATACCATGGACTCCCACAACATCCAGCGTGTTGTTGTCAACGGCATGGTCAAGAACGAAGGCGACGTTCAGGTCGGCGGATTCCCGCCATACCCGATCAGCTATCGGTCGCTGGTTCCAAGAAAGTCCGAATGCACAAACCTTTTTGTTCCGGTATGTCTCTCGGCCACGCATATCGCCTACGGTTCCATACGCATGGAGCCGGTGTTCATGGTGCTTGCACAGTCTTCGGCTATAGCAGCCACTATGGCAATCGATAAGAGGACGGCAGTACAAGACGTGAACGTCAAACTGGTACAACAAAAACTGAAAGCCGACCCGTTATCGGACAAAAGCACACCAGAGATACTTGTGGATAATGACGATGCTTTGGTGGTCAAGGACGGAGGTTTTGTGAGACTGACAAAGTCTCCGGGTGTGTATGGCCCTTCGTTGCTGGCCGACACAACCTTGAGCCAGAAACCGTCATCCGTGAAGTTTGTGCCCGGCGTTTCAAAGGCCGGAATGTATGAGGTTTATGTGTATTGCCCGCGAACCCCCGGGGGCACAACGAAGCTTACGATCGCCGTATTCGACGGAAAGGCAAAGAAAAATATCGTGATCAGTCCGAATGACATTAAGGTGGAAGGGCAGACCAGCGGTGAATGGATCGGCGTAGGCAAGTATCAGCTGCCTGCGGGCAGATCTTCCTATGTGTCGGTCACCAACAGCGGCATGGACGGCATCGTGATTGCCGACGCCGTACTTTTTGTACCAGCGAAATAACAACTGAAAGTGAAAGTACTTACCTGTAAGCTGCCTGGTTCATTCGAGTACTCCGATCAGCCGGTTCCCGTTGTTTCGAAAGACCATGCAATCATCCGGATCAAACGTATTGGTATTTGTGGTACGGACCTTCATGCTTTCGAAGGAACCCAACCGTACTTTAGTTATCCACGTGTGTTGGGTCATGAGCTGTCTGGAGAGCTGGTTGAGGTCGACGGTGCGGATGATTTCAGGAAAGGAGAGACGGTCACATTGATACCTTATTTCAATTGCGGGACCTGTGTCGCGTGCAGATCGCGCAAACCCAATTGCTGTGTGCGACTGAAAGTTTTCGGCGTGCATATCGACGGCGGTATGAAGCAATTTATTTCTGTTCCATCATATTCCCTTGTTCGTGGTGCCGGGTTAAGTGATGAGGCGCTGGCGTTGATCGAACCGTTGGCTGTTGGAGCGCATGGTATTCGAAGAGCAGCCGTAAAGCCGGGTGAGTTCGTGCTGGTCATCGGTGCGGGGCCGATCGGTCTTGGAGTCATGCAGTTTGCGGAGATCGCAGGGGGTAACGTGATCGCCCTGGATATCAACGCCCGCCGTCTCGAATTCTGCCGGACGAAATTGAAAGTCCGTCACACGATCGATGGATCGAAGGATAATGTCGCCGGGTTATTGAGCGAGATAACAAACGGCGACATGCCGTCTGTGGTGATCGATGCCACCGGAAGTCAGAAGGCCATCAACCAGGCGTTCCAGTATATGGCTCATGGTGGCCGTTATGTTCTCGTCGGATTGCAGAAAGGAGAGATCACATTCAACCACCCCGAGTTTCACAAGCGAGAAGCCACCCTGATGAGCAGTCGTAACGCAACCCGTGAGGATTTCGAATCGGTAATATCCGCATTGAGATCGGGAACGATCGATCCCGTCACCTACATCACCCATCGTGTCGGCTTCGGTCAGCTGAAAGAGAATTTCCCAGGTTGGCTCGACCCGGAGCGGGGAGTGATCAAGGCAATGGTGGAAATTCCTGAATAAGGAGGGAGTTTCGGATTCCCATTTATTTATTTGCCGAAAAGCCTGATACCATGGAAGCAATTATTTATGACCTCCTGAAAAACAAAAAAACAGACGAGCTCATCGCGGAACTGAAAAAAGACCCGGCGCTCCTGGTTTTCAGAGATAGCCGCGGTGCAACGTTGCTGATGCTTGGTTTTTATTTTCGCAACAAGGAGGTGACCGATTACATTCTTTCCATGCGCCAGCCCATGGATATTTATGAGGCCGCCATAACCGGAGATGTGGCAACGGTAAAAAGATTCCTGTCAGCAGACGGGGCTATCCTCAATACACACTCACGGGATGGCTTTACAGCGCTCGGGTTTGCCTGCTTCTTTGACCGGCCCGACGTTGCAAAGTACCTGTTGGCCGAGGGAGCCGACCCCAACAT